>Ga0255346_1004279_pt1 | contig 15805 bp, 19 predicted proteins | sample wastewater_treat_FD_194410 | JGI IMG/M metagenome (GOLD analysis project Ga0255346, IMG submission 194410) | Wastewater microbial communities from Lulu Island WWTP, Vancouver, Canada - plant22 | ecosystem: Engineered > WWTP > Wastewater > Unclassified | place: Canada: Vancouver, British Columbia... | reverse complement strand
AGCGATGCCCTCAATACGCGACAGGAAGTCGCAACATAGGGCATCGCAAGAAGCCTTTGACTACAAGTCCGGTGACCGGACAAAACCGGATAAAGGACGAGTAACGCCCTTTGAAATAGCCCGCATTGCGGGCTAATTTGTATAAAAAAGTCTTGATAATCTCTTATAATATCCGATGATTAACCGATGAAACTATTTCTGATTTTTCTAATGCTCGTACCGTTTTCGCTTTTCCCCGGAAAGCGCGAGGATATAGTTTCAACCGCCAAAAAATATATCGGTGTTAGATATAAGTCGAAAAAATACGGAAATTATGTTTTCGACTGCTCCGGTTTCGTTGCTTTCGTCTTTTCAAAAAATCAGATAAATCTTCCCAGAAGCAGTGATATTCAATACGAGAAAGCCGTCAAAGTCCCGGCTGATAAAGCCAAAGAAGGTGATCTTGTTTTTTTTAAAATCCGTAAAAAAAATAAAGTTTCGCATGTAGGAATATATCTTGGAGACGGAACTTTTATTCATTCACCCAGCACCGGCAAGAGAATATGCATCGAAAAGATAAATCAGACATACTGGAAAAAGCGTTTCGTAGGTTTTGCCACTTTCATAGAAAAATAGCAGATTGCTTTTCGTTTTTAAATAGAAGGGGGATGTATGGCGAGAGAAGAATTTAATATGCCGCTTAAGATATCAAGATGGGAAGTTATTGATGAACTTGCCATGCTGAGCAATAGGCTTTCTCCGGCGCAGAAGGAAAAAATAGAAACAGGAATCCGCGCGCTTGTAAAACAGGTTCTTTCTGAGAAAGAAGAACGTGCGCTTCCGACTGGAAAACTAAAAGACAGAGACGGTGATGATGACGCGGTTGAAAAAGCCTACATCGGCATTGAATCAAAAATCGCAAAAATGAAAAAACCAACGGGCAGTACCATTTCGATAACAGAAGGTCCGAATGACGCATATTTTATTCTTAATGTAAACAGCCGGACGAAAAGTTTTACCATTGAAGAAATGCGCAAAATGGTAAAAATTGCCCAGTCTTCCGATGATCTTCAGAAAACTTCAAAGGAGCTTTACCGCTGGTTTGAAAACGTCAGAAAGGACGTTATTTTTGATCTGGAACTCTCGCGCACGGATGTTAAAGTTCCCGAAATAATTTTGTTTTTGAAAAGCCGTTATGCGGTAAAACAGAAATAGAAATATAAACTAAATAATTGCTGATAGCTCCGCCGTTATGTGCTTTGCCTTCATTTCGGCGGCAGGTATTTTGTGTACTCTTTTTTGCCGAGTTTACTGAGAGTGTAGATTCCATTTTCGGGATGATCAAACCAGCCGTAGTAATTTCTGATTAACATCATCTGGGCTTTTTTAGTTTCAATGCCTATTTCATTCAAATCCTTCGGAGCAGCTTTTTTATACTTTTTTAGAAAAGCTGCAATTTTAACGCAAGATTCGCGGTATGCCGTCATGAGTTTTTTTCTTGTGCTTCCGCCGGTATTGCCGTCAAAGCTTCTTGACTGAAATTCGGTGATGATTGCCCGGCGGTGTTTGAGGTTTGCTGAACGGCTCTTTTTTGAGTCGAAATCAGCAGGATGAAAAACAATCTGAACGTTCCCGTTATCAGAAACGAAAATCAAACCGGCATTTAGCCTGCGCAGAAGAGTCTTTGCTGATTTCCATTTTGAGTTTTTATAATAATCTTCAGGAAGAGGCAGAGCTGCATAGACCGAGTCGGATTTTTTCTGTCTGTCCGCAATCTGAAAAATCAGTTCAAGATTAAAAGAAAGTTTAAGTTCTACAATAATTATTTCATCATTTTTCATTGCGACTAAATCGCATGATTTTACTTCCGCTTTGACGGAGTATCCTGCTTTTTCAAGAAAGCTTTTGACGGGCTGATATAGATCGGTTTCTTTTTTTTTCATGTTTTTAGTGATGGCCGCAAGTTTTTAAGCATTTAAATACTACGCCGCATAAAATCAAGCTAAAATGAATAATATCTCTTGATTTAATTATTGGTATAATATTTTATGTTCTGATTTTGAATGGGGGGATTATGAAAACTGTTTTCACAAAAATAAAAAATGTATTTTATGTTTTGGTATTAACCGCAGCGGCTTTTTCGTTTCGTGCGGCGGATCTTCAGATAGCTCTAGTTCACAGAATAAAACTGATCCGGTTGTTTCTTCTGATGAAACCTGGGAAAACTGTGAAGTTGTAATTAATGGCATGCTGACAATTAAGTCCGGCGCTGTTTTGACGCTAAAAAACGTCACTTTGAAATTCAATGCCGAAGTAGAGGATTCAACAGCATTAACTATAACAGATTCATCGCTTGTTGCAGAAAATTGTACCTTTACTTCTTATTCTGATAAACAATGGAATCTCGAAGCATACGGAAACAGCACAATGACTTTTATCGGAACTGAAGCTTCAAGGCACAGCGGAATAAGAGCTCATGATAATACTGTTTTAAATGTTGAATCAAGCAAGCTTGAAGAAATTCAGTGTCATGATAATGCGAAGCTTAATATATCAAAGGGTTCTCAGGTTTACATAGTTCTGTTTTTTTCGGATTCCGGAACAGTTTCTCTTGTTGATGGACAGCTTGCATCCGGAAATAATATAACCAGAAATTTCATATACAAGTCGGGTCCGGCTACAACAGGCAGTATAAAAATATCATCATCCGATGTATGGGGTTTTCAGCTTGATATTGCCGGAAGCACGGATCTTTCGGTAAAGGATGCAACCGATATTGTTCTGGCACTGCATCTTGAAGATGTCGGAACAGTAAATGTAGATAAAAATATCACATCTGATTCACTTTTGACCGGAAATGTTGAAATTGACAGTTTGAAGTTCAATTTTACGAATTCTCAGATAACTTACATCAACACGTATGTGTCTGGAAGTACTTCAAAAGTAACATTCAGCGGAACTGTAAAAGTCGTTGAAGCGAATGTATGGGACGGCGCAACTTTGACATTCGGTTCAAATGTGACTCTTCTTGCCGATCTGGCTCAGGCATATGATACCGCGATTTTAAAGCTCAACGGCGTTAAACTTGCGGAAGACGGTTCCTTTCCTTCTATAACTGCGGAAGGTGATTCAACTGTAGAAATAACCGATGTTAACGCAATTTCTTCTGCGAGAATATATTCGGTCGGAAACGGAAAAGTTAAGATTACGGGCGGCACAGGCTGGAAAAGATCCATGTGTGAAGAAGAAAATTCCGGAAATATAACTATTAATTAATTTCTCTTAAGTTTATTTTTATGTGTGTTTATTCCGATAATTAATCGAGCGGTTCTTATCCGGCTTAATTAAACCGTTTTGAGAGTAAGAGTGAGCACCATAAAAATATTTTTCTTTTTTGTAATTTTATTATCATCGTCTGTTTTTGCGGCGTATAAACCCAAGGATTCTGCCGCAATTTTGTGGCAGAACGGGATTATCCGGGCAGAAAGCCATTATTCTGCTAAATATGACCGCAGCGGAGTTCCTCTTGATTTTGCTCGCGAGAAGCGTTCGCTTAACGGTGAACGGATGAGCGCATGTGCGGCGGCGAGTGAAAACGCCCGTGAAAAAATTGCGTTTATGGTGAGCCGCATCCGTCTCGATTCTGACAGAACAATAGGCGAATTCGTTAAATCCAATTCTGAAGCGCAAGAGAAACTCGCCGAAATTTTAGATGAAAAAATAAAATTGCGCGAACAGCCCAAAGATTTTTTTTCTGCAAAGACATCTGCTGAGCTAAAAATTTCTGAACTGATAAGAGCTCTTCCTCTTGATTTTCCGAATGAAGATTTTCCGGTTCCAAGCGACAAGGCCCTTCCGACTTATTACTCGTCATTGATTATTGATGCCCGCGGAATTGATGTTTCTCCGATGATTCTCCCTTCTGTTTATGATGAAGACGGATTGGAGGTTTACGGCAGATATTTTATAAATCCGGCTTACGCAGTTCGTGAAGGTCTGGTTTCTTATTGCTTTAGTGAAAAAGAAGCAGAAAGACATAAGAAAGCGGGTGACAGTCCGTATATTGCGCCTGCAGTCAGAGGTCTTAACGGCAATCCCGTCATTCTTCACCGCGATATAAAAAGAATACTCAGTGATCCCAGAAGCATATTAAACTTGAAAAAATGCCGTGTGATATTTATCATAGACGGAAGCAGGTGATCATGGAAATTCTGAACAAATTTCTTTCCGCAGTTGATAGAATAATAGGCGGAATTCCGAAAAGAAACGTCCTGCTGATCAGGCAGATTTTTTTTACATTTGTTTTTATCGGAGTTGTGGCTGGTATTATCTACGGAGTTGTTTCGGGTAGAAATGCAGCTCATAAATCAGGTATAAAAATAATCAATGAAACCGATGATGTGTTTGAGATAGAACGCCGTCTTGAACGCGGTGATGACCCTGCTTTTTCAGGGGTGACCGAAGCTGATTATTTATCGGAGCGCAAAACATCCGATTATCCCAAATTTGAGAACCGTTCAAATGAAAGGCTTCTTCCCGAGTCGCGCGAATTTGTAGTAGAAGCCGACAAGGATGTAAAAGTAAAAGAACCGTTTTCATCATCATCGGATGCCGACCGTCTCGCTGAAATTCCGCATATGGACAGTTCGAAAACCGAATCTGAAGTTACACGTGTAGAAAGATCGTCGCGTATGGGTGAGTCCAAGCCTAAGGTGATTCAGAAAGATAAAACTGCACCGCTTGATTCGCCAAAAGAAAAGCCTAAACCTGTAAAGGAAAGCAGGGTGAAAAGCGATGAAAATACGCTTGCGCCGATGAAAGACCGTGATATGATTGTCGAATGAGACATATTATTTATTTACTTCTTGTTTTTCCATTCATCATTCTGGCAGACAGCGTTGAAGTTGTTCAGACGCAAACACAGGATTCACGTATAAAGAATGAAGAAAAGCGTTCTGAGAATTTAAACAAAGATGTTTACGAAAAAGACAAGGCTAAAGAAAAAAATCAGAAACTGAAAGAGCCGATGTATGTTGCAGAACCTCAGCAGTCTGATATTCCTTTGACCGAACCTGCCGAGCCTATTCAAAAAGCTGAAACAACACCTAAAAAAGTAAACCAGACTAAAACCAAAAATAGTGAAGCTGTTTCTTCTCAGAAGAAACAGCCGAAGAAATCCGCCCAAAAAAAAGGTTCAGCACCGGCGAAGAAAAGCGATGAGAATAAAAATATTCTGATGAATTCTCCGGCCAGCGAGGACAAAGCTGTTCTTGAAAGCGGAATTATGCTTTATAATTCTTCTAATTTTGCGGCTTCGATTGAAAAGTTTAAACAGCTGAAGGAGAAATTTCCTCAGAGCATTTATCTTGATATGGCAAACCAGTGGCTTGCCCGTGCTTATATGAAAAGCGGAAACAACAAGGATGCTTTTGCCTCTCTCGATCTTATTCCTCAGACTTCAGGAGAGTTTCCGGCTGCATTATTTCTGTCAGGTCAGATATTTTTTGCAATGAAGGATTATGTGAACGCCTCTGAAAGGTTTCATCGTGTGGCTTCGCAGTTTCCTTCGCACGATCTCGCGGATGACGCTCTTATTAATCTATCGAAGACCAATCTGTTTCAGGGAAACGGAAATCTTGCGGTTGATAATCTCCTAAATGTAATTAAAAATTATTCCGACCGTGAAATGGTCGATGACGCGTATTATAATCTTGCTAAAGTTTATGAGAAAGATAAAATGCTCCGCGATCTTGAAAAGGCAAGAAGCCTTTACCGTAAGTTTATTGAGAAAAGCGATTCAGGAGAACAGTTCTTTTCAAACTCGCCTCTCAAAGACCGCGTAAAGCGGGATCTTGCGGATATTGATAAAAGGTTTTTCTCGGGCGGAAGATGAATGTTTCCGGATTCTTAACTTAATAAGAACCCGGTATTGGTGAAATTATTTTTTCTTTGCTGCTGTTTTTTTTGCGGTAGTTTTTTTGACTGCTTTTTTAACTGCCGGAGCTGTAAGCTTTGCAGTTTTTCCAGAATTGACTTTTGCCATAAATTCTTTGAATAACTGATAAAAATCCTTCAGCTGGTCATGTTTTCGAAGAGGGCGGAGATGTTCATGCTTTCTTCCGTCAAGGAATTCCTTCATGTAATAGGTCATTACATAAATCGGACCCGCGATTCTGTGAGTCTGAAGGATGAGTATGAAAAAGAAAATTATTCCGCTCAGAAATACTGCCGCAATAATTCCCCATATTATCCATATGTTGGAGTTAACCATTTTAGTTACTGTTTCCATATTTGTCTGATGCTGGCGTGCCATTTCAACGTTCATGGCTGTTTGTTCTTCAGAACCTGTATCCGTAACTGTTGTCAAAACCTGAAAAATCTGGTCTTCGGTTATTATTATATTTCTAATACGCTTGTTTGTTTCATTTATGTAGACACCCATTAGAACTATAAAAAGTGTTACGCAGAGAAAGGTAAATCCGATTGCAGTGAAAGTAGTTCTGAGCTGAATTCCTTTGTCTATAATATACTGTTTACGTTTAAACATGATTACCTCTCGCATTATGCTTTTTCAACTGATTACGGAAATACAATAGATTCTGTTTCATTTTGCTGAAAAAGTCAATATTTTTTCAAAGTGATAGAAGTCTGCCGGCTATATTCATTTCAAACAGCATCCTGAAAAAAAGACCTGAAGGAAAACCGACTACCGAGGAGTGAGAGCCGGATATGCTGTCGATGATCAAACTGCCCATTTCCTGAATGGCATATGATCCTGCTTTGTCCATGCAGTTGACATTAGTTATGTATGTTTCGATGTCTGAGCTGCTCAGAGTTTTAAATTTTACAAAAGTTGTTTCAATCTGCGTGTCGCGTCTGTATTCTGAATTTTCAGAAAAGTGCAAAGTCAGCGAAGATATTACCCTGTGTGTTTTTCCGGAAAGCATTTGAAGTGTTTTTATTGCATCAGCTTTGTCTTTGGGTTTTCCAAGTATGATATCATCTAAAGCCACAATCGTATCAGATGTAATCAGGAGAAATTCATTGTCCTTAATTGACGAAAGACACGCCAGGCATTTTTCGATCCCGATGCGCATTGAGTAGAATTCGGGACTTTCACCCTCAAGAACGCTTTCATCCGCAGAAGGTTTTAATATTTCAAAGTCTTTTACGAAAAGGGAAAGAATATCTTTTCTTCGCGGACTTGCTGAACCTAAAAAAACCTTCATTGCTTGATAACAACCTTTTCATTCACCTTGAATGCTTTCAGAACATTTTTGGTTTCGCGTATTTTTTTGAGAATTGCATTCAGTTCTTCTATTGATTTTACTTCTATAACAAATCTCATTTCAGCATTGCCGCTCTTGGTTGCCTCACCTTCCATTTTTACGATGTTTACATTCATCTGGTATATTTTATCGGTGATATCTTTAAGCAGATTCGGTCTGTCCTCGGCTTCAACAGCAATTTTTACAGGATGCGATCCGGCTGATTCCGCCCAGACGATTTTTATGAAGCGTTCGCTTGAGTGGGCAAGGCGTTTGATTGATGAGCAGTTTTTCTTGTGAACGGAAATGCCCTTTCCCCTTGTAATAAATCCGATAACCTCATCTCCCGGAATCGGCTGACAGCACTGGGCAAGAGATATCAGAACGTTTGAATTGCCGTCGACAATAACAGATGATTTGTTCTTGTTTGAAAGCTTTGATATCTTTATGAGATCATTCTGCGGAACGGATACTCTAGTCTGTTTCTGAGCTTTTTCTTTTTTCTCTTCCTGAGAATCAGGCAATAATTCTTTTTTCTTGTGGTTGAGCCAGCTTTTGATTTTGTTTCTTGCGCCGGATGATTTTACGAACTTGAGCCATGACTCCGTCGGACCTTTGTTGGCGTTTGTTATAATTTCGACAATATCGCCGTTTTGAATTTCCGTTTTCAGCGGAACAAGTTTGTTATTTATTCTGGCGCCCGAGCAGTGATTTCCGACCTCGGAATGAATAGAATAGGCGAAATCAACAGGAGTCGCACCGTAAGGGAGTTTTATGATTTTCCCGTTCGGAGTGAATGCAAATATTTCTTCCTTATATAAATCCATTTTGAGTTCTGTCATGAACTCTCTGGTGTTTTTGATTTCATCGCGCCATTTTTTTATGTCCTGAAGCAGTGAAACGTATTTGATGTTTTCGTTCGCGGCATTGACTTTTTCTTTATATGCCCAGTGAGCGGCGATTCCGATTTCTGCGGTTCTGTCCATTTCAAAAGTACGGATCTGAATTTCGAGAAAGTGATTATCGGGTCCTGTAACCGTTGTATGAAGCGACTGGTAAAGATTTGATTTCGGAACTGCGATGTAATCCTTAAAACGTGCAGGGATCGGAGACCATAGTGTATGCACGATTCCGAGAATTGCATAACATGATTTGACTTCGTCTGTAAGAACGCGTACCGCCCGGATATCGTAGATGTCGTCGAGAGATTTATTCTGTGCTTTAAGTTTTTTGTAAATTGAGTAGTAGTGTTTAACTCTTCCTGTTATGTTTGCGCTCATGCCGGATTTATGAATTGCGGATGAAAGTTCCGACTGAATGTATTCAATGTAGGCTTCCATCTCTTCGCGGCGTTCGGATATTTTTGTTTTAAGTTCGTTGTATTCTTCGGGATAAATGACTTCAAAGGCAAGGTCTTCCAGTTCGGATCTCATTTGAGATATTCCCAGACGTCCCGCAAGAGGCGCGTAGATATCAAAGACTTCCTGGGCGATTCTTTCCTGCTTTGCCCGCGGCATGGCAGAAATTGTGCGCATGTTATGGGTTCTGTCCGCAAGCTTGATGATGATAACCCGTGCGTCTTTTATCGTCGCCATCAGCATCTTTCTGAGAGTTTCGGCCTGGTCGCGCTGTTTGGTTTTTTCATTTAATGATGAAATTTTTGTAACGCCGTCAACGAGATCGGCAATTTCCTGACCGAATTCGGTTTTTATATCTTCAAGTGAAAATTTCGTATCTTCGACAACATCATGCAAAAGCGCCGCAGCTATTGTCGCGGTATCCATCTTGAGGTCGGAAAGAATAACTGCTGATTCTACGGGGTGGATGATATATGGTTCGCCTGAGCGCCGCTTCTGATGTTCGTGCGCGCTTTCCGCGAAGGCAAACGCTTTGGTAATGAGATCTGTATCGTTTTCGGGACGGCTGGTTTTAACTTTTTTGATCAGCCTGCTTAATAAGGCGTAACTGTCCATACCGACAGTTTGAGTGAATGTGTTTAAATTTGACAAGAAATTATTTCTTGACGGACGTTTTTTCGTCCGCAAAAAAGGAACATGTTCATTGAAGTCGACGAAAAATATGTCAAAGCGAGGGTGATTGCCCAGACTGCAGAAGTTCTCCGCAAAGGGGGAATTATTATTTATCCGACGGATACTGTTTATGCTTATGCCTGCGATATCAGATGCAAAAACGCGATAGAGAAGATATATTCAATTAAAAAAATTGACCGTAAAAAACCCCTGAGCTTTGTATTCTCGGATATTTCAATGATGAGTTCTTATGTAAAGAACATGCCGGACTACGCTTTCAAAGTGATGAGAAAGGTCCTTCCAGGTCCGTATACTTTTATATTTAATGCCTCAAAACTTCTGCCTGATATAGTATTAACGAAGCAGAAGACGATCGGAGTAAGAATTCCCGATTCTCTTTATGCTCTTGAGATTGTAAAGGAGCTCGGGGTTCCGTTTTTATCGGCAGGGCTTGATGTCGAAGAGGGTGAATTTGAGACAGACCCGCGTAATCTTCCGAAGCATATCATAAATCAGGTTGACATAATTCTTGACTGTGGCAGTAAGAGAGCAGAGATTTCGACTATGGTTGATTTTTCAGGTGACGAAGCAGTTGTTCTTCGTGAAGGCAAGGGCAGCACAGATTTTATTCATGGGGCATATTGAAATGATTAAAGATTTTTTATTCAGACTTTTGGTTATAGTTGTTATTCTCGGTGTGGGAGCTCTTTCTTCGTGGATATTTTACCATGTAAAAAGAAAAGAACTTTTCGGCGGATTTATCGGGGGTATGGTGATCGGAGTTCTTGGAGCTCTTATAGGTGCATTTATTCTTGACCGCTTTCTCCTTGAACCGGTGAAACGTGTTCTTCAGTTTTTGGTTTATGACATGGATGTAAATGTTGTTGCAGCTTTTATCGGCGCATTTTTCGCAGTATTCATAATGAACAAGCTCAATCACGATAAAGACAGAAAGAAATACTAATAAATAAAAAAGCCGCCGTTTATATCGTTTGCGGCCGGAGACTTTATGCCGAAGAACGAAAATAATCCGCAGCGTGTTTTTGCGCCGCAGAACCGCAATGTACCGCTGATTGTTCTCATTAATACGCTTTTAAATAATATCCCCGGGCTTCTCGGGACTATTTTTCTTTTTTTGGGTCTAGTAACTTTTGTATTTTTACTTCCTCAAGTTGATTTTTCTATTTTAACAAATTTGGGCAAAGTTTTTCAGAAAACCGAGGGTGTTGTTGTTTCTGCTGAGAAAACATCAATTCATGTAAACAATGATTTAACCTATGCATATAAATTCAGTTATACTATAGAAGAAAAAAAATATGAGGCTGTTTCGTATTCATCAGAAAAAGATCTGACAAGCGGCGCAAAGGTTGCAGTTGAGTATTCTGTAACTGATCCTTCCCTTTCGCGGATAGAAGGAATGATGATTAAGCCGGTAGGTCTTTGGGCTTTGATTTTTCTTCTCATACCGGGAGTAGGCATATTTCTTTTGGTTTATATATTAAGAAAAAACTATCCTGCTGTACAGGCTCTTAAGAACGGTATAATGATCAGGGCGGAATTCGTGAAGAAGGAAGAAACCAATATAAAGGTTAAAAACAGGCCGGTATATAACTTCTATTATAAGTTTACTGATTTTTACGGTGAAGAAAGAACAGCTTCGGGTTCTTCTCATAAAGTTGAGAGTTTTGATAATATCAAAGATACAGAAGTAATTTATAATCCTGCTTCTTCGTATGCGGGTTGTGTCGTGATTTTTATGCCTAAGGCTGTTGTAAATTACATCCGCAAAAATATATTTATTTCAAAGGTTTGACCTGTGATTTTCAAGGATTTCCCAACGCGTATTGTTCTTTCCGGATTTGCTGTAATCGGAATTGCAGTGAGTTTCATTTTTGAAGTAAATACTATTCAAGGTATGAATTTATGCTGGTTTAAAGCCCTTACTGATCTTCCATGTCCGGGATGCGGCTTAACCCGCGGAGTTTGTTCTGTCTCGCACGGTGACTTAGCCGGTGCATTTGCTTATAATCCTTTCGTTTATGTTATTTATCCGGGTTTATATCTCGTTGCGGTATATCCTGTTTTTTATCATTTTTCAAATGAAAAAATCCGTCATATTTCAGATGTTTTAATGAGTTATTCTACTATAGTATTAATTCTGCTGATGACATCATATAATTTTACCCGCTGGTAATTCTTTTTCGAAGTGTATTTTGTTCTATATCCTTAAAAATAAATTGACTTTTTCACGGTATTGATGATATTTTGAATTAAGGGAATTAAATTAGTAATATCCCAAAAATTAGAGTAAAAATACTTTGGAGGTATGACATGGGTGCTGGCGTAGCGAAGAATATTGTTTATCTTTTGATAGCAGTAGTTCTTATTGATTGTTAGTTACTGGAAAATTTATGTAAAAGCCGGAAAACCAGGCTGGGCAGCAATTGTTCCAATTTATAACATTATCGTTCTTCTTGAAATTGTAAAGAAGCCGGTTTGGTGGATAGTACTTTTCTTCATACCATGTGCGAACATCGTTGCATTGGTACTTGTTTCACTTGAGTTCGTAAAAGTTTTCGGCAAACCATCGTGGCATGCAGTTCTTATGATACTATTGGGAGTTATATATGCTCCTTATATCGCATTTTCTGATGCAAAATACGTTGGCTAATTTGACAACTATTTAAAAACCCGCGAAAGCGGGTTTTTTATTTGCTTGAAGACATGTTTTTTGATTATAATTATGTTTCAATAGATCCCTATTGATTTTTTCTTCATTATCTATCATTGTATTTAATAAATATTTTATGATTTATGGTGATATAGTTATTAAAAACGCGGTATAATTATATTCTTTATATTTATTCGGAATATTTTCAAAATCATTTTTCCTGTGAAACTTTATCGGCTAATCGTTGATGTGTGTGTTTTATTTTCGGAAGATTCTATTCGATTAGTTTCTAATAAGCTTAAAGTTTAGTTCTAATGTATAGATAAAACAGATTTGTTGTTGACATTGTCATATAAAATATAAATAAAATACTAATGCTTAATTTGCCTTTTACTAGTTATTAAATTACCTGACAAAAGAGGAGCGCCTAATGAATAAAAAAGTTATTCAATATTTCGGATTGGCAGTATTGACTTTCGCGGCAACAATATTTTTATTTATATTTAATTCCACAGAGTTAAATCGTACAGTTTTTTTCTATTTCCAGATGATTTTTTCTCTTTTTCTTGAGCTAGTATTCTGGTTAAATATGATTTTATCAAGTCGGTTAAAATCAGATGAATCAAATTCAACTGCTGGAATAGTTTCGAGCGGAATGTTAATCCTTTATATAGGAATAACTTCACTAATTATGATTCTGTATTCTATATTCGCAAAGACAATTACCTATGACTCGTATTATTATAGTTCAATTGTTGTAATAACTGTAATATTTATTGTGATAGCATCGCTCGGCAGAATATTTGCTGCAAAAGATTCTGATAATTCTTCTGAAAGTTTTAAATATCGTAATGATTTAAAATCTCTTGCTTCTTCGCTTGATGATTTTAAAATGAATCTGTCCTTGTCGGGTATTTCGGATAAAGCTAAACTTGAAAATGAAATTACTTCAATAATATCAGCGCTTAATCGAAAGGTTCCTGATAAATCACTGTTAAATGACTATTATCATAAACTTGAAGCTGAGGTTGAATTAATTCAGAATCTGTCATTTGATGCTTCGGATATTATGATTAAGGCAGATGAATCATTTAAAAAAATTAGAAACTATCTTTCAAAATTTTAAATTATTATATTGAGGAGATTTTATGGCTGTTTTTTTAAAATGTCTCGAATTCTTTGATAAATCAGGAGAGATTATTGTTTATAAGATGCCTGAAAAAGAAGGTGTAATGCTTGAAACAGGTAGTCAGTTAATAGTTCAGGAAAATCAGGTTGCGATACTATATAAAAACGGGAAAGCTCTGGATAAATTCAGCGCTGGAAAATATACTTTAACAACTGCTAATATTCCTATTATTGGTGGTATGCTTAATCTGCCATTTAAGGGAAAGACTCCCTTTTCTGCCTACGTCTATTTCATTTCATTAAAAACTTTTTATAATATGGGCTGGGGTACTCCTAATCCAATTCCATTTCGTGATTCATTTTTCAGGCTTATTAATTTGCGGGCTAATGGGGCTTTTAGTATTAAAATAGCTGATCCTGAGATATTTCTGGAAACGATAGTCGGGACAAAGGGTGTCGAGTCAACTTATAATGTAGAATTATTTTTGAAGAAAATATTGATAGAGAAATTGACTCAGTCACTCGGTTCAAAAATGACAACAGTCCTTGATGTAAATATGAAGTATTCTGAAATATCAGATGATACTAAAAATTTAGTTAAAGAAGTATTTCTCAAGTACGGAATAGAGCTTGTTGATTTTATAATTGAATCGATTACTCCACCGGAAGAAGTTCAGCGCAAAATTAATGAAGCATCCGGAATACAGGCTTTTGATGCCGAACAGTACCGGAGTATAGGTTTAGTTGATGCAATGAAAGAGGCTGCCAAAAACAGCGGTAATGCCGGCGATGTGATGAGTGCTGCCATGGGAATCGGAGCAGGTATGGGTATGGGCAAAATGATGTCTGATCAGTTCCAGCAGGTTCCCAATAATGGAATTTGTAGAAACGTTCAGTGTGCAAAGAAAATTGATGTAAGCTGGAATGTTTGTCCTTTTTGCGGAACTTCACAAAGATAATTTTAAGTAAGTCAGGAGAATTGAAATGAATTGTTCAAATTGCGGTGCGGTAATAGAGCCGGGGCAGGGAAAATGTTTTAAATGCGGTACGTTTGTACCCCAAAACACATCTCAGCAGGGTTATTCTGCACAGGTAAATCAAAATACTCAGCAGGCTGCCGGAACAAGCTGGATGGTCACACTTTTGTTAAATATATTTCTTGGTTACATGGGTGTTCATCGATTCTATTCTGGTTCTATAGGAATCGGTGTAGTTCAGTTGATTACCGGCGGAATGTGCGGTGTCTGGTGGTTGATAGATTTGATACTAATACTATGTGGTTCTTACCGTGACGGGAAAGGAAATCCTTTGGTTAAATAATTGAAAGAATATTATCTTAATAAAATAAGGATCTTTAGGGAGCTTTATTTTATTAGGATGACATAATTGCTGCGATAATGAATGCTCCGTACAGAATAAACACCACGATCATAACAAATAGAGAAAGTGCATTAAGAATTATTCCGGCAATAGCCATTTCCCTGCCTTTCTGAGCGTGGTTTTTTCTGATTTGATTCAGCGCTACTATTCCTAGAATAAGTCCCGCTATAGAGAATAATCCTCCACCGGCGCATAAAGCCCAACCTGCGATACCTAAAACCATTGAAGCAATTGCCAGACCATTGGTCTGGTTTGTGGTATTATTTAAAATTTCAGTTTGATTTCCCATATTTAACCTCAGTTATTACTAAATATATAATATTTTTAAAGTCAATTAGTTATTTAAATTTCGGTTATTGAGAATCTAATGCTGCCGATGTAATTTTATTATATTGTGAGATTCTTTATGGAAATTAATGTAACAAATAATTTTAGTTTGCAAAAATATATACAGAGTGTATTTACTTGTTAGATAATGACAGATGAGACTAAAAAGGCTTTTATGATTATTTATAGTGTGCAATATCTGAAAATAATCATCAGTATATAATTATTGCATTAAAACAAAACGAATAGAATAAAATATATTTCGGAGAGCTTTATATGAACAAATTACTTATTGTAATGTTTTTATTTGTTATGAATCTATATTCCGCCGATTCTTACAAGGGCTATGAGTGGGGATGTTCTTTTGAAACAATCACTGAAGCTGAAACTATAATTGATCAGGATCCGGAAGAAATTGAATACAGCTATTTTTCTTTTAGACGAGGGGGAATAGACGATCTGATGGCTTGGTATTTTAATATTCCCAAAATATTAATTGATCCTGATAACCCTTCTTTAATATCTGATTATACCGGAAGTAATGATGTTATTAGGGCGCTTGTGCGTCAAGCGAAAGAAGATGAATATAAATGGGATGATGTTTTCCCTAAAACGAAAATATGGAATACGGAAAAAGGATTATTTGTTTTCTATGATGATAGATATTTTATGAATATATCTGATATTAAATTAAGTTCATCAAATACTGTTTTAAAATCATTGATGCATAAATATGGTAAACCAATTATAAAATCAAGTTATTCTTTTAATAATCCTGGATGCAGTTATAAATGTTATCATTGGATTTCGGGAGATACTGTATTGTTATTCAATGAGTATTCTGATTTTACAGGTAAATACTATGATCTTATTTATATGAATAAGACAATTTCAGATGAAATTAAAGAAATTGTTAAAACTAATGCCGCAAATAACCGTAAGGAAAGAGATGCAAAATATAAGGAATCTGAAGAAAAGGATTTAAGTAATGTTGAATAGTATGTAAAAAAAATTCTAAGAAT
>Ga0255346_1004276_pt1 | contig 15814 bp, 13 predicted proteins | sample wastewater_treat_FD_194410 | JGI IMG/M metagenome (GOLD analysis project Ga0255346, IMG submission 194410) | Wastewater microbial communities from Lulu Island WWTP, Vancouver, Canada - plant22 | ecosystem: Engineered > WWTP > Wastewater > Unclassified | place: Canada: Vancouver, British Columbia... | reverse complement strand
TAATTTTGCATTTCTTGGCATACTATATCCTCCTTAGTGTTTTTTGTTCTGTCTACTCTAAGGGGATTATATCAGTTCATGCCGTTGTCCCTGAACTCCGACAGACGCTTATTTACAGCAGTGCGGAATTCATCGGCGGTGCTTCCCTGCATGAGTTTATCATATTCAAGATAGGGGAGCCACACACCTTTCGGTGAGTCGTAATTGAGCGGTGCATATTCTTTGACTGTGGAAACTTCCGAGGCAGACGAGGTATCGTTTTGTTTCAGCGCTTCGGGCATTGCAGCGGGAGTGCATCTTCCCAGCAGAAGTGCAGACAGTGCCATAACAGCAATAATTTTTTTCATAGCGGTATCCTTTCACAGTAGATTACTGCTGAATTATATTCAGACCGCAGCCGAAAAATGACAAAGCTCCCCGTTAACCGTGGTGCTCGTATAGCAGTTTATACGTATTATTGAGGTAGACATTTTGAAGAAAATTCTTCTCGAATCTGTTTCCCAAGACTATTAATTTTTGCCCATTATAGGGCGCACACCAGTAAAGGAAGAATTAATAATTTCTTTCAAGTGCGCCCTATAATGGGCAAAAATTCTATTAAAAGTCTTTGGAAAGGGGCTCGGGGAAGAACCTTTCCTCAGAAAGGTTTTCCCCGATAAATACATATAAAACTGCCATATGAGCACCACAGTTAATGAGGAGCTTTTGTTTTTATTATCAGTTGTTTTTTACTGAGAAATCGGAAAGTGAAACTGCTTTGCCTGCGGACAACATAGTGTAGTGTGTCAGGATAGCGGAAGCGTCACGTCCGTCCAGAGAACCGTCTTCGGTAACATCTCCGGCTTTTTCCTGAGCAGGGGTAAGTCCTGTATCGCCGGTTGCAGAAGATGAAGACTTTGCATAGGCTGCAAGGACAGCAGAGGCATCACGGCCGTCGATCGTGCCGTTTCCGTCGATATCGCCCATTGCATTTGTTCCGCTTACGGGAGTTGTTGTTGTTGTTGTTGTTGTTGTTGTGGCAGCTGTAGTTGTAGTAGCAGCGGTAGTAGTTGTAGTTGTGACAGAAGTTGTAACAGTTCCGGTAGTTGTAGTATCTTTTACTTGAGTATTGTTTTACGACAATTTCTGTCTGCGGGAAGTAAGGCGGCATATCGTTTCCGTTTATGTCGGTAGCTTTTGTAATGATAATAGTATAATTACTGAAATCAGCGTCGTTTCGTTCTACTGCCACATATGGCTTTATTACGTTATCATTATATACAGGTGCGTTTCTTATAATCTTTACATCAGGATCATCAAATATATACTTGTATTCGACATCTTTCAGAGAGCAGTTGTAAAAATAGATACCGTAGGTTCCTGCCAGTCTTTCATTTTTTATCGTGCTGATCTCGGACGGTGTTACCGTAATACTTATGCTCGGCTTAGGAGCGGTTGTAGTTACAGTAGTTGTTGTAGAAGCGGTTGTCGGCAGGACGGTAGTAGCTGTTGTGCCTGAGACAGGTGATTTAGGACTGATCCTTACTTCATGTACAAGCATATCTTCTACCTTGTAGCCTGTCTTTTCTTCATAGCCTTTTTCTTTGTAGATACGCATTGTTTCTTCTGCGAGAGGTCTTCTGATAAGGTTGCAGTCAGAGTATGTACCCTTGATGCTTTCAACGGCTTCTTTGAAAGCTTCGAGACAGCATTCTCTTACTTCGTTGTATTTGTCAGGGTTTGTTGTTGAGCTGAGTTCTTCGGGGCCTGATACTACTGCACTGTTGTTAGCCCAGATATAGAGCATTTCGCCGTCTTCCCCCGGAAGATATTCGATCTCATCACGAGGGAGTCCGAAGCGGAAATCACTCTTTACACCGGCAGCGGCAGAAGTTGTGGTTGTTTGTTCAACAGTTGCAGCAGTTGTTGTTGCAGCTGCGGTGGTTGCTGAGTCTGTACCATTGCTGTTTGCTATAGTAGCAAGAGTTGCAGCAGCCTTTGTAGTAGCAGTTGTTGTTGCAGCTGCGGTGGTTGCTGAGTCTGTACCATTGCCGCTTGCTATAGTAGCAAGAGTTGCAGCAGCCTTTGTATTAGTTGTGGCAGCAGTTGTTGCAGCGGCTGTAGTTGTTATAAGTGGAAGCGGTGGCCTTTTTTCATCAGGCATATGCAAATCTTCTGTGTACTGTAACGGCAGTTCTATATCACCTTTACGGATATATGTATTAACACCCGAATTGGTAAAGTCAGCTTGTTCGTCGCTTCCGCTTATGATAGTGGAAGGAGATTTTTTATTTGCCCATCCCTCAGCGTTCGGGAGATAAAGTGTCTCTTTTACTTCTGTGAATGAATCGCTCAGAGTAAGTTCTTTCAGAGAATAGCAAGAACCCAGAATAGCTATTTTATTTGATGCAGAGCTTATATCAATATTACTGAGATCAAGTGAAGTAAGTCTTACGCATTCTGAAAACATACCTCTAATAAAATTGACTTTGCTTGTATTAAAGCTGCTTACATCAATGGATGTGAGGTGACTACACGCATTGAACATATAATCCATACTTTTAACATTACTTGTATCAAAGCTGCTGACGTCAAGTGAAGCCAGACTTTCACACTGTCCGAACATACTTGTCATAGTGTAAACTTTGCTTGTGTTGAAATTGCTCAAATCAAGCGATTTAAGGCTGCAGCATTGGAAGAACATCTGGAACATTGTGCTTACATTGCTTGTATCAAAGCTGCTCAGATCGAGTGATTCAAGTCTGTAGCATTCTGCGAACATCCGTTCCATTGTCTGGACTTTGCTTGTATCGAAGCTGCTCAGATCAACAGATCTAAGATGTTTGCATCCACTGAACATACCCACCATATATTCCGCATTACTTGTATCAACATTTGAAAGATCAATTGTTTCACAGTTTTTGTAGCCGCTGAACATATAGCCGCTGTTTGTAGGAAAAACAGTTCCGGATTCTGCAAAAATCGATTTTACTGCCTCTTTGTTTTGTTCACTGAATGCTGAAAGTTCTTTTTTATCAACCTCTCCTTTCAGTGTAAGCTTACCTGTTGATTCATCAAAAGTATAGCAGGTATCTGCTGTGTTTTTCGCATTAGCTGTGATAGTTGTTGCAGCACCGCCGTCTACAGTGGCCTCAGTATATTCAGCTGTCTGTTCTGCTGCCGACACCGCAGCAGCAGGTTCGCTGACGTTTCCGGCAGCATAGGCAGTCGTTATCTGCGGCGATGCCATCATCGACATTGCGCAGATCACGGACAATAATTTTTTCTTCTTCATGTTAAAAACCTCCTTAAAATAATCCTATATCAGGATATGAATAATTATATCACTATGTTAAAGTGTTGTCAAGGTGAAGTCCATACATTTTTAGAATACTTTTATGCAAAATAGTTGACATTCCTGATGAAATATGTTATAATGAATGCATAAGCAGTAATAATATGAATGTCCTTGCAGATACGCAGATTTCCGATCTGTTCCCTGCAATCGGACGATTATACCACTATCGGGGCATTAGCGCAGTTGGGAGCGCATCACACTGGCAGTGTGGGGGTCAGGGGTTCAAGTCCCCTATGCTCCACCATATTCGCACCCCAATTTTGATACAAATTAGGGTGCATTTTCATTTGCAAAATTGCCGTACTTTCGGACTTTTTCGCAAATCGAAAACGATAGGTCAGAATGGCGAGCCAATTCTGAAACGATAGGGGTTCAAAATGGCAATAAAAAAACGATAACCCCTACCTATCGTTTTTTTATTGACTTTCCGCTGAAAAAAGGGTGCATTTGTTCATAAAGCATTCATAAACAAGAAAAAGAGCCTGTGAAGCGTTTTTTGCTCCACAGGCTCTCTGGTTTTCAGATTTCAATTTTCGTTCCGTTTTGGAATAAGAAGGTAAGCTCTCCATCAGTCCCCACAGTTACATTCTCTACCATAATGCGCCACAGCTTTTCGTCAAAGACTGTTATCGTCATATCCTGTTCCGTGAGTTGTCTTATCATTCCGTCAAGCAGGTCTTTTCTGGATTGGCGGCTTGCTTTCTTGCTCTGCAATGCTTTGAGAACTTTCTCGCCTTCAGACTTCTGCTGCTCGTATTCAGACATTTTCTGATTGTAAAAATCATCGCTTTGCGGATGCATAGCATTTTCCCTGATAAAGTTCTGCATGGTTTCAGCAAGCTCGTTGAGATAAACATACTGCTCGTGAATTTTTTCATCCAGAGCCGTGCAGTCCGAAAGCATATCTCTGATTTGTCGGCAGGATGTTAGAAAGTCCTCACTGTTCTCACATATCTTTCCACAGGCGATGACGAATTTTTCTTTAAGAGCGTCCTCATACAGATGTGGTGTACTGCACTTTTCGCCGTTCTGAAATTTATGATTGCACTGCCATACCACACGGCGGTACTTGCTTGTGGAATGCCAGACCTTTGAACCGAAATATCCTCCGCAGCAGGAGCAAATGATTTTGGTGGAGAAAATGTTACTGCTGCTGTAGACTCTGCCGATTGTTTTTCGCCGTGTAATCTCTGCCTGCACCAAATCGAATTCCTCCGGATCTATGATTGGCGGGTGACTGTGTTCCACAAAATACTGCGGAACTTCACCCTCATTGACCTTCTGCTTTTTTGTCAGAAAATCCACAGTGAACTTCTTCTGCAAAAGTGCCGAACCTTTGTATTTTTCGTTTGTCAGAATACTCTCGATGGTACGAGCATACCACTTTTTACCGCCGCCGGGTGCGGCAATTCCCTGTTTCATCAGCATCTGTGCGATTTTGTTGGTAGTCAGCCCCTCCATAAAACTGCGGTAGATAAATCGAACGGCCTCCGCTTCCTCCGGCACGATCTCCGGCAGACCGTCAGAACCTTTGCGATAACCGAGGAAGCGACCATAGGGGATAGTGACCTTACCGTCCGCCATTCTCTTACGCTGTCCCCATGTGACATTTTCGGAGATGGAACGTGACTCCTCCTGCGCTAAACTCGACATTATGGTGATTAACAATTCTCCCTTTGAGTCAAGCGTGTAAATACCCTCTTTTTCAAAGTAAACCTCAACGCCTTTATCTTTCAATTTACGGACGGTGATAAGGGAATCCACGGTATTTCGGGCAAAACGACTCACACTTTTTGTGACGATAAGGTCGATTTTTCCGTCAAGTGCATCGGAAATCATGGAGTTGAAGCCGTCTCTGTGTTTCGTATTTGTTGCAGAAATTCCCTCATCCGTGTATACGGCAACAAACTCCCAATCGCTCCGTCCCTTGATGTATTTTGTGTAGTAATCCACCTGTGCCTCATAGGAAGTCTGCTGCTCTTCTGAATCCGTTGAAACTCTCGCATACGCTGCCACTTTTCTTTTTGTAACTGTGTCGATCGGCGTAAATGTTGTACGGTTCAGCCGTGCAGGAATTTTTGTTACTGTCGGCATTTTTTCCATCTCCTCTCACTGGTGGTCTGCGCAGCTTTCTCCCTCATTTCCGATGTCCAGCTTTCGGAACGTGAGCGGTCTGTCCAACGGACGGTTTCCTCGTGCCCGTCATGGAAAATAAAGATTAGCAGATTGGGTTTCGTAACAAGAATCTGCTTGATTTGTTTCTGAAAAAATGACTCGTCAAATTCATTGATTTTCAGAGCCTCACAGCAGGCTTTGTATAATGTATCTTCCGGAATTTGCTTGGAAGTCGGACAGAATTTTTTACCCCGATTGTTATAGGTTGCACATATCCACACAGCTCCGGTGACGGTTGTTTTCCGGCGGTAGTTTTTTCCGCAGCATCCGCAAGTTATCATGCTCCGGAAGGGGTAAATTGTGTCGCAGCTCTTTTTCGGGGTGAATTTCTGTTGTTCACGCATAAGCTCCTGCACCGCCTGAAATGTCTTACGGTCGATAATCGGTTCATGCGCATCCTCCACATAATATTGCGGCAGCTGACCTTGATTTTCCATTTTTCGTTTCGTCAGATGATTTTCACGGAACGTTTTCTGGAGCAGAAGGTCGCCGCAGTATTTTTCGTTTCTGAGGATTCTGCGAATAGATTCCGGAGTCCATAAGCAATCGTTTTTCGTTGCAATACCCATCTCATTGAGCTTGTTGGCAATAGCGAGTTTTCTCATTCCTGCAAGATAATCCGAGAAAATCATGCGGATGATTTCAGCCTCTTTCGGCACGATTTCAAGCATACCGTTTTTGTTTCGCTTGTAACCAAGCATTGTAATACTGCCGACCTTACCCTGTTCAAAGTCTTTACGGATTCTCCATTTCTGATTTTCGCTTGCTGACAAGCTCTCTTCTTGAGCGTAGCTTGCAAGAATCGTCAGCATCAGTTCGCCGTCCGCTGAAAGGCTGTGAATATTCTGCTCTTCAAAATAAACGTCAACACCCAGTGTTTTTAATTCACGGACAGTTTCGAGCAGCGTGACAGTATTTCTTGCGAACCTCGATATTGATTTTGTGATGATAAGATCGATATTCCCAGCACGGCATTCTGCAAGCAGTTTCTGGAAATTTCCTCTGTTATCCTTTGTTCCCGTCAGGGCTTCATCAGCGTAAACGCCGCAGAACAGCCATTCCGGATTGCTCTGAATCAGTTGATTGTAGTAACTGACCTGTGCGGAAAGTGAGTGCAGCATTGCATCCTTTCCGCTGGATACTCTTGCGTAGGCTGCCGTTCTGAGCAGCTTTATTTTTTGTGCATTGGGGAACTCAATTTTCTCAACAATTCGTTCCATAAGCAGCACCTCCTTCGTTTACTATATTCGCTCTAAAACGGCGAAAAGTCAACGGTTTTCAGCAAAATATGCTGCACGAAGATATGCCGTATTTTCTGGTCATAATTGTATCAATTTTGCTATACTCAGTCTTAGTGATAATGCCATCATTCAGAAGGGAGCGAACCCATGCCATGACGGTCTGGTACTGCATCACATTCTGAATTTTTTCGTTTGACATGAGACCCCTCCTTTGATTTTCCGTAGCAGATACGGGAGCAATATTTCTGGTTTGAGCTGCGGTAGGCACTGAATTCACTCTTGCATACCGGACAAATAAAAATCTGTTCCGACTTGCGGCGAATCTCGGCGGAGTGACTTCTCCACCATAAATTTCGGCATTGATCGGAACAGAATTTTTTAACTTTGCGATGCGGAATCTGTGGAACTCCTGCACCGCATTGCAGGCACAGTGATATATTTTCAGCGGTACGCTCTCTCCGACCGCCAAGGCCATGCCTTTTACAGTAGGATTTTACTGTATTCAGCGGAAGAGACAAAACTTCTGCAATTTCCGCATAAGGCACACCTTTTTCACGATATGCTTCAATCTTGGCTTTATCTGACGATTTCATAGAGCCTCCTTATAGGAAAAGAAAAGGCAGGAGCGTTTCACTCCTGCCCACAAAACATTACACCTTCGTCAGCGTCCCCTCATACACATCATCGCCAATCTGCACCGTAGCGGTCAGGTTGCCGTGAACCTGTGTAGCATCAGGTGTAGAAGTGTCAGGTGTCGCCGCAGCACCGCCGTAGCCGTTCAGCCCTGCCGCCTTGACCCTCGCAGGATAATCCACATAAGCCGTATCAAGATCAACATCACCGCTGATGCCACTCATACTGCCCTTGCTGGAATACTGCCAGATGCCGACCGAACCGCTGTAGTTCAACTTTTCGCTCCATTCAGCAACCCACAGCGCATATCGTGTCTTGATGTCATCCTCAATGTGCGTAGACAGCACGGAACGGCTTGTGTACAGACCGACCCAGTAACCGGCAGATTCGAGAACCTCACAGAAGGCTCGTACCATCGCCGAGCAGTTCGCCTTTCCAGTATCAAGAGTTGCCTTTTCCTCCTGATCGAAGAAAATCGGAAATTCAAACTGCTTGCCCTTCAGAATGGAAACGCAGACCTCCGCCTCCAGCTTCGCCTCGTCAACCGTGGTCGCATAGGAATACCAATATGCTCCGACAGGGATTCCTGCGACTTTAGCATTCTTGTAATTTTCCTCAAAACGTGCATCTTTCTGAGAAAGTTCACGTCCATAGCCAGCACGGAGAATTGCAAATTCAATGCCGTCCGCCTTGACTTTCTTCCAGTCAATATCTCCGTTGTGAACAGAAACGTCAATGCCTTTCATTTTATCGCCCTCCTTGTTGTTATCTGTGTTTCCAGAAACGGAAAAATACTTGTAAAAATCATCGGTCACAGAAGAATTACCCTGCACTTCATCACCATACCACTTAGAGCCTGTCCGCACATCCACATGCGTATAGATGTAGGCGGCTGTAATATTGGCAATGCCGGTAAAGCCAATATCCTGTGCCTTACAGCACACAGTCTTGCTGCTGATCGGCTGTCCATCCTGACCATAACAGCAGATGTCCGCTGCATTGCCCTTAGTATGCTGACCTGTTCCTCTGCCGCCGACTGCTGTATCATGATCGGCACAGCGGAAACCGGAGGTCACAATGATTTTTGAGCAGTCAAGTGCATCATACAGCTTTTCGAGCTTTTCGACAAGCTCCTCAGAAACAGAAAAATCATGCTCTTTGCCGCATTTGCATTTGAATTCCTTTGCATTGAAATGCTCCGACAACTGTGTGCTGTCGAAGCTTGCGTACGTCTTAATCGCCATCTTCTTCCTCCTTGTTTTCATCGTCAGTTTCTTCCACTCTGCCTGCCTTTTTCTGAAGAACGTCAATCGCATTCTTCAGCACAGGCGGATACGGGATTCCCATTAAACTGGTATTTTCCACAATTGACAAAAGTTCATTGACGCAGAAGCCAATGCAGGCAGCATCACGGATATAGGTCGTGCCGATGAGAATGTCAATACGGACTGCAACGACTACCATCAGCACAATGCAGAACTTCTTTGCAAGTCCCACCCATCCGGCTCTGCTGCTGAGTTTGCCTGTTTCGCTGTGCTTGGATTTGCCCATTGCTGCCGATACAAAACCGGTCACAAAATCGACCGCCATGAATATGACCAGCGTGATGAGTGCCGAATCCCAGCCGCCGATGATGGCGGTAATGAATCCGCCCACAATGCCAATCACCGTACAGATTGTTTCTTTCATTTCATTACACCTCCAGAATTTTAATCGTGCGGATCAGCGGATGCGTGTTGTCCGACACGCCCTTCCACGCCAGCAGATATTCACCGGGAGACACATTCTTACAGCTATGCAGCGTGGTGATATAGCTGTCGGCATAGAGCCAATTGAAATTGATAGTGACAGCACTTTCGGACTGAATCTGTTCATACACATATTGCGCAAGGTCGTATGCAGTTTTCTCGTCCTCCGGCTTTTTCACCAGATACATGACTCCGGCTTCCGTTGAGCCGGATTTGTAACTGAACAGAATGCTCTTGCCAGATGAAATGGCAACCGGAGTTGTGCTGATCGTGAACACCTCGCCAGCCCAGCCAAAGTCCGTCATGTTGTAGGAAAGCGCATAACCGTTATCCTCACAGCAGAAATTCGGATAGGTTTCCGCAAAACCGGAGAGACTGCGGTAACCGTCATTGTAGAATGTGTATATCGTTTCGCCGTAGTCATGGAGAGCATCGATGCCAGACTGAAAAAGTGTCACATTGGACTTTGTCTGCGGAATTTGCAGCACCTTCGGCACGAGAGTATTCAGCTTTTCAGATTCCGATGCGGATACACCCATTGCCGCAAGATTTCGGGCTAAAGCATCTCTCTGTTCATCAAGAACAGTCAGATAATTTGCAATGCTCATGCTGTCACCTCCACGATATCCGCCAGTGCAGTTTCTACGCCTGAGAGAGCTGTTTCAACCGCAGAAAGTCTTGTATTGATATCCGTGATAGAGGTTTTCGCCCCCCTGCATATCATAGAGAATTTCCGTCTTGAATTGCGAAAACAATCCCTCATCCACCCCAACACGCTCGTTGAGGTTCATCGCACTGGTATATGCCTCGTCCCAGCGAGAAACCTGAGATTCCGTAATGCTATTAAGCACTGTGAGATTGTGATGCCAGTGTGCCTGCCCGACCACAGTCGAGATAGATGATATATCGTCAAGCATTTCCTGCGTAATGGAATCCAGCACAGCTTTATTATCATGCGTATGAGCATCGGCAGCCACAGGAGCGACCTCCTGCTGAATCAGAACGGTTACCTCTGTGGTTTTCGGATATTCCGACATATCCGGTGTAATGCCGTCTTTGCCTTTCAGACTTTCCAGCCATTCTTCCTCTGTGCCGACAAAACCATGCTCGACCGCAATCTCGTAGGCGGATTTTCCGTCAAGTCCTTTTTCTGCATCTTCGATGCGCTTTAAAAGCTGCGTATACAGGTCAGGCGTCGGCGGAATAGGCGGTTCGTCGCCTTCAAAACCGGATGCACGGATATTCAGAGTGACCGGAACGGTTGTCGCTCTGACGGTTTCATCACTTTCCGTATCATATCCGAACACAGACATCTTGCAAGCCCCAACATGAAGCTCCGCAGGCAAAAAACATGATACCCCATCAGTCCCCAGAACAACCGAATACACCTCGTCACATTGCGCAAACTGCACCACTTTGTGAAAACGCTTCCAGTCGCCGTCAAAGGTAAATTTGAACTGAACATACTGGATCTGATGATCCGCCAGCACCTCTCGCTCCAGAATTTCAATGCTCTGGTTTTTTACAAGAAATTTCCACATCAGTCTCGCACCTCTTTCCACTCCTTCGTATCTTCGTCATACTCCATATATCCGTCAAGGCGCTGTACCTTTCTGAGATAGCCGTCAGCACTGCTGCCATTGCCATCCCAGTTGCTTTGTTTCGTAACCTCTGCCCAGTCGTCAAGACTGCCTTCATAGGTGATTTGTGTAAGATGCAGACAATAGTTTATCATATGAGAGCAGACCTTTGTCACATTGCGGCTGAGAGTCAAATTCGCAAGCGAAGTACACCACACAAAGCAATATTCCGGGATTTCCGCACATTCTACTCTTGCGCTTGTCAGTGTGCCGGAATCCATGAAAAGATATGTGCCAAGCGTGGTAAGCGTTGCGGGAAGCGTGACCGCAGCGCCGTTATAATTTGCAAACGCCTTTTCTCCAATCGTTGTCACTGACGCAGGAATGTTCAGCTCTGTTAAACCGCCCTGTGTATACATGAAAAATGCTCTCTCGCCAATTGCTGTAAGCGTATTGGGAAAACTTGCGGAAACCATATTGCCGCACCGTTCAAACACGCTGCTGCCGATTGCCGTGATACCGTCAGAGATAACGAGAGAACGTATATTTTCATTTTCCCAGAAAGGCGATTCACCGAGGTCATAATCGTAAGTTGAACCGGTTCCACGTATCAGCAATTTGCCGTTGGAATACAGAACATAGTAGGCTTCTTCGCCGATTTCGCCCGTCTCGACAATATCGCCGGTGAGGTCGTCGACCTTTGTTTGCAGAGTATCTATTTTGTTTGTCAGTGTTTCATTCTCTGTCTGCAGGGCTTCAACAGTTGCATTGATCTGCGCCATTTGTGCCAGCATTTCTGTGACCTTGCATTTGCCGAGAATGCACTTGCAGTAGCCGCAGACATTTGCATCCTCACGGTAATCGTGCCAGTCACGCTCAGTTAAAGAAGTTGCACCCACATTCAGCCGGACGGCGTACATCAAAAGTCTGACGTGTTCTGAATCCTGCGGAATGGACGGGAGCGACGGATTTTCGGCAGGTGTGCCGGGAAACAGCCTCAAAGACACATTTCGGACGGATTCGCTTGTGTCGAGATAAATGCAAATGCCCACATATCGCGGCAGTGACTCGTCCTGATATTCTGACAAATCAATGCTGTACTTCGCATCGCTGATGAAATAGTGTCCATTGATCCATGCCTTACCCTTGCCGACTGTAACTTTGAGACCACTGCTTGCGGCGGTCAGCTCGAAACAGTTGCCGTAATTGTCCTGAATGCCGTTGCATATGATAGAACCTAAATAGTCGCAAAAATTTTCTGCGGTGTAGGTTCTGTCAAGATTTTTTGAATTGAAAAACCCGAATGAAAATGCCATAATATCACCCTTCTTTGAAAGTCGGTGTCAGACTTCTGCCGTTCTGGTCAAATCCCTCAATCATGCCAATAAGCTGCATTTTCGGCTGCATCATGCCGAAACGTTTATGCTCAACGGTCACATAGTCTCCGACTGCGTAATCTCTGTTATACACATACTGTGTGGAATTTGCCGCAATTTCTGATTCTGATGCTGACTTTGGGTCAACCAGCTTCTCCGAGCCTCTTGTCTTGAGCAATTCAATATACTGCTCCTCCGGTATCGGCACAGTCTCACCCTCGACCTGTTCCTCTTCGGCAATATCGTCCGCATCAACATACAGCTCATAGCGGTCAAGATAGGTCGGCTCAGTATCCACACAATATGCGGTGTGCTTACGGTCAGCCCCCTCGCCGTGACCGTAAATATAGGCGAAGTTGCGTGTGATAGAATCATCAGCGGCATAGGAAAACGAAAGCAAATTGCTGTAAGCATCGGAAAATACAATATGCGGATTTTCTTCCTGCATCATGCTGCGGTCAGTGCCTTCGGATAGGTCGAACAGCATTTTATAGGTCTCTCCGGTATCTTTCACAAGCCGGATATTTGCAGTGCCGCCGATCTTCTCACAGATTGTATACACCCATTCCATCAGATTGGCATATGACACCTGCAAAGTTGTTGTCTGCTCCCAGCATGAACCAATCACAGTTCCGAGCGATAAGCCCGGAATGCGGCGGTTATCATTTTGCAATGCGTTCAATGTGACCGCCGACCGCACAATATCTGAGTACGCCATCTGCGCTGTAATTGACAGCGTCGGGTTGATGATGCGGCGTTCCAGCAGGCACATAAGAAAACGCCCTTGCACCGTCAGATAGTCGCCGTTTTCAGCGTCCGTCTCAATTTGCACCGATTCAATGATGCCAAAATGTTCATTATCATCGTTCCTGCCCACAATGCGCCCTGTTTGGAAGATGCTGATATTCTGCGGACTTGCCGCAATATACACCTCAAAGCTACCGCATTTGTAATACTCCACATCCCACAGCAGACTTGAAAAACTGTCGCAGATCGCTTCGAGGGCTATTGTGAGCGAATCGCCATCCACTGTCATTTTATACACTTCAATTTGCATTTTCATCACACCCCTAAATACGCGTTTCGGTGAATAATCTGCACTTTCAGGTTCTTTGTACCGCCGACAGCAGTCAGCCGGAAATGGTTCTCGCCCTCTCGCAGTGTCAGCCATGTGGAACCGGATACAAGGCGATTGATGATGTTGGTCGTCACACCCTCACGCTCCAAGGTCACGGTTTTATTTCCGGTTTTTGTGGTAATGGTGATCGTGTCGCCCTCCTCAATTTCGCCTTGTATCTGCATATATTCATCTGTTTCGGTGTTGTAGAGTGTCGGATTTTTTGCGGGACCGCCGGAGATAACAATGGTGCATCCGGTCTCGTCGCCGTCGTTTTTGATCGTCATGATATTCTGCGTGTTGTATTTTGCGATAGGGAAGGGATTGTCATCATCGGGGAAAATGAAATGGAACGCCCCGATTACCTGCGAATACTCTGCGACCTGTGTTTCCGTGGCGTACCAGTAGATGTCAGGACAGAGAATGGAAATCTGTCCGTTGATGCACTGTTCAAAATGATTGACCTCACAGGTTTCTACATAGCCCTCGGTGAATACGTCAGTGCCTGCGGTTCGGTAGTAGACTTTGATATAGTGGGAAGGTTTGGCTGCACGATAGAGGGCATGTCGGCGAGATTCGATATTTACCCCTCGCATCTCAAAATGAATGACCACATTCCGCTTTTCGATGAAAGCGTTGTTCAGATAGCTGCCGTCCATGCCTGCGTAGGAGGAGGTGCTGATCGTGCCTGTTGGAGGTGATAAGCCCTCGATTTTTGAGACCATGAAGTTGTTTGCGGTTGTGGTCATGTCCACACGGTCACCGCTTTCATTTTCGAGGATAAGGGTGAAAAACATGGGCGCACCTCCTCACACATTCAGCGCATTGCGTGTCTGCCTGTAAATTTCCAGCCGTGACAGTGATTTTGGACTATTGTTCGTCTGATTCACCGTCCGGCTGTTGTCGTTGTTGTAGTTGTTGATAACAGTTGTTCCTGCGCTGCCGTCAACCATAGCGGCGGAAATACCGTCCAGCTTCATGCTAAGGTCGGATTCCATTGTAAGCTGCATCGCTTCTGCAACGCCGGAAACAGCCTTTTCCACATACTTTTTGCTTTTGTTAATGCCGTCAGCCAGTTCTTTCATAAAGTCTGGCATCCAGCTTTCGTAGTCGGTTAAAGGGCCTTTGTCCGGCACGGAAAAGTGCAGGAAATCACGAATCGTATCCGCAGCACCGGTTACGCAGTCCGCAAGATTATTGATCATGCTTTTGATGCCGTCAATGATACCGTTGATAATATCCGCACCCCAATTCCACGCATTGGAGGCAAGTCCCTTGATCCAATCAACCGCCGCTTGAAATCCGTCCTGAATGGCAGTTTTCACGCCGCTGACCTTTGTGGAAACAGCACTTTTAATGCTGTCCCAGATGTTTGAAATTGTGGATTTTATGGTGTTCATGATGCTTGAAATCCTGCTGGAAATAGAATCCCAAACAGAAGAAACCACGCTTTTGATGCGGTTCAGAATGGGACTCAAAAAGCCATAAATCGCATTCCAGACCGTAGTTATCACTGACTGAATTGCGCCAAGCACTGTATCAATGACAGATTTGACAGCGTTCCATATGGTAGTAAAAGTATTTTTGATGCCCTCCAGAATTGGTGCCAGAAATGAAACAATTGCATTCCAGATAGCGGAAATTTTCTCCGAAATCCAATCCATCGCCATGCCGATGAGAATCTGAATCGCCTGAAATATCGTTTCAAACAGGTACTTGAATGCATCCAGAAGAGGTGCAATGGTTTCATAAATGCTGTTCCAGATGGTCATAATCGTGTCATAAATGGTCTGGAACACCGTGGAAACCACCGTATAGATAGCATTGAAAATATTGCTGAAAAAGGTGTAAATTGCTGTCCAGGTATTGACGAAAAAGTCCTTGATACTCGTTAAAATTCCAGTGAAAAAGGATACAATGCTGTTCCAGATATTCACAAAGAAATCCTTAACAGATGTCCATACCTCATCCCACGAAGTGCCGAACCAGCCGAGAATCACATCCGCTATGCCTTTCAGCGTATTCAGAATGTTCGTGAAGGTGGACACGATAAAATCCCAGATGGATGTGAAAATACCCTTGATGCCGTTCCAGCATTGCTCCCAATCACCGGTAAATAGACCGATAAATACATCCAGCAGTCCAAGAATAATGCCGGAAATCTCGGAGAAAACATTCGCAATATTCTGGAATGCACCCTCAAATACAGGCGCAAGCAGATTACACAAGCCGTCCCATGCCGCTTTCAGCATATCGGTAAAACTTTCAAAGTCGAAACCAAGGGCGTTCAGACGGTCAACAATGCCTTGCGTTAAACCGGAAAATGTGCTTTTGATTTGCTCCCAGATACCGAGAATGTTGTTTTTGAATTCCTCGTTGGTATTCCACAGGTGTACAAACGCTGCAACGAGTGCCGCAATTGCCGCAACAACGGAAAGAATTGTACCGACAGAAACCCTCAATGCTCCGGTAACCGCTGTGATGCCGCCTTTTACCGCGCCAATGGCGGCAGGCACTTTTGATACAAGTGGAATTGTCAAGAAATGTGCAGTCAGAGAATACCCAAAATCTTGGATAGGCAGGAGTCAGGCGGCGTGATGAGCCAGC
>Ga0255346_1004274_pt1 | contig 15820 bp, 13 predicted proteins | sample wastewater_treat_FD_194410 | JGI IMG/M metagenome (GOLD analysis project Ga0255346, IMG submission 194410) | Wastewater microbial communities from Lulu Island WWTP, Vancouver, Canada - plant22 | ecosystem: Engineered > WWTP > Wastewater > Unclassified | place: Canada: Vancouver, British Columbia... | reverse complement strand
CCATGATGGAGCTTGAGGAATCGGGACGCAATTTGATGAGCTTTATTAAAGATACTTACCATTACCGTGCCGACCGGGTCAGCCGCGCCCTGGATGAGTTGACCGGAAGGGACGAATAGGAGGAGCCATCATGCGAAAAAGCTTAGTTATTGCACTGCTACTCCTGCTTCTAAGTTTGGGGGGTATCTATGCGGCGCACGCCGGTGTTAACATAAATAAAGATGAAGTGGTTCTGGATGAAACCATCCTCTATGGTGATAAGGTCACAGCTGAGGGGCTTGTGATCGATATCGATACGCACTGCAACAACCATCTGTTCTGGAACACAGTCTATGAGCTTGGAATTGAACCGCAGATTAATACAGATTTTCGCTTTTCACAGAAACAAGAATACCAGCAACATGAGCGTATATACTACGGGGTTGAATTTGGAATTTCCGACAGTGGCGGGTTTTCTGCTTCAGCAGGTATCGATTTGGATAATGACAGTCATTTTATAGGATCCTATTTCTACAGCATGAAGGACTTATACAAGGATGTAGCAAGCCGTACCGGGGCCGGGCAAACCCACCGTGAAAGTTTGTATTTTAAAGACTATTACGATTTTTATCCTCTCGTAGCTTCTCTTGATTTGCCGGATTACCATTGGGATATGCGCCAGGAGATTGGCGAACGAGATCAAGCCCAAGACGATGGTAGCGAGCCGTTCATTCAGGCGATAAGGGATTATTTCCGTATTCCCGTCCTGGACGACCACCGGTTGGAGGTCTCCATTGCAAAGAACGACGAAGGACTCATTACCGAAATAGACACATCTCCTATAGGCGACAGCGGCGTAAGCCTGTGGACTACCAGCCTTGTGACGGATGATGCCTGCTATTTCACATTTAATAATCAAGCACAGAATGGTGAACTGCTTGATTTAAGCCTCATCCCCGATGGCTACGGCCTCTATCGCCTTCCTCTCACAAAGGCGGCGGAAGGAGAAAAGAACTCCCGCATATCGCTGGAACAGATGGAGATGGTCTATGCTCTTGATCCGCAAGTTCACATTACAGAGCTGAAGCTGACGGAAGATGAGAGCAAGCTCCTGCTGATGACTCGTGAAGATGAAGCATACTACTTAACAACCCTTAACGCCGTAACGGCCCAGGAGCTGCAAAAGCTGAAGGTGATCGACTGTGATGAGGACGTGTATCTCTGGTCCTTCTATTCTGACCGGTTTATTGTCGGTTTTGTCAGTGACGGGAGGCTTACGGTTATCGAAGCGACGGATAGCGGTGAATATCGAGAGGTATTCACGGTGGATACCCCTGCATCCGACGCAATAGGAATGCCTCGTACTTCAAATGCCGCAATGAGCTGGGATGGAGAGAGGCTTGCCGTGGCAGAACCTCAGCTGGAGGAGGACATGAATTACGGCCGCTATGAAAAATGTGGGTTTAACCTATCTGTTTACGATGAGAGTGGTCTTCTTTACGCCGGTAAATACGACAGCAGCTTGGACATCAACAGGTCGCTGGACTACTCCTATCGTTGTCGGCCCTTGGATTTGAATCCCATCTACCTTCGTTGGCCCGAAAAATAATGCTGGATTTGTATTTTGGCAAGGACCGATTTTCCCTGTCTCTACTTGCTTATAATAACCTCTATTATCTTCGTCCGTTCAACCCATTATGCAGAATAAAACGATATTTTGGTCTATACAAGAATATAGACCAAAGTTTACTAATTGTACCACTCGTATACAAATTGTGTCAAACTTGTTTGCCTTACTGATAATACCCAAAGTCTTTACCAAAGGACCGGTTATATCCAACCCTTATTATTTATTCACCCACTCTGATAGGATTATAAAAACTATGTTTTAAGCTTACCCATAGTATCACCTTGCTTTTGCGCCCTCGACATAATCCATAAGGGCATTAATGTAAGCAAACAAAGTTTGATAAATGGAATGATTCTGTTTACATTCAAAAAATATCATGCTATTATTAAAACAAAACAGATTTCATAAATGGCACGGAATAACCCGTTTTTACATAAGAACACGCCAAATATAAAAAGGGGTGGATAAAATGAACGTCTATCATAGACTGGCGAAGTATCCTGTTTTTACTATCAACGACGTGGAAAAATTAACAGGTAACTCTAACACTGCATACTCCCAACTAAGTCGGCTAATGAAAAAGGGATTGGTCAAAAAGGTTCGTAAGAATATCTATTCTGCTGTGAACCCTGTAACCGGACAGATCGTTGCTACACGGTATCAAATCGCCTGTGCTATCACGCCCACCGCCTATATATCACATCATAGTGCTTTTGAATATTACGGACTTGCGAATCAAGTATTCTATGAGGTTTATGTTTCTTCGGAAAGCAAATTTAATTCCTTTGAATATGAGAACGTAACCTATAAATACGTTGCATCAAGAGCAAAAGAAGGTATTGTAGAAGCGAAAAACACGACAGCTGTTAGGATTACTGACTTGGAGAGAACCGTCATTGATGGTATCCGTGACTTCAATAGAATTGGTGGCCTTGAAGAGCTACTAAAATGCCTTGAGGGAATCTATTACCTTGACGAAGCCAAACTACATCAACATTTAAATGTCTATAACACCCAGGGCCTTTATCAAAAGGCCGGTTATATCCTTCAGCATTATCAAAAACCGATGCAATTATCAAATGAATTTTTCGATTATTGCAAAGGTAAAATCGGAAAGAGCAGGCGATATCTACTAAGTGAGTCTATAAATGCCAGCACCTATAACAACGAATGGAAACTAATGATACCGGAAGGTCTTTTTGAAGTAACTGAGCAAGGCGGTGATATTCTTGTCTAACTATGACATTATTTATCTTGGCAAAAAGGCTCAAGAGCTTGGCTTTGTTCGTGATACGCTTGAGAAGGTGACGAGGCTGGCGGATATTCTTGAGTATTTGAATTCGAATCCACTTCTCCAAGAAAGCCTTGCTCTAAAAGGCGGCACAGCCATTAATCTGACGATCTTTAACTTACCTCGTCTTTCTGTTGATATCGACATGGACTATTTGGTTACCAACAGCAGAGAAGAAATGCTGAAGAATCGCGTGAGGATCAATGATACTATTAATGGCTATATGCTGTCTCAAGGGTATACAAGAAGCACAAAGACCAAGAATCCTCACAGCTTAGACTCATGGGTTTATGATTATATAGGAGCAAGTGGGAATAAAGACAACATAAAAATTGAAATCAATTACTCTCTTCGATCTCATATATTTCCGACTGAAAAAAGGTCAATCGTTACAGAGCACTTTTCAAGTAGTTATGAAGTCAAAACTCTTGCCCCAATTGAAATTTACGGAAGCAAAATCAATGCCTTGCTTAACAGAGCTGCAGCAAGAGACTTATATGATACGTATAACATGATTCGCTTTGCACTTTTCGATGAATTAGAGGAGGCCCTTCTCAAAAAGTCTATAATCTTTTATGCTGCTATCTCAACGAAAAGTATTAATACAACCTTTGATATAAAAGCGATAGATTCCATAACAGAAAGAATAATCAAAACGGAGTTGCTTCCGGTATTAAAAAAGAAAGATGATTTTGACTTGGAGCCTGCCAAGATGCTTGTCAGAGAGTATCTTTCGGATTTAATGGTTCTAACTAACGATGAGAAGGAATTCCTGAATAGGTTTGAAAATGGAGAGTATGTTCCCGACCTCCTTTTTGAGAATCAAGGAATTATAGAACGTATTATAAAACATCCTATGGCTGTATGGAAAACAAAGCATATTTATGAGAAAATATCCCTCTTAACATCAGTTGTTGAAAGGGTTCCGGGAGAATGATTTTATTTATGACCACCTTGACTAATTTTGGCATTTCAACTATACTTATCAATATAAATGTGATTATGATACTCTAAATATGTATAATAATGTGTTATCTTGGAGGTGGTAGTATGGAAAGACTGGTTATGCAAAAACTGCCGGACTGGAAAAACTCTAAATATCGAAAACCCCTTATTTTAAAAGGGGTACGTCAGGTTGGGAAAACTTGGCTCCTGAAAGAATTTGCAAAACGCCATTATGGAAATATGGCTTATTTCAACTTTGATGAACACCCGGAATATAAGCAGTTTTTTGAAAGCACCAAGGATGTGGAGCGTATCCTTCAAAATTTGATGATGGCAAGCGGAGAAGTTATTAAAAGAGACAGCCCGGAGGATACGCTTATTGTTTTTGATGAGATACAGGAATGCCCGAACGCATTGAACACATTGAAATATTTCTGCGAAAATACGCCTCATTATCATGTGGCTTGTGCAGGATCGCTATTGGGTATTACTCTTTCCAAGCCGGCCTCTTTCCCAGTTGGTAAAGTAGATTTTTTAGAAATCAAGCCAATGACCTTTACGGAATTTTTAATGGCCAATGGCGACGGCAACTTTGCAGATTATATGAAAAGCTTAGATAGAATTGAGCCAATTCCAGAGGCGTTTTTCAATCCTCTCTATGAAAAACTGAAAATGTATTTTGTAACAGGCGGTATGCCTGAATCTGTTCGCTCTTGGGCGCAAGATAGAGACGTCGAGCTTATGCAGCAGATACTTTCCAACATTTTGGGGGCATATGAAAGAGATTTTGCCAAATACCCTGATCCTAAAGATTTCCCTAAGATATCAATGATATGGAAGTCAATACCCTCACAACTGGCAAGGGAAAATAAAAAGTTTATCTATAAAGTTGTTAAGGAAGGTGCACGGACAAGGGAGTATGAGGATGCCTTGCAGTGGCTTTGCGATGCCAATCTAACTTATAAGATATACCGCAGCGGTGCCCCTGGATTGCCTATTTCAGCATACGATGATTTATCTGCTTTTAAACTATATATGGTAGATGTAGGATTGTTGCGCAGACTATCTCTTTTGGCACCTTCGGCTTTTGGCGAGGGCAATAGACTGTTTGTGGAGTTTAAAGGAGCCTTGAGCGAGAATTATGTCCTGCAGGCTTTACAAAACCAGTTTGAAGCCATGCTGCGCTATTGGACTGTTGAAAATCCCAGATACGAGGTAGACTTTCTGATTCAACGAGAAAATGACATTTTACCAGTGGAAGTAAAATCAGAAAGTAATGTGGAAAGCCGGAGCCTTAAAAAGTATAAGGAAAAGTACGGTGACAAGGTAAAGCTGCGGATTCGCTTTTCGCTGAATAATCTACGTATGGATGATGACCTACTGAATATTCCGCTATTTATGGCGGATTATGCGGATAAGATTATTGGGATGGCGTTGGAACAGTTGGTTTGAAGGGCTGGAGTCTATATTTATTCTGAGAAAGAAAATCTGAATACAGGTGAGAATGAGGATGAATAAATTCGACATTTTGACAAAATACATACCTATAATCCAGGCAGATCCATGGTAGACCGATTGTCCAGTCCAACCATTGCAGAAACCAGAGTGCCTCCTTTTAAAATTAAGTTATTGCGATATTTCGATAGAGAGAGCCTTTCAAGAAATCGCTCCATAACATAATTGCGAATTATAATTTGTGACTTGCCACTGTCGCTCTTAGTCATGTTACGTACCAAATCTTTTAGTTGCCTAGATGTGTGGGTCATTATAGGAGCACCTCCATATACTGACGAATGGTTTTATCTACAGAAAAAAGTTTTGCATATCGCATGAGAAGCGGTAGATCCTTTTCTTTGCTCCGCACATACTCTTTGATAGCCGTCTGTAAGTCCTGAATCTCCACGTTTCTCCGATTGCGTACAAGATCACAGATTGTTCGCTCTGGATTATAAACTCTTAGAGCATGACCTGCTGGAGAATTAGCTTCCGTAATACCAACATCAAAGAGCTCCTCTTTAATCTTATAGACCTTCACACCTTGCTTGGTGAGCGCTGTCGCATTGGTCCCTGTTTTCAACGTAAGTGAATATTTGATCGGCTCGCGCTCAGCGAGGTCCAGCAAGTACAGTGCTGTTTCGTGGGAGAACACCACTAAAGGATATCTCGTTTGGATTACATACATTTCATCCTCCCAAGAATCTTTCGATTTGTAAAGCCCGTGGGTGACATGCAAAAGACCCCGTTTTCGTACATATTCACCAAAATAAGCCCTTGAAACTCCGGCCATAATCGCATCGGACGTTTTTAAATAGCCGTTATTTTTTTGCAGAAGCAAATCCAGTGTATTAAATTTACTCATAATGCCACCTTACTTTCATGCCCTTATTATGAGCCATAAGGTCGTAAATGTAAACACTGATTTTTAGTTTTTTTATTTGATCTCTACACTTTTCATAATTTCAACGTTCTCAGCATTATGGGAGCGTTGATTTTATTTTTTGAGCTCATTTGAGATTTTTTCTTCCGGGAAAAACAAAAAAACATTTTCCGAGGGGACATGCCAGCCTTTATGCAAAAATCAAGTATTGTGTGTTTACTATTTAAGCAGAAAAGGATTTTTCCTGGAAAAATCTACACATTATTGAAATTCTGCACACACACCCCAACTCCCCTCCAATGATCAAAATCATCCGCCGCCAGAACCTGTGAAGCCGTAGTAACCCCCATTCCCCGTCCATTTGAAAAAAGCAGGCAGTTCAATAGGCGAAGGTAGAAGGCAAGTGAAGCCAGTCATTTAAATGTAAGAGAATTGGGAAAATATACATGCCAATTTTTACATCTCGAAGTGGTTTAAAAAATGTGTTATAAAAAATTGTTAAATACCCATTGATTTTTTTAAAATTTTGTGTAAATTTAGATTCGAACAATAGCATCTTTGGTCATGTCAAAACTTTAATCGTCATTGATGGATACGGGTTTTATCGGTAAATCAGAAAAGGAGTGCTAAATGAAAACAGTTTCAAACAAAAAGCGAATTAAAGTAATTGTTAACGGTCGTGAAATGGAGGTTTACAGCGACCTAACCATCCTCCAGGCTTTGATTCAGGAAGATGTACATATTCCCCACCTTTGCTACGACATCAGGTTGGAAAGAGCCAATGGCAACTGCGGACTTTGCGTAGTTGAACTCGGTGAAGGCAATGAAAAAAGGGATGTGAAATCCTGTCAAACCCCTATTGAAGAAGGTATGGTTATAACTACCAACAGCGAAAACTTAAGAAACTATCGAAAAATCCGGTTAGAGCAGATGCTTTCCGATCACAACGCAGACTGCGTTGCTCCTTGCGTCATTACCTGCCCGGACAATGTGGATATTCAAAAATATTTAAGGCATGCCCAAGCCGGCAACTTTGCCGAGGCCCTGCAAACTATCAAAGAAACCAATCCCTTCCCCGTCGTATGCGGCCGGGTATGCCCCCATCCTTGTGAGGCTGAATGCCGCCGCGGATTGGTTGACGAACCCGTAGCCATAAACTATATAAAACGCTTTGTTGCAGACCTTGATATAGATAGTCAACGCCCGTGGGTTCCTAAAGTTAAACCTGCCACGGGGAAAAAGATAGCCATCATCGGCGCCGGTCCCTCTGGTTTGACAGCCGCCTATTACAGCGCAATCAACGGCCATGATATCACTATATTTGAAAGGCAGCCCCATGCGGGAGGCATGATGCGCTACGGCATACCCGAATACAGATTGCCCAAAGCTACCCTGGATAAAGAAATTGAACTGATTCGAAACTTAGGTGTCAAGATAGTCACGAATAAATCCATAGGAACACATATTACCTTAGCCGACCTTCAAAAGGATTTTGATGCGGTCTATATGGCTATCGGTTCATGGGGCGCAACACCCATCCAGTTTGAAGGCGTATGGATGGGGATACACTATCTGGAGCAAAACACTAAGGGGATTGATACAAAAACCGGGAAAAATGTAGTTGTCATCGGAGGCGGAAATACTGCGATAGACTGCTCAAGAACCGCTCTGCGAAACGGAGCCGAGAAAGTTACAATCCTGTACAGGCGTTCCAGGGAAGAAATGCCGGCGGAACCGTATGAAATTGAAGAAGCACTAAATGAAGGCGTCGAAATGATGTTCCTTATTTCACCGGAAAAAATCGAGTCAAAGGGCGATAAAAAACTCATCCATTGCATCAGAATGGAACTGGGTGAACCGGACCGTTCCGGCAGAAGAAGGCCTATCCCCATTGAAGGAAGCCAGTTAACCATTGAAACCGATACCGTTATAGGGGCCATTGGTCAGAGCACCGACACCAGATTCCTCTATAATGACCTGCCTGTAAGACTGAACTCTTGGGGGGATGTGGATATCAACGGAAAAACCTTCGAAACTTCGGAAAGAAAAATATTTGCGGGAGGAGACTGCGTAACGGGACCGGCCACGGTTATTCAAGCCATAGCCGCCGGGCGCCATGCCGCAGAATCCATGGATGAATTCCTCATGCTCGGATATGCCAAAGTCCACGGCGAAGATTACAGCTGCAGCAGAGGTACTTTAGAGGATCTTCCCAAATGGGAGTTTGAAGAAATGCCGAGGATTGCACGAACAAAAATGCCTGCTTTAGACCCAGCCATAAGCAAACGCAGTTATGCCGAGGTGGATTTGGGATTGTCGGAGGAACAGGCTCTGGCCGAAGCCAATCGATGCCTGCAGTGCGGATGCAAATCCCGTTATGACTGCAACCTTAGAAATGCCGCAAGCGATTACGAAGTGGAATATAAAAAACCGGCCCATGAAAGACCTTACTTCCCCATTATAGAGGATCACCCCTTTATCGTAAGGGATCACAACAAATGTATTTCCTGCGGCCGCTGTATCGCCGCCTGCGCAGAAGTTGAAGGACCTGATATACTGACCTTCTACATCAAGCATGGCCGTCAAATAGTTGGTACAAAGAGCGGTCTCCCCTTACGAGAAACCGATTGCATAAGCTGCGGCCACTGCGTCAATGCGTGCCCCTGCGGCGCCCTGAGGTACACCAGTGAAAAAGCCAATGTATTTAAAGCTCTGAATGATCCGACTAAAACTGTGGTGGCTTTCGTTGCCCCTGCCGTTCGTGCGGCAGTGGCGGATTATTATAAAATATCCACCGAAGAATCCACAGATTTTATGGCCGGAATGCTAAAGAAACTGGGCTTCGACAAGGTCTTTGACAACGCCTTCGGCGCCGACCTAACGATCCTTGAAGAGACAACAGAGTTCCTTGGGCGTGTGACAAAAGGCGGCGTGATGCCTCAATTTACCTCTTGCTGCCCGGGTTGGGTCAACTTCGTTGAAAGGCGTTATCCCTCGTTGATTCCTCATCTATCCAGCTGCAAATCGCCGCAGATGATGATGGGTGCCACCTTGAAAAACCACTACACCAAGCTTGCCGGAATAAAGAGAGAGGACCTCTTCGTTGTGTCCATAGTTCCCTGTATTGCAAAGAAATACGAAACAAGAAGGCCAGAATTTAGTGTAGAAGGAAACCCGGATGTAGATGCGGTCCTAAACTCCGGCGAAATGATGGAAATGATGGAGCTGAAGCATATTGAGGCATCAGACATCGTTCCTATGGAATATGACGAACCTTACAAAGAAGTATCCGGCGCCGGCATCCTATTTGCGAACTCCGGCGGCGTCGCCGAGGCGGCCCTAAGGATGGCCGTGGAAAAAATCTCCGGAACTCCCCTTACCGATCAAATGGATTTTGTCGATATCAGAGGCTTTGACGGAGTCAAAGAAACAACTGTAGAAGCCAATGGCATCAAGGTAAGGGTAGCGGTCATCAGCGGCCTGAACAACGCCGAACCGATTCTGCAAAGGATTGTAAACGGCGAAGAAGTCGGCTATGACCTGATTGAGATAATGGCCTGCCCAGGCGGATGTATCTCCGGAGCGGGCCATCCGGTACCGGAAAAAATCGGAACCCTTGAAATGCGGGAAAAAATCATCGTAGACATAGATAAGAAATCTAAAATCCGCAAATCTCAGGATAATCCGGATATCAAAAAACTCTATGATGATTTCTACGGAGAGGCCAACTCCCACTTGGCCCACGAGCTGCTCCACACTCATTATGCTCCCGTCCAAGGGGACTCAATGGCGGGCAATGTCCAAAGGAAAAGCGACTCAGCCTTCGTAACAAAGCAGTTTGAAATCTGCGTTTGTGATAAATGCTCCGCTTTAGGTTCAAGAGACCTTTACAAAAAGACCTACGACAAGATAAAAAGCGACGGAATGGAGGCCTTTGCAAAGGTAAGAACCATTCACCTTAGAGAAAACCATAAAGGTGACGGCATCTATGTGTCCTTAGACAACAAAAAAATAGACGCTTCTGAACTGGATAACCTTTACAAAACCATTATTGAGAACAACTAAATCCGAGTAACTATTTTTAGACCCCATCAGTTTTTGATAAGCTTTTTATCAAAGATCCGCAGCGATAAAAAGAGCACGCTTACCCGAATCGGATAAGCGTGCTCTTTTGCTTGCCAAGTCCCTTGTTTTAACTCATTCCGGGTACAATAAACGGCATTCCGTTGGTGCCTGGAATATGGTAAGATTCTTATATCTAACCGAGCATTCACCACTCGGAGGCGTAACGTGAAATAAAAGTTGTCACAATTTTTTGATCGGTTCTTAAACAAGTAGCTGAACTTCCGAGTGCGGCTGTTCAATGTGCTGGCTATGGGCGGCACGGCCATCAGCCTGGCCATGGCGCTGGTTGGCATTTGGACACGGGTGGGACTTGGAAATATTGTGGTAAACTTCGTTTCAGCTGCCCTCTCCTACGCCCTGCTCTGCTATTCCCAGCGCACCGGCCGATACCAGCTGTGTTATCTCATCACCATTACAGCCATTTTTCTGGTGCTGTTCCCGATCATGTTCTTCACGGCGGGCGGCTACCGCAGCGGTATGCCCAGCTTTTTTTGTGTTTGCGGTGGCATTCACAATCCTGATGCCTCTACCTTACCCTTTGCCTGATTGCCTTTCGCTATCCCGGGCTGGTCAAAGCATGGGATACGGAGCAGGATTTGCTCACCGATGTGATGGTAGGCTTTATATCAGTCAGCGCTGTTCTGGGTACTATGCTCTATCTCCACTTTAGGCTTTATACCGAACAGCAGAAAAAACTGGACGAGCAAAACCATATTCTTGAAAGAACCAGCCGTGCGAAAACAGAATTCTTATCCAACACCTCCCACGAAATGCGCACGCCGCTGACGGTCATCTCGGTAAATGTGCAAACAGTGACAGAAATTTTGGAGGATATGGGCGAATCATTAAAGGATGCCGAGGCTGCGGAACTGCTCCAGAACGCACAGCAGGAGATCATGCGTCTGTCACGCATGGTGGGCGGAATGTGTTTTCTCCCATGATTAGAACAGGTGTAAGGAACAGGCAAATGAGTTTGACAGCTTGTTTCGATATGGAGGTGGTTCCGGTCATGTGGTCTGAACGAATGGAAAGCGGGCAGTTGAAAATCGTCAGCGTTGGTGCGCTGGATGGCGACTCCTTGGCATTACGCTGGAGAACACCTTTACCATTTGAAAATAATATTTCATTAATTTCATAATTGCGCCTGCATCAAATTTCTTATTCTATATTAGAACCTCTCTATATTTGAATGCCGGGAGCGGGATCGATGAACTCTTTGGCCGCATGTTGAAAGTTGACACTGCGAACATACCGGCGAAATCCCGAAAAACATACGACGAGACAAGGAATATCGCCTATCGTCAATTTACTATGCAATGCCTCTATGAATCTTATCCTGTTAAAAGCATAGAAAAATGATATCCCCATCCAGATGCAGACCTTGATTTTTGAAGCACTTCATCCGGAGGACATTGGCGTTACACTCAACGAGCAGTTCATGATGCATCCGAAAAAGACGGTATCCGGCATATTTGCCATCCGGTCTGAAAAAGACGAGCAGAGTGTCCGCCCCTGTGATCTGTGTGAAAGAAGGGACACCTGCCCGACAGCTTATGTATAGACATTTGTGAGTTACTGGCAGGAGAACTCTCCGCTCTGTAGGATTCAGCCATCCGGTCCTAAGAATGCGTCCTCGACAGCCTTTAAAATGACCTTGCTGCTGAAGGTGGCCCCTGTTACCGCATCCACTTCAAGAGACTGGGTCTCTATGATTTTGTCTGTAATGACTTCCGCCCCTTTTCCCTGGCCGTTCAGATGTTCCATGAGTATGATTTCGGTTATCCTGTGGTCTTTCAAAGTCAACTGCAGCTTGACAGAAATGGGAAATGCGCTGTAGCTTCCCGTGTAAATGCCGTCTTCGAATTGCGTGAAATCTACATTGGAAATCTCCGTTTCCGTCAACCGCTGAAAATTGGCGTCAACGATTTGATAAAAAACTCCGACACCGATTCCTATGACCGCTGCAGCTGCAAGGACAGCCATCCATATCCGGCGGTGCTTCTTCCTCATGTTACTTAACCCCCTATTTTGCCCAGGAGTTCTGACGCTGTAATAATATCTTTTTCCCGTTTCTTTGAAGACCAGTTGACGATAGCCGTTGCGGCGACTTTGGCACCTTTTTTCTCACACAGCCCTCGGAATTGCTTCATGGCGCTGTTGCCGCCCAGCCAGGGATAAGGAAAGGCGTGAGTGAGAAAACAGCCTACCTGCTTTCCGGAAAGAGAGGGCTGCTTTGTCAGGTAATCTTTCATAACCGTGGATAGAGAGAACCCCCATACGGGAGACCCAAACAGAAGAACATCGTAATCAGTTGCATCCGGTGCCGATGCAAACTCCATGGGAGCCTTGACTTTTGGATCGTCGACTGCAGGGATTACCCGCTTTAACTCCGTTTCATGTCCTTTTGCAGTTAGCTTTTCTCTAATCCTTTCGGCCACACTGAGGGTGTTGCCTGTGTGGGAGTAAACGATGATACCGATTTTCACTGAACTTACCTCCTATCGAAAACTAACCAATGGGTTATTTGTTTTTGTTTTTTGCGTGGCGCATGAGTTGCTTCATCCCCGTTTTGCTGCCAAACATCCGATTGATCTTTTCCTCTTCCAATTGGCGGAAATTCAAGCCTTCATAGCCCATTTCTTTCTCCAGTTTTTTGAAGTTCTCAAATCGTTTTCGGGACAGTTTTCCCCGAGAAATGGCATCAAGCACGGCGCAACCGGGTTCCTTGGTATGGGTGCAATCCCTGAATCTGCACATTGCAGCCAAATCCTCAATATCTTCGAAGGAGCGCAAAAGATCCGCGGATTCGATCTGCAATTCCCGCATTCCGGGAGTGTCTATCACCATACCGCCTCCCGGCAAAAGTAGCAGCTGGCGATGGGTAGTGGTGTGTCTTCCTTTATCCGCCCCCCCGATTTCCCGGGTAGCGAGCACCTCTTCTCCCATGAGTCGGTTAATCATGGTGGATTTCCCCACTCCGGAAGAGCCAACGAAGGCGACTGTCTTTCCTTCTGATATATAAGGAAGGAGTGTTTCGTACCCATCCTCCTCCATGGCGGAACATACAAGGATATCGGCACCCATGGAAACTTCTTCTGCTTCTGCCAGGCGCTCTTCCAGGCCAGCGCATAAATCGGCCTTTGTCAGCACCACCACCGGCGTTGCCATGCTGCTCCAGGCAACGGCGAGATAGCGTTCCAACCGCCTGAGATTGAAATTCGCATTCAATGACATGCAGATAAAAATCGTATCAATATTTGCCGCTACAATCTGGCCTTCATTGGAAGTACCGGCGGCCTTTCGGCCGAAAGCGCTTTTTCGTTGCAGTATACCATGGATGACGGCCTCCCCTGTCTTGTTGTCCCTGCGGTCTACCATAACCCAGTCCCCCACCACGGGAAAATCTACGCTGCCTTCCGCATGATGGGCCAGCTTCCCCGAGACCCGGGCCTGGATCACGCCCAATTCGCCGATTACTTCATAGATGTTGTGATGCTGTTCGGCCACTCTTGCCGGAAACATACCCAGAAAAAGTGCCGCCTCCCGATGGAGGTCATCGTTAAATCCGAAAGAAATAAGCTTGTCGTAGTCCATTTTATACCTCTTCCCTTTTATTAATTCCTACTATAAGGCAATTTTTTCAAACTGTCCATGGGAAATGGATCGTGTTCGCACACCCCGAGTCTATCAGCGATTACGTCCGGAGGCCGGAGCCGAACTTAGAGTGAAGTTTGTCTGTTTTCAACCTTCGATTGAATTCAAGCATGGACTGGTGAATCTTCAATTCATGGCTTACATTTGGGGGAAAAGTAAGCCATGGACCGCTATAACTTCATTTCATGGCTTACGTTGGGGCGAAAAGTAAGCCATGGACCGCTCTAACTCTCATTCATGGCTTACGTTGGGACGAAAAGTAAGCCATGGACCGCTCTAACTCTCATTCATGGCTTACATTTGGGGGAAAAGTAAGCCATGGACCGCTCTAACTCTCATTCATGGCTTACATTTGGGGGAAAAGTAAGCCATGGACCGCTCTAACTCTCATTCATGGCTTACGTTGGGGCGAAAAGTAAGCCATGGACCGCTCTAACTTCATTTCATGAGCTTATATTTAGCGGAAAGCTGCCGCTTTGTAACATGTTCATTATCTAAAAAACAAGATAAGAGGGTTCCGTGTATGGGAATTTACATAAAAATGTATTTTATTTGAGCCCAAAAACAGGAAGTTTAGCTAAAATCTTAGAAAACCTGATTTGATCTATAAAAAATATGTATCTGCACCCGCATTTTAAAGGGCATATGAAACATTATCTGCTAATTTATTTCGGGCCTGCAGTCTTATTGTTTTTGAGTGGAGCATTTTATTTTCTCATTTTTCCCGATCAATTTGATCCAGAGCTATCAGTTTTAAAGGAATTGGCTGCTTCAAGCGGTAAACCCGGGCTTTCTGCATCTGCTCTCCTGATTGTTCATATTCTGCAGATAGTTGTCATCGGACCGGTTATCAATATCATTCCGACTTTGGGAGAAGAGCTTGGCTGGAACCGTCTATGCAGGCTATCTATGGCTTGGTATTCTATCAATGATAGTATTTTGTGTTGTATTGGGAACGATTGAAGGCTACATATCCATCAAACTGGAAAGTGCAATTCCTGCTGCCATGATCCGTTCAGCGATAAACGCCGGTGCGGGGCTCCCGCTTTGTTTGGCAAAAAGCTGATATAATACGCTGCTCGGGCCGGCTATTACCGGCTTTGTTGGTGGACTGCCATTTACTGTTTTAGCTGTTATATTGTTTATAAAGGCAGGCAATACAGCAGCCAGAGGCAGAAGGCTTGGAGGAGATGACTCGAACATCCGTCAAGATAGTATTCGGGGAAGAGGCTCAAACCTTTGATGTTTTATTATTATACATCTGATTCTCAGCATCTATAAACACGCTCTTTATATTTTTTTCTTCCTTCACTTTTGTAGCCGCACCGAAGGCAACAGAAGTCGGAATCCCATTAATATCAAGTGTTTCAATTTTAGCTTTTAGCTGCTCTAATAGTGCCTCCACCTCCGCATTGTCGGTTTTGGAAATAAGTATGACAAATTCATCTCCGCCTATTCTGGCAATGACATCGCAATTACGACATTCTGCGGCCAGAACCTCTGCTACTTCTATCAACAAACGATCCCCTTCCAAATGTCCAAAAGTATCGTTAATATATTTAAGATCGTTAACATCGGCCACTACAACGGAAATAGGCAGATTTTCTATTTTATCGATTTGCTTTAAGGCTGATTCGTAATATCTGCGGTTGAAAAGGCCGGTCAATGGGTCGTGAATACTGAGATATCGATTTTTTTCCTCTACGGTTTTTCGAAAAGTGATATCCTCAATCATACACATATGGCTCTTTCCTTTTATTTCTATGGAGTAAAATGGCACTACCGTCATGTTGACCCACACGACCGTGCCCTCAGGTTT
>Ga0255346_1004271_pt1 | contig 15829 bp, 17 predicted proteins | sample wastewater_treat_FD_194410 | JGI IMG/M metagenome (GOLD analysis project Ga0255346, IMG submission 194410) | Wastewater microbial communities from Lulu Island WWTP, Vancouver, Canada - plant22 | ecosystem: Engineered > WWTP > Wastewater > Unclassified | place: Canada: Vancouver, British Columbia... | reverse complement strand
GAAGCGTATACATTTCGTTACTTGGAGTCCAGTTTTCATCAACTAAAAAAGTTAGACCTGATAAACCTTGTAGTTGTTTCTTTGTACAGTGTAAAGCTGTTGTTACTTCTAAACTCATTTAATCCCCTTGACTTGCGTACCGGTATAAGTCTATTTCTACAGTCTCTCCAGCGGCTAGACTATTAGCTTCTGTATTTGATACATTAGCTTCAACTGACTTAGCAAATTTATCGTTTACATAAAGGTCTACCCTTAAGTTTCCACTCAAGTCTCTACTAACCTTAGCAGAAGTAGCTGTTCCTAAGTCTGTAGTTTTATCTACACCTTGTAATATAATACGAGCGCTTGCTTCATCTAAAGCTTTTGCTATAGCTTCTTCCATGCTTTCCTTTGGAACATACTCTTGAGACTTACTGTCAAGTAGTTCTAGTTCACCTCTTATCCTTTTTTCTGTCTCTTCTCTTAACTTTTTACTTATCTGTCGTTCGTAAAAAAATTTTTGACCCGAGTCTCCAATAAGATTTGGTACAAGCTCATCCATAGCCATTTGTTTTACTTTTGCCTCTCTTGCGGCAATAGCTTCTTTTTCTTTTTTAGCTTCTTTTGATTTACGTATTACCATTTCAATGCCTTCTTGTTGTGCTGCCGGTCTATACACTGTATTACTTTTTCGCTCTACGTTTTTGTATAGGGTTTCGGTAGCCGCAAAATTTTGTGCTAAGTCAGCATCAACAAACGAAAAAGTCTTTTCACCAGCTATATACTTTTGCTTATCTTTGGCATAATCTTCTTCTTTTTTACTATAGCTTAATAACATATCTTGTAACTTTTTCTTATACATAGCAACAAAAGCAATAGCGTTAAAATCTTTAAGCTGTTTTTCGTTTAACCAGCTAGGTGTTATACCCATTTGAAAATCTGTAATCGCCTTATCGAATTCTTTTGAGTCCTTGAATAAGTCTTTATTATTATTTAAGTAATCCTTTTCAACACTCTCAAGTTTTTCTACTTCTGCTTTATCCCTAGTAATTGCAGCCTGCATTGCCGCATAACTCTTTTTGTTTAGCTTCGCAACACCTTCTGTGTTACCTGTTAAGCGCAAAAGGAATCCGTTTAGCTTTTGTATAGCTTCCGTTAAAGGGTCTAGTAAAGGAGAAAGAGTTATTTTAATTAAGTCAATAATAGATTTTAACTCAGCAATAGCTACTAAGTAATCAGAATAGCTACCAGCACCACTTGCTACGTTTGCATTAGACGGTGAAGAAACAGGCATAGCAGCCGTAATCCAGCTCTGATAAGAACTTACATCTTTACCTGCATCAATATCTTGAAACATACGAGTGACTATCTGCGCCCACGATTCTCCTAAATTACTTTCAACCATTGTTATAAGGGATGCTGCATTAGCTGATTGTGTACCACCTGTTTGCCCTAAAGCGTTTTTACCTTCTTTGTAAGCCTGTACTACAGAGTCAAGTACAGCAGACGCCAATCCCATAGGGTCTGTACCTACCTGACCGTTACGTATAAGGTCACCGATTACCTCACCTATAACAGGAGCCATATCAGCAATCTTACCTACATTTTTAGCAGCTAATAAGGTAGTACCGAATAATGACTGCATAGTAGTAAGTATATCAACAGGTGCAGAACCAATACCTTTAGACATTCCAGCATAGAGTAAATTACGCAGCACAATAGTGTCTATATTAAGACGCATAGCGTCCATGGTTGTATTGAACGATTTTTCACCTGCGTCTATCACACCGTTCATTATATTTTCAACTAAACTAACAAGCTTTTTTAAGAGCATTACAGAAGAACTCAGTCCAGCTATTAAAGCTATAGAGTGTTGCTTCTGTGCAGCTTCCTTCTGTCTCTCTTCTTTTTCAGCTTCTTTTTCCTTCTGTCTCTCTTCTTTTCTCTTCTGTTTTTCTTGCTTCTCTTCCTCTCGTTCAGCCTCATCAGCTATTTTAATTCTTAATTTATTTGTGAGCTCTTCTGCTCTACCTAAAGCGTCTTTTCTTGCACCTTTATAGTTTGGTATTTCCGCATAATTTCCGTGTTGGTTTCCATATACTCGACCGCCTAGTGCTGCTGTATCAGCTCTAAGAGCCGCTAAAGCTTTCTCACCTTCAATATCTACTTTATAACTCCTCATTCTAGCTTGGTTGCTTGTAATAGAAGGCTCTCTGTAGAAATTATCTTTTTGTAGGTTTATTATATCTCGTACTAAATTTTCTGCTTCGCTTCGTACGAAAAAGGACTTTGTAACAGCGTGTGTATTATAGTCAACTGAAGCTCTAGGCGACTTAAATAAATCACCTTCTTTAAGTACTGTTTTGAGTTGCTTTTCTATCGTATCTAGAAGCCTAATAGCATTTACTTCAGTGCCTTTTGTATTTTGACTCTCAATTTTTATTTCTATTGGTTTATTGTACGCCATAATTACCTCTTATTATTAAGAGACTCAATTAAAGCAGTAGTCTCTAAAAGCTCTTTTATACTTGATTGTACTGCAATATAGTCCATACCGTCAAGTAAAGTTTCAATACTCTCAGGTTCAGTATGAAAGTATTCCTTAAACTTTAAGCATAAATAGACGAGATTTTTAGCTTTAAACTTTTCGTCAATTATAGCCGAAACTGCTACATGTTTGTTTTGCGTAGGTTTTTTCTCTTCTTCGTAGTACCCAGCACGTTTGATTTTCCGTGTTCCTCCACCGCTTCGTTTTGTGAAGGAACTGGATATTTTTTTGATAGGCTACAGACTACTAAGTCAACCATCCACATTACAATAATAGGAAACTCATTAAGTTCTGGTACACCTCGAAGGTCCATGAACTTATTAGTCACTATGAACTGACATAACGTATAATAATTACCTGAATTGTTTAAGAGCTTTATAACAACTGTTTTTCCAACCAATAACTGCATAACTATGTCGTAAAGCAGGTCAAACTGTTCAGGATTTCCATATTCACTTACCGCTCTGCACTCTTCAATAATCGGTATCTTTGCAAATCCGTCTGGAAATTCAAACCGTATTTTATTCTTCTGAATATCATTCTTTACTATCTCATGGAAATCAAAATTATCCTTGATTGAATAATCTAGTACAAATGGATTAGACATAAAACCTACCTTGTGAAATGAAGCTCCCCCGAAGGGGAGCTATTAGTACTACGGTTCTAAAACCGTACCACTTAACTCTGTTGCAGCACTCGCAGCATTAGCAGAGTTATCTTCAGCTCCTGCACTTGCATCTGCAGCAGAAGGAATTTGATTAGAGCCTCCGCCAGCGATAGTAGTATCAAGAGGAGAATCTCCTGAAGCTCCTTCATTAACAGGGTACATGGTATAAATACCAGTAACACCATTAAGTGAACCTGCAGCCCATATAGCCTTTGTATTAAGCTGTGCCGAGTTTGATACAACTTGAATCCACCCAGCGTACAAAAGCTGTGCAGGGTACACAGGTACAGAAAGACCTTGTAGAATCTTATCATCAACGTTCTTAATAGCTACGCCATAATATAGTGTAGTTATTGCTTTTCCGTCAATAAATTCTGTAACAGTAAGTGTTCCACCTACATTATCCCCTGTTGCTTTAATAAGCTGGAAGCAAGCAATTGCATCGCCTCTAGCTACTATACCACTTGTTCTTATAAGCTGTAATGATAATGTACCATTAAGCATCGTATTGGTAATAGTTACGGTTGTTCCGTCAACTAATACTTCCTGTTTTGCAGAATCCTGATTTGGTGTAGCTTTGAGAAACTCTGAATCGAGCTTAACAGAAGCTGAAATATCAATTTCATCTAAGTTTCCAAGCGTGCCAGATAGCTGACCTGCAAGGAAAGGATGCCGAAACTTCATTATCGTGCCGCCAGCAGTCTGAAAGTGTGACCTCGGTTGTCTGCCAACACTATTTTGACCAAATGCCATTTTAACCTCCGATTAGTACACTATCGTACCAGTAACTAAAATAGATGCTAAATCATCAACGTATTTAGCTTCCCATGTTTTTGTAACAGTAAAAGCTGTTTTTTCTTTCGGCAACTCATTAAAAGCTGGGAAAACAACTCTAATCTGTTCGAGTCGAGCAGGAGAAGTAACAAACTTCTGAAGATACCCAATAGGAATTGTCTGCAGTGTGTTATATGCCTGCTCATTTCTAAGCACTGGGTTAGTTCCTGTTTCAAATGCTGTAATCCAGTCTGCTGCATCCTGACTTGAGTTATAGTCAACAAACTTGCCGATTGTATAAGCATTAACAGGAAAGCCTTGAATGCCAGTAGAACGTACTAATGCACAGTCGTTAGCTGAAGCGTCTGATATTGTTACAAGATACGCAACATTCATCTCATCAAGTCTTTGTGCCATGTCTAAAGGCATATTTGCGTTTACACTCGCATTAAGGATAGATGGAGTACCCATAGCTTTAATCCTGCTACCTGATAGACGTATATTTGAAAGTTTATTTCCAACATACGAACCACTGCCATTTTTGCCAACATCAAAATACTTTGCGAGCATCAGAGGAATAATATTATAAGGCTCTGAATGAACAATAAGCATTGTGTTATCACAAGTCATAAAATTCAACATTCCCCAGAAATAGGCGTCTCTTGGCTTTGGAATATCGGCAATAGTAACATTTAATGCAGTACAAGCTGCAACTTGTACTTCCTTGTCAACGGAAGCTATCTTACAAATATTTGTATCTGTAGCTTTAAGAGGCAGAGTAACCCTTGTAAACAAAAGCGCATACGATAGAGTTGTTTCGTACTGACAAAGATATGCAAGGCATAAAGCAAGGTCAAAATACGCAGCATCTGTATTAACACCATCGTATGTTTCAGAAAACATTGTCTTATAGAAGCCTATAAAGTATGTTTCTTTAAACGCATTTTCTAGTGCTGGAAACTTTATAGAAGACGCTGTAACTACCAGTCCTGCTTGGACAGCAGCAGCATCTGCAGCATTAAATACTACAATGTATAGAATTACATCAACATTTGCACCATCATTGAAAATTGGTGCGTATTGAGCCAACAGACTGCCTTGCATTACAGATTCGTAATTGTCAACAGTCACTACTTTAACAATAGGAACATCATCTGTTAAGCTTGTTCCATCATAGTCAATTATGTTTGCTGTAGCTAAAAAGCTCGGCATATAAATGACATGACCATTGAACAAATCGGCTCTTGCTGGGACAGAAGCAGCAAAACCACTCCTAAACCTTATAAACCGTTCTGCAATGGAGTTTACATACGTAGCGTTCATATAAATCCTCCTACTTCTTGATTATACCGCTTGCCATCGTAACCTTTGTTAGAGGGTCAAAGTCAAAATCTAATACCTCAGTATACGCTGTGTTTAGTATTATGTCAAACCCTATGCTTGTAACAGTACCAAAAAACCTAACTTGCTTGGGAACTATATCCCCTATAGAAGGCAATATAAGACCGTTACAATCTTCTTGAAAGTTTGCTTGAATATCTTTTCTTGTGTTTGCATGATGAAGCCTTTTAGCCCAGTTCTCAGCTTCTTTACCTACAAACCTAATCGCTATACGTGCTTCCTTTAATGTTTCATTAGCATTATAGTTTATAGAAGAATTATTGAGCATCTTGTCACGAAGGATAAAATACTGGATGTATGTATCACCTTCATCAAACGATGAAGGATTTTCATACTCATCTCTCATAGGTATTATATACTTCTTTTTCTGATTATACGCAGCTTCGTCTGCTACAGCATCCGCAAGACGCCCGAAGTGTATATGATACAAGAAAATACGTAAATTTTCAAAATTAACACCTCTGAACTCACTCATGCTTTACCTCTATTCCTATAAATATTTCTAAGTCGTTAAGAAGTTGCCCTGTAGCAACAAACGGAGGATGAGGGCTTATACCTGCTGAAACTCTCCTCTTCTTAGTAGATTCTTTTAATCTAAAATTAAGCGGCACTAAGCCGTTACGTAAACTTTGTTCTAAATCCTCTTTTATAAGGTATCTAATATCTTCAAATTCATCATCATCTATAGCTAATAACTTGTCAAGGAATGAAGAATCACCAGAAAGAATTGATTCTATTAAGGCTTGTTCATCAAGTCCTGAAGCTAAAAAGTCTTTACTAAGATTAAAACGCCTGTCAAGTTTTCCTTTTTTAGTAATCATTTTTTCAGTAATGTCATAGAAAGCTGTAAAACTTGAACCACGCTCTCTATGCTCTTTAAGGATATTACTAAGAATCCTCTCAACTTCTTGTTTCGTTCCCTGATTGAACACAGTGGTAAAATATTCTTCTATGAAATATCGACCACCATTCATTGCAACAAGCTCTTTATAGAGTGTACTAAATGGAAGTGAGCCTCCGTATGAGCCATAACTTCCATATCGTGATTTTCTAGTTGCCTCATCAGAAAAGTCATAAGAAACAAAAAACTCAAATCCAGCTACATCAAAGCTTTTTACATTAAAAACACTCAATTGTAGAAATCCTTAGCAGGAAGTACTGCATGGTCTTTAGACTGCTTATCTGTAATACCAACAACAGATGCAAGCTCGTATACTGAAAAGCCTGCTTCAGTTGACCACGGAGCATCTTTAGCAACACGATAATCTCTGTTACTTTCGGCATCTGTTATTATTTGGTACTGTTTCAGTGTATCTTCGTATACCCATAACATTGGTACGTTTGTATCTACAGCCGTATCACCTTCTACATCTAATTTACCTTGTTTTACGTGCTGAATAATACCTGTAACATCTTTTACTTTTACTTTTTCATATCCTGCAACACCTTTAGGTGAAGGATTATATACAGAGAACTCTCTTAATAATTCTGGGAAACATAAAAGCATTTCTCCGTATATAGCACCCATTAGTTGTCCTTTTCAAAAACTGCTGCTTTTTCTTTAATTTTGTCAGAGGCAATCTTCACGGATACCTTTGCTTTAGCTTTCTCAGGCTCGTTAATTTTTCTTCCTGACTGAAAGATTGCTTCGTACGAAGTAATTTCAGCTTTTCCTTCTTTACTGAGCTTCTCGATTGTAAGCTCGTTATTTGGTGTAACAGGATAACTAACACAAGGAACATGAAGCTTATGTCCTATTTTTATACTTTCCATTACATTAAAGTACTTGCTCATCTGTGGTTTCCTCCTTTAAGGAATTGCATCTTACTAGATGTTTTAATCATGTTATATGCTTGAATACCCATAGTATTTGTCTTTAAGAAAGCTAAATTATCACGGTATCTCGGATTTTTTCCAGTCTGTGAAATATCTGCAAACGTTAGCTTTACACCGCCTATTGATTTACTTACAACAGGTAATCCACCCATAGACTGCATACCGCTTGATAATAGCGGAAACATATCCGCTAAATACCAAGCAGTAAGAAAGCCAAAGCATTGGCGTGTTTTCTTAAAAAAGGTTTCTTCGTCAAGGGAAGACCAGAGGTCTTCTACGCCGGTGAACATTGTGTACACAGTATCTATGGCGTCAGTTATTATTGGCTCCTTGTCAGAAGCTATAAGCTTCGGAAAGTAGCACCCAAAACGAGCCTTAAAATCTTTTGCGTTAATCCTCAAAGGTCTTCCGTTGACGAATACCATACCTTATTTACCTTTTGCTTTAGGAGCTTCTGTCTTAGTATCCTCAAGAGCTTTCTTCAATGCGAAATTCTCTTCTGATAAAGAAGCAACCTTAGCTCGTAGCTCTTCAAGTTCTGTACCTGCTTTAAGCTTAGCATTTTCACTTAATAGAGCTGCATATTTTTCATCAAGTGTAACAACTTCATCTGGAAGTTTATCGTACTCAACAAAAATACCTTTTTCAACATAACGACCGAACCTTGTGTGTTTTTGGAGCTGTTCGTATTCTTCATTTGTAACAAACGTAAAACCGTTATGAAGAATCTTACCGCTTTGACCATCCATAGTTTCAGGTCTAAACTCTTTCACGAGGCTTGCACTAAGCTCGCCCTTAAATCTTACTTCAAGGGCATACGCATAGTCAGTCGTATTTTTTATGTACTTTCCTTTACCTTTTTCCATTATCCTTTTACTCCAATACCTTTGTAAACTTTAACCGCAGCTTTGATAGGTGTGATTAAACCGCCCATTCTTGTATACATTGTATACAAATAACCGCTTCTCTGATACATCGGAGGAACGATAAACCGTGACATCGGCTCAGGTGAAATTACTAAACCTGTCTGGTCTTCAAGGGCAGAACCAATTGAAGGTGCAGTGATAATGAAAAGGTCATCACCTACAGCAACAGTGTTGTACGGTGAATCTGCATCAAGCATAGCATCAGCAGTGATAGAATACTTGCACTGTTTAACGCCATCAATAGCAGGAGATACACCGCCTATCATGTTCTCAGATATAATGCTGATAGGGGAAGCTGGGTTGAAGCTGTCTGAGTAAAGAGTGGTTGTCAATGCACGGAAAACAGTGGTTGAACAGTTAATCTTTAATTCAGTCGGCATATAGCTCATGCCTTGTAAAAAGTCACCGATTATTGCATATAATGCCTGTATGATTTCAGCACCTTTAGTAGTAGAAGAGCCAGCCATAATCGAAGCAAACGAATCTCCTGAATAGTCTGTGATAGCGTTTACGCCTGTAAGACCGATTACATCAGCTTCAGGTACACCGAAGTATCTGATAACATCCTGTAAACGGTTTATAACCATGTCTGCATATTTCGGTCGGTCTGCAATAAGCTGACCTGTCAGAAAATCTCCTGCATTACCTGAACGAGCCTGCTCTTCATTTCCAATTTCATAGTCAACAGCAATATTGAAAATATTGGAAACAATCAAGCCGGATTTGTTCGAGATAGGGTCAGAAGCGTTTGCTTCAAAGGTAGATTGTGCAGCATTTGTACGAGCGTTACCTTCAAAAGTTTCTTTGAATACGCCTACAACATCAGCCCACTGATTACCGAATCCTTCAACAGATACAAGGTTTTTTGCAAAAGACTTGTAATAGGGCTGTTTGAAGATTTTCTGCATATACCCGATATTCCAAGAAGGAACAGCAAGTCCTGTAACAAGAGCATCCTTTGTTCCTTTTGGTACTGCCTTGAATACGAGCTGTCCTGTCTCAGAGTCAAAAGACATATACGTATCTGCTACAGTAGACGGGTCTTTACCTGCAGCTATAGAGTCCTGTACAGCCTGTACAACAGCTGGGGAAACATCAAATCGTGTGAATTGCTTTCTGTCATTAGCCCAATATGGTCTTTTAACTCCAACAGAATCACATGAAGCATAAATAGCGTGCTGCATAGCTGAAGGTCCTACTTTGAAAGCAGGGTTTGTTATACCTTTAGCGTTATCGGTGCTAAAGCCTATAGAAACATCAGAGATGTGTCTCATTCTGTTTGGAGCTGTTTTTTCAAGCTCGTTAATTACAAGATTTTGTACTTTCTGGAAAGCTTTTGTAGATGCCATTCTCTTTTCCTCCTTAGAAACTGACTTTGACAGTAAAAGAGCTGTCATCAGGGTTCATTCGGATAATTTTTCCGAATTTTGTATAGCCAGACGTAGGGTCAGATGCAGCAAAGTGTACTTTACCTGTAGTGTTGGAAATATACGCACCATAACCAACTTGAACATTTGCAAACGTCTGTACAGTTGTACCATCCGCAGCAAGACCTGTTTTGTACTTCACTTTACCTTCATTACAGATTAAGCCTTTGTTTTGTGGCTCAATTCTGTCTGGACGAGCAGGGAAACCAGCAGCGATATAAGGCTGCCGTACAAAAACACCTGCTAAGACAGGAACAGTTCCTACTCCTGAAGGCTTTGCAGCATATACAGTATTGTTCTTTTCAGAGGCATCATACCACGCACCTGAGCCGAACTCTACACCAGCATCCCCTGCCACAGGTACAAGTTTAGTATAGCCGAAAGTATACGCACCTTCGTGAATCTTTTCAAGAAGTCCGTTATCTTTTGCAGTTGTTTTAAGTACTGCACTCTTTGTCATAGAAAGGCTAGCGCCTGTTTCTTCATAAGCCATATTCTAATCCTCCATTAACCAAATAATCTATCTGCAATGTCTGCAAGATGTTCAACATTTGAGTCTTTTGTTGAACTTAGGTCAACACCAGTAATACTGTCCTTGGTTTCATTTACACCAAGCGCACTTGTAAGTTCACTTCGTACGATAGATATAATATCCTCTTTTGTCAAGACGATTGAATCCTTCGTACCAGCATTACCTTTACCATCAGAATCTTCATTTTTATCTTCTGTTTTGGTATCAGCATTACCTTTACCGTCAGAATCTTCATTTTTATCTTCTGTTTTGGTATCAGCAACATTGTTAGTGTTTTTACCTTTACCGTCAGAATCTGCTATAGCAGAAGATGCTGTCATAGCTTCACGAATCTCAGCTATTGAGCTACCAGATATGTTAATATATACTGAATCAAGAATCTTTGAAAGCTCTTCCTTATTTTCTAAGGCTTCAGTAGGATTACTAAACACATCCCGAACCATGTCTGCTAAGTGTTCTTTCTGCTCTCCGTCTTTAAGACATCCAACAGAATCAAACACGCTTGAAACAACAGCTTCAAACTCTTCCCCTTCTTTGTCTTTTGCATCATCAAGAGCTGCAAAAACACGAGGGGAGAATGGAGCCGCTGAATCTTCTGTTTTCCCTTTTCTTCTAAGAAAATGAAATAAACCAGTTTTCATACTTCTCATTCCTCCTATTATGGAATCTAATATAGCTACGCTCTTTCCTCCACGACCAGCAGCCGTGATAGCGCAATGATTAACGTCCTCAATAGATAGCATGATTATATCATAGTTTGGATTATCCTTTACTATCTCTCTTTTTTCAAGATACCCTACGCTTACTTCTTTATTACCTTTTTCATAATAATTATATAACGACTTTGAATTAAATACAAGTGTTGTTTTAAGCCCTATATCAGCATCATTTATTGCAACTACTTCTATTTCTTCACCTGTAGTTCCACCAGCAAGCTTATTCCAGTTATTCTCATCTACCCACTCTTCAGGATGTTCTTTCGTAAGAGGAAGCCTCTTGAATAAATCTTTTGCTTTAACTACTACTGCAGGAGGTCGATATTCAGCGTAAGAATCTTTTACTGGAAGCTCTGATAAATCAAAACCAGAAGCTATGAGCTGTTCCCTTGTGTAGTACTGTATACCAGAACGGCATAAAATTACTTCTTTTTCCTCTATATAAGGTTTAATAGGTCTATCACCCATTATTTTCCTCCCATTAGTTTCTTTGTCATTTTATTTATCTTACCTTCACTCTTCGCTTTCATCTCTTTACGCTTGCTAAAGTCAGCTCTTGTCTTTTCGTGCATCTTTTGTTCTAATCTATTGTATCCTTCTTTCTTTTCGGGGCTACTTGATACCTGCGGCTGCTGTTTACCCATGACTTCTATCTCTTTTTTAAGTTTTTTAATCTCAAGCTCTTGTTTTTCCTGTGAAAGTAGGTCAAGCTTAGCTTGTCTTTCCTTAAGCTCTTCCATAATATCAGATGAAATAGACATATCATCTGTTGCAAAATTACTTACAATCCCTAATGCTTTATCCATCGGTACTTGTGCACCAACATATTCAAACATAGCTTCAGCAAGTAAGTTGCCTACTTTAGCTCTCTCTACAGCAGATGCTACAAGAGGAGTGTCAAACTTTATCTGTGTATACGGCAGAGCCTTTATTACCTCATCGCTTACACCAAGTGTATCTATAACCATCATCATAGCAAACGGTTTAAGCTGTATCTCAACATCTTTGTGCATATACTTTGTAGCTTCCCACTGTTTAGACAGTTGACCTTCAGTATCATCCCCTGAAGAAAAAGCACCTTTTTCGTACGACCAAATAAGAGGAGCAGGTACATTTGCTTTTGCACCAAAATCCTGCTGTAAAAGTCGCATTAAGTTTACTACTTCTTTGAAATCTCTGTTTATAGATGTAAGCTCCCCTACAACATCCATTTGAATAGGATTGTTAGTTGAAACTTCACGTAGGTTAATTGTATCTTCTTCTAAGAAAGACTGGAGCGCATTACCGCCTTCAGTTGCAAGTATTCCATCAGGATTAAGTGTTCTAACAAGAATAGACATCTGCTTTAACATAAGAGGAATCTGTCTAATAGAAATTGTATAATCACAAAACTCTTTATAGTATCCTACAATATCGGATAATCCCCATCCTTGGTTAAACATATATCCAAACCAGCCCGGCTGCTTAGCCGTAATAATCCTTGAGCATCTGCTCCCAGCTACCCATTTACCAAGGTATGGAATAAAAAAAGAGTTTGGTTTTTCAAAGTCACGCTGCGTAGGGGACTTCGCAGGAACAATCATTGTATTCCAGCGCTCAAGTGATATAAACCTCTCTATCGTATCTTTACCAAGAATACCTGTTTTAATAAGTGTCTTAATAGGAAGGTTCATAGTACTTGGTGTATCATACTTAAACATTGGAAAAACCAAGCTTCCACCATACACTAATGAGTTAAGTACATTATCAGATAAGAGTTGTGCAGAAGCTTTTGCAAAAAAGTTTTCCGATATTTTATCAATCTGCTTTGGTGTAAGATATGGATTTTGAATCTTTATACCATTAAGCAGAATAGACTTTGCCTTCTTGTTCAAGACTGTTTCTATCAGTCCTTTTTGACTGTACATAGTGGCTGCTTCCCATGGTGAAATCCAAATGTTAGGTGTAACATCTGTTTGCATCATAGGGTCTGAACCATTCGCTATGTTTAAGCTATTATTTGAAACGTTATCATGTGTAGAATAGGTAGCATTATATATTTCAAGTATATTTTTTGGATTTGTAGAATCTTTTGTCGTAAAAATCTTTTTTGCGGCAGCATTAGCAGCTCTTATAGAATCCCTTTTTACATCTTCGAGCGTCTTAAATCGTCTGTTAAGCTTTATCTCAGCTTCCAGCTTTGAGGCGTCATGTATCTCAGTGTTTATCTCTTCCACTGCATCCAAGGACATACCCTTGAAGCCTCTTGTCGAGGAAGAACTGATTATTTTACGAATTTTATCATAATTTACTGCCATTTGTTTTAGATTATCTCACAAGATATATAGTTTGTCAACTAAGATAACGCTCACAGATGATAAGGTAGATAAAATCATCTGTGAGCTAAGTATAAAGGAGAGTCTTACGACAATGTAATTATACAGGTACTTCTTCTGTAATGTCAATAGCATTTACGCCACCTTCATCATCTTCGTAATCATCGCCTATTTCTTTATGCCTTTTTAAGGCTCTTCCCATTGTAACATCATACACGTCCTTTAACTCCCTCCTCCATCCTATAAGGTGTGCTACTACATACGCTAAACTGTCTGTTAGGTGGTCAGGAGCACTTTCACCTTGTCCTTTCATAGGAAGACCTGTCTTTGGGTCTTTCTGGTGCGTAAGAAGCGCATTATCAAGGTCTGAAGCAAAATCACAGATGAATAATCTTCGGGCATAAAACATTTTGTTTATAGCAAAGTTTCTTGAGACAATGTTAGGATTGCATTTTCTGTATGCTATTCTAATCTTATACGCCTTTAATTCCCTTGCAAAATCACCAAAGTGGTCTTTATATGTCATATCAGGAACCCATATTATAGAATTATAAGGAAAATCATATCTAAATACTTCTGGTGCGCTTCGAGCATCTTCAAATGAGTATGTTTTAATTACATATACATTCTTATTTCGTACGACACAAGCAACTGCTTTATTGAATCCTCTGTTGAAATCCTGTCCTATATACACCGTTTCTGTTTCTTCAATATTGTCGTACATGTCAATGTTAAGTTTATTAAAAGCCGGATTGTAATCAGGGAATACAAGACCTGAGTCTATTGAAACAAATTCGCCTTCCAATAAACATTTTGTTTCTTTTTCATTATACATCTTGTACATTGCTTCAACGTACTCTTTCTGCAAATAGATGTTATCTCTTGTTCTGCCTCGTACTATCATGTAGCTCATACCAATTTTTCTAAAGTTCATTATTGTTTGGTATGTACCTTTAAGACCTTGACTTGTTGTAGTAAACGCTAAAAACGGAGACCTTTCTTCATCTTTTATAGCCTGTCTACACCTGTCGTTTAAGGCTTTTACAACAGCTATACATACGTACGTAGGCAGCTCATCTAACTCATCCACAAAGCAGCAAGCTAAATCATAGCCAAATATATCTGCTTCATTTTCTATAGGTATGAGAATTAGCTCAACATTTCCAATATAAATAATATTCGCTTTCTTATCGAATCTATACGCAGACTTGGTGTTCCTTAACGTCTGCTCTAAAGAGCCTGTAAGCGTTTTTTGTAAAAATGTTAATGTTATACCACAAACACCTATTTTAGGGTTTTTACCTTCTTTGTCTTTCTTCCCTTGGAAATAGTCAACAGCTTTAAGTATGGAATCCCCTAAGCAGGATGTTTTACCTGCAGCGTAGCCACATATATCAAAGAAAAACCGTATATCCTTAAATATATACGGTGCTTGGAGAAACGCTGCTTGGTGTGGTAAACTCTTTTTTATTATCATTATTTACACCAGTCTGTAGCCTCTAGTTTTACTTCTTTTCCATCAGCTTTAGGTTTTGTTTTTATTGCGTAAAGAAGAGCGGCACAAAAGTTTACAACATCAGGTATTTCACGAGCAACCTGCTTCATGTCCCCTTCATCATACGCTTCAACTACTTCAAGCACTTCGTTTAGAAAAAGCTCGTAGTTCTCTTCTATATCAGATGAGAAAGAACCTTTACTCGCATTTTTAGCAGCATTCAATGTTTTATGACATTCTCTATTTAGAAGGTCAAACATGTTGTTTATCTGACTTATTCTGTTACTCATTTGTTAAGTTTCTCCTTAATTTTTTCCTCTGGCGTAAGCTCTTCTCCTTCAGCCCTCATTTTAGAAAGGTCTACAGAGCTTCCAGAGCCATAGAATATTTCAACAGAGTCTAATTTTTCAAAGTCTTCTTTACTCATAGCAGTAAACGTTACGTTTAAGGCATTAGATTCATCTGCATCAACCATTAAATCTTGGAACAGTAACTTGTTCTTCATTTCAATAGCTCTAATCTTGGTAGCAGAAGAATCTTTTTCTCCTCGTGCAGACACCATAAGACTTCTAATTTCTTTAAGTTGTTCCTCATACATAAACGCTTTTAAAGCTTTTGTTGCATTTATGTATATAGGGTCTTGAAGAAGCCTTACTCTCGTGGCTTTATCAGCCATTACCATGTCGAACGCTAAAGAATCTTTGTATACAGAGCTATATTTTTTAATTACTTCTCGCCTAATTTCTTCATAGCTTCTCGGTTTATTAAGCGTATCTAATAGCGTATCTACATCACTTAGGTAGTCATCCTCTACAGTGGAAAAGTCGTTAAAGTCGCTCATATACGTAGTATATAACCAGTCTTACTTTTTGTCAATGATATTAAATAGTTACATAGGCATTAGATAATTTAATAGTTTATATTTTATTATTTATCACTTTTTCAAAAATCCCCCGGGAGATAGGGTACCCACCCTTGAAAAAATTTGCTAGGTAAAAAATTTGCCAGACAATTTGCATGGTGCATATAAAAGTATACACCATGCAAATGTAAAACATTATGACATCATTTTATCGAGTGTCAATAAAAATTCTACACTCGATAGGTTGCCTAGTCTTTTGCTTTTGTCAATTTGCAAATAAGCTGCAAAATTTTTAAGGATTCTACTATAGCGTACCCTTACAGTACTACTCAGTAGATAATCTTTATGCTT
>Ga0255346_1004270_pt1 | contig 15835 bp, 11 predicted proteins | sample wastewater_treat_FD_194410 | JGI IMG/M metagenome (GOLD analysis project Ga0255346, IMG submission 194410) | Wastewater microbial communities from Lulu Island WWTP, Vancouver, Canada - plant22 | ecosystem: Engineered > WWTP > Wastewater > Unclassified | place: Canada: Vancouver, British Columbia... | reverse complement strand
CGCTTTGGGATGAAGCCGCCGGCAGTTGGAATCTGCACCGAACTTCGGATCCTGAGTTCAACGACTTTTTCATGACCACCGATTTTAAGGATGACGAAATCGCGGATCGCTTCAACTTCGAGGCGGACGCAAAGCCTGGACCAACCACCGTGGTATACGGGGGGTATAAACTCCCCTGGGCTGGCGGGCTGACAAAACGCCTGACCTGGTCGGTGGGGCACTCTTCTTGTACACCAACCTATTACTGCACCTACGCGTTCGATTTTGCCGACGGAACCATGTTTGACTTAACTGCAGCTAAAGGCGGGTATGTCTATCATTGGCGCGATACCTGTAATAACGGCGACTCCACCTGCACCAACAGTATCACCCTGCAAGACCGCACTACCAACCCCTGGACCTACCAGATCTACCTGCACATCGCCAAAAACAGCATCCCGGAGAGTGTAAAGATTAGGGGTGTCTACGTTTGGCAGGGCATGAAAATCGCGAACGTGGACGATACAGGCGCCAGCACCGGGCATCATGTGCATTTTATGGTGGTTGAACAATCAACGCTTAATACCTGTAGGAATTACTGCTTTGGCAAGGCGATGGACATCACCTTCAGAGATGTGGACATCAACTGGGATGCCGGCACTCAGGGCGGCCGCCCGCGCCTGGCTGCGGAAGCAGAATGGTATGGCGGCACTGGCAGGACCAACTATGTGAGTGGTAACACTTTCAAGCCGGGTCCGTGGAGCCGGATAGTTCCATTCATTATCCGATAATTTTGAGCCAGATCCTGTTTTCGTTTATACTTCACCTGTTCAAACCAGGCAATTGCCTGCAGTTTGAACTATTCCTTGGGGCAGACACGCTACACAAATAAGCTACCTTCTCCCCAAAGCAGTAAAATGATAAGGCTGGGTCAGTTTGGGTGAGAGTTTGGCTTTTGCCCAATCAGATCTCATTCAACACAATTTTTAGGAACTGGTAACACAACTACAAACAATATGGATGGCAATTTACTGAGTGACCGCGAAATAGAAGTCCTGCGGCTAGTGGGCCAAGGGAAAAGTAACAAAGAGATCGCCATGGATCTCGATATAAGCATCAATACGGTCAAAGTGCATATTGGAAATATTTTCCAAAAAATTAGTGTAACCTCCCGAACGGAAGCTACGCTCTTTGCGATTGAGCACGGAATCATTAAATCTCCCGGCAATCAAATTGAAGAAGGAATCCAGGAAATCCCGGTTGTTGAAATTCCGGAGGCAAAGCCAACCTGGCAGGAAGCTATCCGCAGTAAACGCTGGCTTTTGCTGATGGTTGGGCTGCTCCTGTTGGCAGCTTTGTATGTGGTCATCACCAAACCAGCCTTTTTGATGCCCAGGCAAAATCCCACCGCAATGCCCCCTCAAAATTGGGTGGATGTGGCATCGATGACCGAGCCGCGCAGCAGCATGGCGATCGCGACCTTCGAGGGAAAGATCGTTGTCATTGGCGGACGCTCCAGCTTGGGTGTGCTTTCATCCGCTGAAATATATGATCCCATCTCCAATACCTGGTCAGTGCTAATCGAAAAACCCACCGCAGTCTATGACGCCTCAGCTGCGGTCATAGGTGAAAAGATCTATGTTCCAGGTGGAATAAAGGCGGACGGTTCTCTCACGAATGTTGTCGAGGTCTTCAATCTCCGGAAAAACGAGTGGGAGAAGAGCGCGGATTTGCCCATCGCGGTCAGTGGTTATGGACTGGCTGCTTTCGAAGGGCAGATCTACCTTTTTGGTGGATGGGACGCTCAGAAATCGCTTAATTCTGTCTGGCGATATGACCCAAACAGCGATACCTGGCACGAGGGAAGTCCTATGCCAACAGCCAGAATGCACCCTGCGGTGCTAGCAGATGGCGGAAAAATCTATGTGATGGGGGGCTCCGATGGTGAAACCAAGCTGAACGCCAACGAAAGTTATAATCCCTACATTGAACTTGAAAAGGGAAATCCGTGGATGGTTGAGCCAAACCTACCTGAGAAGTTATCCGGATTTACTGCTATCAAACTGTACGACAAAGTTGCCCTATTTGGAGGAAAGTCAGCGGTCAGCGGAGCAATCGACCAATTTCACTACTCGACAGTTCAGCGAGAATGGCAAATCATCAACATTAACTCGGAGTCTGTCAGCCCGATCTCAGACGCAGCTTACGTGTTGCTTGGGGACAACATCTATGTGATTGGTGGACAAGTTGGCGAGCAATACCTTGATCGGGTCAGCCGCTACCAGGCGGTATATACCATTCTTCTTCCACTTACGATAAATTAATCAAGTCGATTTTTCATAAATTTATTTTCTAACACAAAAATCATTTCGCCTCATTATCCAAATCAGGTTCAGGAGTTATTCCAATATCTGATACATTCCGAGAGAACAAATTTATGTTAATAGAGCGAGATTCTGGTGATTTTCTTATAATAATAAAGAAAATCAGACCAAAAAGAATCTCAAAAAAAGTTGAATATAACTTAACCAATACTGTAACTACAGCAGCAAGAGAAGGTGGCATTATAGTTGATAAGAAAGCTATCATTGTGAGATCATAAATCCCCATGCTGCTCGGCAAGAAAAAAGAAAGCATACTTGCCGCTCCTGAGATTGCCCTGGCTCCTAATACCAAGAACAATGTTTCTTTTGTAAGAGGGAGAAACACTCTTATTGTCTGAAATATCATCAAACCGCCCACCAAGACTAATAGCATTCGAAGTAAAAGCCAAATAACAATTCGCCATCTCTCAATCGGACTAGGAAGAGGACGTTTTAACTTAATCATAATTTTTGCCAGAATTGACGGTTCCAGAATTATTAGCCCGAGCAATGTTGCAATACCAAAAGGGATAAACCAATAATTCGATAAACTTAATCCAAAAGGCAAAAATAGCATTGCTAATATGCAATTAGCCACAAAACTAATAATTAGTTCAATTCCACTTCCGGTTGCTGTCTTTATCCCAGATACACCAAATTGCTTATACAAAACAACTCTTCCACCAATGTACCATACCGTTCCTGGTATCCGACGAGTCATTAAAGTCACAAAATAGATACACACATGTGTCCACCACTCCAATGAACCATCCATCGCTTGCATAATGATTGCCCAAATTGTGGATGCAAGAATTAATGTTGCCAGATATAGAAGGAGAACAAATGTGAAATGCGACCAATCCGCATTGTTTACTAAATATATCAGTTCAGTTCTAGATTGCCATCCGAGGTAAATCACATAACCTATGAGGCAAAGCCAAAATAAAGCAAAACCAACTTTTATGGATTTTTTGTGGGTGGAATAAAAGACAGAAAGATTTTCATGAATTCTTTCGAGATTATACTTTTTTGTGATCATAGTTTCCAGTTTAACCGACCAATAATGGTGTGTATTATCGGCTGCTTTTTCCAAAACAAGATAAATCGGAAATCCGAAACCTTGTCGCAACTTAACTTAGTATACTCGTTTCCCTCTAACCAAACGATGAACTGGGATGAGTATCTCTCGAGAAACGGAACTTACGAACTTTCTTGAGTAATTAATAGGTCGTTTAATAAATCCGGCTTGACTTTTTAAACAAAAACACCCCAATGATACTTGGGGTGTTTTTGTTGTTTGGAAAACTAATTATTGAAACCATCGTATGCCGAGGTTACATCACGTTGGTAACCTGTTGGCATTGCTTCTCGGCTTTGATTGACCACAGCTACGATACTCTTGGCACCATTTTCAGTACAAACTGCACTGCCAATCCATTTTGTATTATCTGGAGTAAAGTTCGTTTGTTGATTGAATTGTAGGGCGGGGGCACCTGATTTTGTGGTGTCGGGTAGATCCGGATACCCAGCCATCGGTTTCCAATCGCAGGTAACTGAAATATTTGTTCCATCTACTGAAGCGATGTTAATTGATGTGAATGTCTTGGTGGGGTTGGATGCGTTGCCATTTTTGGTCATGATTAATGGAAGCACGACCGCAGGTGAAGCAGAACTTGGGTCGAAGCCCTCGTAAATATTCGAATTCTTCCGTTCTGGTCGCGTTTGATTGACAACACAGACAATTGTATTGGATCCACTAGCCGTTACCGTAGCGCTTCCAATCCACTTTGGGGCACCATAATCCAAGAAGGTCTTAGACGCCAAGCCATTCATCGGAATATCTACAAAAACGTCATCAGGACGATCAGGATATCCTGCTGATGGAGAATACGACATCGTTATTGTTGCGGTACCAGGCCCAAGGTTCTGACAGTTTGTACCGGTACGGTTGCCATTGTTAGCCTCCATTACTAAAGGTACTATGACAGAATTGCTGCCACTGTTGAATCCTGTATAAACCGCATTTGTTGGAGATTCGGGAACTCGGAAATTGACGTTGCTTAGGACACCAGCAATTTGGCCAGTTGAGGCTGTTACCTTGATTGAACCTAACCAGTTGGTTGTGCCATTGTAGTCTGCCATGTTGTAAGTGGCAGCGGCACCTGGCTGGAGGGTACCAGGGATGTCTGCGATATCAGCATAACCACCACCTGGTAGCGGTACGAAATCGATCACGTAGTTGGCAACAACAGCGCTTGCATTTTGGATGCTAAAGACAGAAACGTTGTTGCGTTTATCGACTAGTGGAAAATAGACCGCTGCTCCTCCTTGTGAAACTCCGGTATACGTACCGAGAGCACGGTTGGTGGCTGCAATGGTCAGGTTGCTGATGATTGCAATTTGCTTATCGGAGCTTACAACAACCGATCCCTTGAAACCGACATCCGGGTGGATGGGGAGGTAGGTGTTGGAAGATCCGGGCTGCACAGTATCAGCGACTGGGTTCGTGTAGGGGGCAGGGAGAACTGCCAGGCTGCCATCCGGATTGTAATATGCAATCGAGATGTTGGCCACAGCAACTGTATCGAGGTTCTGAACCTGTATAGAAGATTCATAAGCAGGCAGGGCAGCCGCATAAACCGCCTTGGGGGAGGTCGCGACAGCGCCGAGCAGGAAGACAACTAACATCAAAAGGGAAAGTGATTTTTTCATATCTAGCTCCTGTCTAATTAAGTTATCAATATTTTAGGTTATCGAGAGAAACAAGGCAATAACACTTTATTACTACCACTGCTCTATGGGGTAATACTTGGGTAGTAAATAAAGTAATAGATGATCCTGGCTGCGGCATTGGTCAGCCAGACCTCGTCCAATGCCTCTGTCAGCACTGGCGCGTCGAGCCATCTCTGCTCCTCGGGGAATTTTTCCAGGTTGGCTCCATTGTACAAAACAAATGTTTCGCCCGGTTCCAGGATCAGGTTACTCGGAAGGATCTTCCTCACATCCAATTTTGGAGAGTAGATCATATAGCTGCTGATATCCTGGGTGGTAGAACTGATGTTCTTGATGTAGATGCTCTCCACGTCGCCTTCATGCTGGACCTCAGACACGATGATACTGACCAAACTCGCGTTGGGGGTATTCGTGATGAAGCCCGGAACCAAGTATCCTGGTACAGCGGTTTCCTGAGCAGTCCCAATTGGGTAGGCATTCGATTCAACGTTGGTTTGAGGAATTGGGTATGCTGTCAGCTCTGGTGAAGGAATGGCGGCGGGTTCTGTGCTTTGGGACACAGGCGTTGGTTTGGGTGAACAGCCTGCAATAACAACTATCAAGAGTAACAATAGCGCAAATCTTCGAAAGGTTTTCATTAAAGCTCCTTTTAACGTGGTTTCTGACAATAATAAGTGCAGGAGGACCTGATCCCAAGCCAGCGAATGGGTCTTGCCAAAATTCCGGCGATTATTCGGCCTAACGGTTTGTGTGTCGCACTTATTATAAACTTACTCAAGTGTATGCGTCCGCGCCTGTTCAACCAGTGACCAAAACTAACAAAAAAAGCGAGGCAGTCACTTCCTGTTTGCCCGGTTTGAGTCGGACCAAAGCCAGTCTCTTTGAGTTTGTTCAGCAGGACAGGTTTGGGAAAGCCAAAAAGATGTTGAGGCGCTTCATATCCAATCCAACTCTCCCGGAACATTGAAGCTTCCCGGCCCGCCGGATCGGGGCACTTGAGCACCAGCATTCCCCCCGGTTTCAGCAGGGCATAGCAAATCTGAAGGGTTCCGGCAGGGTTTGGCATGTGTTCCAACACATCCCAAAGCGTGATCACGTCAAGACTGCCATCAGACAGGTTGGCGTCTTCCAGATTTTTTTCAATAATCGTTAGCCCTTTTGCCCTGGCTGCAGCCGCGGCTTCCGGGACGATTTCCTGCCCAGTTACATCCCAGCCGGATAAAGCCTGAAAAGCAAAAAGGAAATCGCCAGTTGCGCAGCCGACATCCAGGAGTGTGCCCTTCTGAGTGCTTGCCTTGCATATAACGGACTTCACCCGGTTTCGAAGCCCAAAACCGCGAAGAATGGAAGTCATTTTTGAGTCTTTGCGCAGGTAGGCATGATATTCCTTGGGATAGTGCGCGGAGAGTTCCTCCCAGCCTGGTTGCGGGTCGAGAAACAATAGACCACAATTTTCACACCTCACCAAATTCCATGAACCCTTAAGGTTCAGCCTGAGGTCTGAAAGCGCCAGGAATGGTTCAACCTGCCGATGACTACAAAAATTGCATGGGCTGGTTGCCAAAGCGTTCATCGAGTTGCTTCCTCAATCCACTTAAGAAAGATAAAGACCAGCCAGAGTTCCCATTGCGTATCCGCCCACCCCGAAGCCTGCTCGTTAATCATTTTCTCAATGACTTCAGTATTGAAAAACGCATTGCCTTTCAGCAGGTCCATGAATTCCGTTTTCCACACTCCCAACAGCCAGCGGCTGATCGGAGGTGAGAAAGTGGCCTTCTTACGGGTTGTGCACTCGGCAGGCAGGATCCTGGAGGCGGTTTTGCGCAAAACAATCTTATTTTCGCTTCCAGAAAGTTTGAAAGCTACCGGAAGGCTTAAGGCAAATTCAATCAATCCCGGTGTCATGAAAGGCGTGTGATAAATCATCCCAGAGGCATACTGCAAGGCTGAAAGTTTCTGTGTGGCATGGGTGGGCATGGTGCCCCTGATGCTCGCGTAAGTTGAAGTGAAGAAGTCGTCTAACGTGGCAGGAACTTCAGCCCGAATCCCAAGCAGGATTTGATCAGCAAGGTGTCCATTGGGTGACAAAGAGGGGTTGATCATTCGATCCACCGCTTCCCGAGACATAAACCTTGACCAGTAGACCTTCTGGTCATTCTCAGGCAATTCAACCCCATAAATGAATTTCTGCATTTTTCGCACCCGGTCGGTGAGAGCCGATTTTCTTGAGGAGGGGAGTGCGTTTAGCAAGGGTCTGACCACACCCACCCGCAGGAACTTGGGAATTCTGAGATATTTCCTGGCATATCGCTCAGCCGCAAATTTCTGCATTCCGCCAAAAATGTTATCCGCTCCGGTGCCATCGATGATCGAGGTGACCTTCCCCTTGCCAGCTAATGTCATCAACAACTGGGGGAGCACGGTTGCATCCCCAAGCGGTTCCGGCAGAGATTGGGTTGCTATATCCATTATCCCTGCGATATCTTCATCAGAAACCCTGAGCAATTCGATCGGGAGCCCGATCAGCCGCGCGTTCTCCGAGGCGGCTTCCGTCTCGTCGTATCGGGTTGTGGGGTTATAACCAACCGTGAGACCCCGAGCTGGTATGCCTCCCCGCACCAATAATGCCGCGATAATGGCCGAATCCACCCCACTGCTCAAGGCAAGTCCGAGCGGCGCCTGACTGCCGGCATTTATTCTCATTAAGCTCTGTTCAAGCAGTGTCTGCAATTCATCCTGAGCATCTTCGAGCGAGCCCCGGAAGGGTTTTACGCTTTCAATAATGGGCCAGTATTCCTCGCTCTTTTTTCCATTCTTGGTAACGCACACGAGTTCGGCTGGTTTGAGCACTGACACAGCTTCAAAGACTGTATAGGGGGCTGGTATACCTTTCATCGAGAACAAAAGGGAAATCCCATCGCCCGAAACTCCAAGGTTGCCAAGCCTTTTTGCAACAAGATGCGCGTGCGAAGAGATCACAATTTTGCCGTGGTCTCCTCCGAAATAGAGTTTGGTCATCCCGAATGGATCGGTGGCGAACAGCAACCTGTCTTCTTTTTCATTCCAGGCTATAACGTCAAATCCGCCCTCAAGATTTCGTAAATATGTACGCAAGCTTCCGCCCTCAGCCAGGGTCGCTGCCATCTCGCGCGCCACGTCATGACCGGCAATCCCATCTTTTTTGTGCCTGGCTGAGCCCCACAGGAAAACGATCCAATCAGATTGCCTGTGCAGGCTGACCAATGGTGAGGCCGACTTCCAGTTAACGGTCGCTCCAGGCAGCGCCAGCGACTCGCACCCCGGATTAGTGCATCTTTCAATGTTACCTTCTTCAAAATTGAACTCAGCCAGGAAGAATTCCATGTTCGCCTTTAGTCCCAACTTGTGCCAGTTAACGGTGGAACGGCCTGTCTTAAGCCATCCAGCGCACCATGGATGTATGGTCGGATTTGCGTTCGCTTACCTGTGAACAGGTAAGTCAGAATGGTCTTTATGGAACCAAAAAATAACGCCAAAAACGTAGCCGCGGGAAGAGGTCCGTGGCGATATCGGCGGTAAAACCAGGAACGGTTGCGAGCCCTCAGGTAAACCATTTGCTCCGGAACCAGTTTGGAGCTCAGCGAGGCTTTGTGGCGAATGAGAGCCGAGCCAACCCGAATGTTTTTCCAACCGGCGTCCCGCATGCGCCGGCAGATGTCTGAGTCTTCATAATACATGAAGAACGAAGTGTCAAAGAGCCCGACTTCCTTCAGGCTCTGCGCACGCATCAACAGGGCGCAGCCAAAAAGGTAGTCAAATTCCTGTGTTTTCGAATATGCCGGTCGGTCAAACGCTTTTCTACCGACGCGTACCGGCAGCGGAAGCCAAGGGGTGATGTGATCACCCAGGCTGAAGATCCTCTCCGGGTGATCGTGATAGATGATCTTCGGCGCGGTGATGGCAATCCGCGGGTCGGAAAGCATGGTATCCACCAACTTGCCAATAGTATCAGGTGGTATCAGCGTGTCGTTGTTGAGGATCAGGTAGAAATCCGGGTTCAGGATCGCGCCCGCCCGGATCCCGTCATTGAGGGCGACGGCATATCCTCCATTTTCACTCCTCTTTATCAACTGTGTTTGCGGAAATTGCTGTTCAACGGAAGCTACAGAATCATCGCTTGAGTTGTTATCCACAACTATGACGTGCATGCGCGAGTAATCGGTTTCGTATAATGAGCCAAGGCATTCAAGCAGATCTTCGCGTAAATTCCAATTGGCGATCACAACCACAACAAGCGGGGTTTCAATATTCATCTTCAAGATTATAATCTCAGTCGAAGATAGAACCAAACCTCGCAGAAATTATTCACCTGAAAGGGCAGATGTTAAAGTCGATTTTTTTAGCTGGCAGAGAAGTGAATTATCCCAGGAACGCACTGATGCTTTCTGCGATCCAGGGCGTCAGCCAAACAACAGTGATTGGCTCACAAGGCTCGAATGTATACAAAGGCGGCATCCGTCCGATCCTCCGCCAGAGCGTGCGCAGCTTCCTGCAACTGATCCCAAGGTTGATAAAACGCGACTTCGATTTTGTCTTCATCGGCTTTTTTGGACAGTTGCTAACCCAAATGATCACCCCATTCACCAGGAAACCAATCATCATGGACATGTTCGTCTCGGCGTATGACACGCTGGTGGAAGACCGCCAGATTACAACCAGGAAGTCGCTGCTTTCCAAATTCCTTTTCTGGTTGGATAAGCAAAGCAGCCAGCGGGCAAAGCTGATCCTTGTGGATACGCTGGCGCATGCCGAATACTTCCATGAAACTTTTGGAATATCTTTGTCAAAAATGAAGCGGGTTTTCGTTGGTTGCGATGAGGAGCTATTCCATCCCCTGCCCGAAAATCCTGAGAGCCATACGGTGCTATATTACTGCTCTTACCTGCCTTTGCACGGAGTGGATGTGGTGGTACAGGCGGCCGAATTGCTCCAGGCTGATCCGACGATCAAATTCAGGATCATTGGCGAGGGGATCGACTACAAAAAGATCCAGAAGTATGTCCAGGAAAATCAGCTAAGAAATGTGGAACTGGCTGCGCCAGTATCGATTGACCGGCTTCCCAAGGAGATCCAGAATTCTCTCATCTGCCTTGGCGGGCATTTCGGAGCCAGCGCCAAAGCCTGCCGGGTGATTCCGGGTAAGGCCTTCCAGATGATCGCGATGGGCAAACCCGTCATCATGGGAGACAACACCGCCAACCGTGAGTTGTTGACACATGGGGTTGATTGCTGGTTCTGCGAAATGAACAACCCCAGGGCGTTAGCTGATGCGATCAGCACGCTTATCCAGGATCGCGAATTAAGGAACCGGATCGCAGGTGGAGCACTAAAAACCTACCAGGAAGCGGCTTCGAGCAAATTGTTGAAGTCAATCGTTCAGGAAAGCATTCTTGACGCTCTGAAGCCCCAAGGCTGATTTTTTAGTTCTCAACCACTTCACGATACAGCCTGAAAGTACACTCCATCATCCCGGGTACATCAAACCTGTTCAGTGTGGCGCGCGCGTTCTGTGTGAATTGCTTGCGCAGCGATTCATCTGCCAGCAAGCGGTTGATCGCTCGGCTTATGGAATCGGGCGATTCCATGGGCACAAGCAGGCCGTTGAAACCGTCCTGGATGATCTCAGGGATTCCCCCGACATTTGTTCCGATCACAGGTACGCCGGCAGCCATGGCTTCGAGGAAGGTTACACCCAGCGCTTCAGTCAGAGATGGCATTGCAAATACGGTTGCCCGCTGATAATATCCAAGCAGGTGCTCCTGCGACTTCCATCCCGCAAACTCGACGTTTTGACTGACCCCGAGTTCGGCGCAAAGCGCCTTCAATCGGTCCACTGATTTGTCATTGCCTACAATAACAAACTTTGCCTGCGGATGATCCGTTAACACGCCAGGGGCCGCTTTGATCAAGTCGGGCACGCCCTTGCGGTGCATGTTACTACCGACGAATAAGATCACTGGTTTGTCCGGGTCAGGTGGAGACACCTCCCGGTTCGCTCGAACATTTTGGTATCTGCCAACATCCACGCTTTTGTAACATTGCCTGACTTTGGAGGCGGTATTAGGGTAGGCTTTGATGATCGTTTGGGCTGTATAGTGGCTGTTCGCCACGATCAGTTTCAAACGGTGCAGTTTGCGTGACTCGAGGAAGTGCACCGCGCTGTAATACAGCCAGCGCATCGCCCAATCCGGGTAATTTTTCCTGTATTCAGAGGGGGTCTTAAGTTCGGCGGAATAGGTGTCGTTCACATGCCCGATCATCGGAGCGCGCGGTAAACAAAAAAAGGATTCACGGGCATCAGTGAAGTGGATCAGGTCAAAACTTTGAAGCTTCTCCTGTTTCCTCAAAGCAGCATTGAACGAAAAACTCAATGAAATCCATCTCGCCTGGCTTTGGCTGAAGCGGGGCTTTTTGACGGTCACAACCTTTAGGTTTGGCAAAGCAATTTGCGGAGCCTGGTCTTCGGGCAGCAGCAGGGTGATGGTGTGGCCTGCATCCATTAACGCCTTGGTGAGATTATTGGCATGCAGCCCAACACCGCTGATCACGTTTTTGTACTGTTGGGTCACGATGCAAATATTCACGCCTTACCCCAACGCCTTTTCAATCACATAATTTGTAGATCGAAACGCCGCCATCCTGGTAGATGGTCTGAACGCCTTCAGCCTGCTGGATCGCGGAAATATTGAACTGGCTTCCGTCAAAGGGGTTCTTCGCACCATCGTAGAGGTAATCAACGCCAAGTTTACACAGGGCGCCAATGTCAGGGGAGGTTGAATAAAGGCTCATCACCGCTTCCGATTCGGTCATGACCTCTTCGTAGCCGGGACCCAGGCTTGAGATCATCGTGCTGGTGGTGGTTTCCCGATCGGCATAGTAGGGAATGAAATAGCCCGCGTCGGAGCCATGGGGCGAGTCGGGCAGCCAATAGTAGGTGTGGACAGCAAAAATGGAATCCTTCGGAGTGTTGTTCTCGATCCAGTCCATGGCTTTCTCGTCTGCAGCCGTCATGAACTGTCGGTAGGTCTGAACTTCGCCAAGCCGGTAAATTGCGGCAACCACTGCCAGGAACAACACGACCCATTGAAGCCCAACCCCCCAATTTTGGTGTTTCTCCAGTGAGAATAGCTGCCAAAGATCTTCCGCAAGGACACCCACGATCACACCAATTGGCAGGTAGAGCATGATCATCATGCCGGTCATGTTCGTGAAAGCCAGCAGCGGAATGTTCAGCTTATAAAGCAGTCCAATGCCAAACAGCGCAAGGATCCAGGCGAGCATGACTAGGACGACAACCCGGTTCTTTCTGAGCAGTCCGACAATAATTCCCGCCAGGGTTATTCCGATCATCCACTTCTTTGCTCCAATGGCGTAAAGAGAGTTGGCATTGTAATTGGCAAAATAGTCGTTCTCAGCCACCCCACCTGATGTGCCGGAATCTACGGATTCAGCCTGTGTGGACCGTCGATCGACGTAAAAATCCATCGCAGGAACCAGGGCTGGCAGGATCAAGACAATACTGACAACAGCAATGGCAAAGATGCCTATCACTGTTCTGATCGCATGTTTTTTGGCAATAATCGCTGTAGCAAACTCATAAACACAGATGATGATAATCAGGGGGAGCAGGAAGCCCGCCGCTCGGAAATGTAAAAGAAATACGCCGGCAATCAACAGCGCGGAGATTCCAGTCAGGGCAAGCGTTAAGATACGACTTTCATTCCAATCGTCTTTCCACGCCCGAATTGCTTCCCAAGTGGCAAAGGCTGCGATTAACAAGATGGTTTGGGAAGAGGATTGCGTGAACCTGCCCCAGCTAAAATACAGAGCTGGCTGAAAACTGAACAGACCCACAACTGCCAAGCCAGCCAAAGCTGCCAGTGGGGACACTTTTTTATACAAGAAAAGGAAGACCCCCAACCCGCATAAACCATTGATCGCCTGTGACATCCAGATCAGAGCTTGATGGGCGGGAATTTCGGCAAGCACCTGCAGGCTGCCGGTGAGCGCGTAAAGCCCCAAGTGATACTGATCCAAAGTGGTCGGCGCGTAGGGTTGAAGATTGAACGGGAGCTTTCCGGTTGTGGCGACCAGGTCTGTGATCAGAATGTGGTGCAGGGAGTCGGTCCAGGCAGGGTAGGGATAATTGTGCGCCAGCCAAATGCGGGTCAGAAGCGTAAGCGCAAGGATGAACAGAAAAGGACCTGTAATCTTGCCCAGTTTGAATTGTTCGCGCCAGTTCTTCCTCAAGAGCCAAACGGTGAGTGCAAAGAATAACACCAGCAGTATGATAAGTTTGTTCAATCCCAGTCGCAATGAAGGGATAAGTGCCCGAGTGAGGTAGTAGAGGCAAGGATAGAACGCGATGCTCAGCCCGACAGCAAGAATCCAGCGTTCGATCGCTTCAAATCGCCGCCAAAGGTTGGTTACGGAGAGGATAGCCCAACCAGGGACAATTAACATGATGAAGATCGTGAGCACTATTCGCAGTTCAACCCAAGACATACGCTCTCTCAATCCAACGAGAATTCATCGAAAATTATACCCTTCAAGGGGCGTCCGCTGGCTTTGTAATTAGGTAGATGTGCACACCGTCGATACTGATGAGTTGCTCGACGCCGTCACAAGCAATCAGCGCTTCTGGCTGCAGGCTGCCAATGCCTTCCTTGATGTAAAGATAGTTAATCTCCGCGTCTCTCACCAATAGCCAGAAATCATCACCACACTCGCTGATAGTACTCGCGCGCCTACCCATATCCGCGACACTCTGCACAAAGCTGGCATCCCCACTCATGGGATAGAAGATGGTCGGGACAATGCTCCACCTGCCGGTGATCGGCAAGATCCATCCGCCGCCATCAACTCCGCGATAGGTATTCGTACTCCATCCAGCCGTGTTGATGAAAAAGCGTGCGTCTTCAGGGGTGTGGGTTTTGATCCAGTCCAACGCGTCCAAGTCCGATCGGGTTGCAAGGATGGTTTCGGCGTTGACTGCCCGCGCGTTCTGCCAGGTTCCACCCACGCTTATGCAGGTAGCAACTAACAGGATAAGGATGGTGGCGAGGATTCTGCGTTTTATGAATTGCCCAAAAAGCAGCACAATCCCAAAGGCAGATGTGATCGCGATCGGAATGAACACCACCAGGGCGAAGTAGTCATACCTGAAGTTCATCAGGCGCAAACCAGTTGGAAGCGCAAAGAACATGACCAGGATTGCCCAAAGCTGAAAATGCGCTTTCGTGGTTTTGAAAACCGACCACAACAGTCCAATCAGACCAAGCCCGATCAAAACATATCCGCTGATAGGACCAATCAGGTAATAGAGGTAATTCCAGGCTGTTTTCAGAGTCTCAGATTCCATTACCCGGAAAACCGGCCTGGATGCCGCGCTTGAGTACACAAAAATGCGATAGTACCAACGCGAAGCCAAAATCAGTCCCACAAGAGCAGGAATGGCAATGCTTGCGATCTGCTTCCAGTCGGCAGATTTGTTCCGGATGGTCTCCACGAGCCACTGGAGCCCTAAGGCAGCAAGGAACAGGATGAATAAAAAGGCCGTGAAGTAATGGCTGAGCAAGACGCCGGCGGTGAGCAAACTCAGGCCTGCCAATTTCCACCAGCGATCATGGCTTTCCCACGCGCGGAGTGCTTCCGCCATCGCTACAGGCAGGAGCATTACGCCGATCAGGAGGGTGTAGCGCCCCCAAGTGAGGTAATAGCCGGGCATCTTTGTTACGAGGGTCACAAATATCGCCGCCAGCAATCCAATGCGCCAATCTTTACCGAGCTGTTTTGCCAGCGTGTAGACCGTCAGGCTGACGCACGCGTTGATCACCTGCCCCAACACCAGCACACTCGCGGCGGGGTCAAGTCCGCTGAGCACGGAGAAAAACGCCGTCAGGGAATGGAAGGCGAAATGGTAATAGAAAGGTCCGGGAAGATATGGTTCCAGCGTGCTCGGGAGCCCGGCATTCTCAATCATCTTTCGGACGATCAGAACATGATGCTGCGAATCCACCCAGTTTGGCAAAACCAAATCCCGTGCCTGCCAGAAGCGCCATCCCAACACCACGGCTAATCCAAGCAGCGCAAATAGCCAGGTCTTGTTGAACGCGCCTTTCCCCCTGCGAATAAGCCCGGCAAACGCGACCCCAAAGCACAGACCGAGCGTTAGCCCAAGCAAAAGAGGAGTGATTTTCAGGCGGACAGTATAGAAGCCAAGCGCGCCAAGAGCAATGAAACTGGCGCTGATGGCAACGATCTCAGCCAGCGCTTGCGCGCCGTCTTTTTGGCGGTCGCCAAGCCACAGCCACCATGCCAAGCCCGGCAGCAGCATCGCCGCGAAAGCCAGCCCTATCCGCACTTACGCACCCCTTCCCGATCCGGTAGCGCCTCCAGAAGCTGCCGGACGCTCTGATGGTTCTGCGGATGCAGGAAATCCGGCGCGATCTCCGCCAGCGGCACCAATACAAACGCCCTCTCCGCCAAGCGTGGATGCGGCACCTGGAGACGTGGGGTTCGGATGATCCTTTCGCCGTAAAACAGAATGTCCAGATCGATCACTCGGGGTCCATAGCGGAAATTCGCCTTCCGTCCGAGTTGTTCTTCGGTGCGTTTGAGAAAGTCGAGCAAATTCAAAGGGCTCAGGTCCGTTTCAGCTTCAAGCGCCTGGTTCAGAAAGGCAGGCTGGTCCAAATATCCCCAGGGGGCGGTCTCATAAA
>Ga0255346_1004256_pt1 | contig 15862 bp, 10 predicted proteins | sample wastewater_treat_FD_194410 | JGI IMG/M metagenome (GOLD analysis project Ga0255346, IMG submission 194410) | Wastewater microbial communities from Lulu Island WWTP, Vancouver, Canada - plant22 | ecosystem: Engineered > WWTP > Wastewater > Unclassified | place: Canada: Vancouver, British Columbia... | reverse complement strand
TGTCGGGTGTTCGGTTTTTAACTTTTTGATGAGAGGTTCTGCTTGTTCGTACTCGCCAAGGGAGGCACAATGAACCCAAATAATCTTCTTGTTTTGACACGTTTGTTGCAGAAAATTGAAGATGTTTTTACGTCCCTTTATTCCCAGAGCGGCTTTACTATTCCATAACGAAGCGATATGAAGGGCTAAATGGAAGAGATAGATGCCGATAGAATAGAGGAATCTCATATTAATTATAGTAAAGATTTTGTGTTTTTTTCTGTTCGTAGAGAGGTACGATCCAGCCGATTTTAAAACCTAAAAGAGCGCTGAATTTCTTTTGGTTTGTTGTGGGACCGTATACAAAATTATAATTTCGTGTTGGCGTTGTCCACATTTCGTAGATTTCAATTCCGCCATAAAAACTGGCTACACGAACTTTGCCGATATGAATAAAACCGATAAATTGTGATAAGCACAAGCCGGCGGAGCGTTGGTCGTACCCCTTTTTGTAGTCCCCGTCTAATTGGTCGATGAGGTGGTCATTATCGGTAAAATGAATTTTATGTACGAAATATCCGATGTCAGCCGAAAGCCAGATTCCGGAATTTCTCTTATTAGGTAAAACGGGAATAATTTTCCCGCCGCCGGCTGCTATATACCAGTAGCGTCCCTCTACCCCTAAGGTTCCTTTCATTCCGTAACCGTCAATAATATCACCGTTTGAATTGACCATATTTCCTAGTATATCTTTAATGTCGCAACGAATAGATGAGCCGAATAGGTAGTTGAAACGTACATGGGTTGTCCAATTAGAAGCTGTTTTAAAGGTGAAGCCGGGACCTAAATTAAAATTGGGTTTAAAAGTTTTATAAAGCTCTCCAAAAGGAATTTGATAAGAAAGATTAGCGTCAAGCCAGAATATCGTTGTTGCACTGTCTACCTGCTCTCTTTGCACGGGACGTTGTGCAAACAGTCCGCTTAATGAGAGAAGGAATAGAGACAAAATGCTAATTTTTAAAATTTTCATTTTTAAAAATATTAAAATTAGTTGATGATAGGAAAACCGGTGTAAGGTTGAAGGATTTCAGGAATTACAATTCCTTCTTCGGTTTGATTATTTTCCAATAAAGCTGCCATTATACGCGGTAATGCCAAGGCACTCCCGTTGAGTGTATGAGCTAACCTTATTTTTCCATCGCTATCTTTAAAGCGAACCTTAAGTCGGTTAGCTTGAAAAGTTTCAAAATTGGAGACCGAGCTAACTTCTAACCATTTTTCTTGTGCCATCGAAAAAACTTCTAAATCGTAAGTCAGTGCTGAGGTGAAACTCAGGTCGCCGCCGCAAAGTTTGACGATACGGAAAGGGAGTTGCAATTGTCGGAGCAAAGAGGCAACATAATCTTTCATCTCTTCTAAAACTTGATACGAATGGTCTGGGTGTGCAATTTGTACAATTTCAACTTTTCCGAATTGGTGTAGGCGATTTAAGCCACGCACATCTTTTCCGTAAGAGCCTGCTTCGCGGCGAAAGCATGCCGAATAAGCACAATTTTTAATGGGAAAATCGTTTTCTTTGAGAATAATATCACGATAGATATTCGTAACGGGTACTTCCCCCGTGGGAATTAAGTAGAAATTGTCGATGGTAGCATGATACATCTGTCCGTCCTTGTCAGGTAATTGCCCTGTTGCAAAAGCCGAATCTTCATTCACTAAGTAGGGCGGCTCAATTTCCGTGTACCCTTCTTCTATCGCAGAATCAAGGAAAAAATTAACTAAAGCACGCTGTAATTTTGCCCCCTTATTTTTGTAGACGGGAAATCCTGCCCCCGTAATTTTATTCCCTAAATCAAAGTCGATAATGTCATATTTTTTGATTAACTCCCAATGAGGAAGTAAAAAAGATGGGATAACACTCTGACTTTCACTATTGTATATAATTTGATTATCTTCGGCACTTTTTCCGGTGGGCACTGATTTGTGCGGGGTGTTGGGTAGTAGTACTAACTTCTCATCTAACTCTTTACTATTTTCATTAAGACGAAGTTGGAGCGTTTTTTCTTCCTCTTTAAGTTTTAAACTCTCCTCTTTAAGTTGATTAGCTTCAGCAGCTTTTTTATTTTTAAATAAAATACCGATTTCCTTAGCATTTTTGTTTTGTTGTGCTAAATTTTCGTCAAGTAATTTTTTAGTGGAGCGTATTTCTTTATCTAATTCAATAATAGAATAAATCAGATGCGAGGCATCGAAATTTTTTACTTTAAGTTGAGTAATGATTTCTTCCGGATTTTCGCGAATAGTTTGTATCTGTATCATTGATTTTTTTTGTGCAAAGATACAAATTATTATTTTTTACAAGACGGTGATAGTTCCTTTAAATACATATCTTTTTGTATCCATTCCCATGACATAGAGGCGGTATGCGAAAATTTGATTAGGGTGAATTTTTCCGTTTACTTTTCCATCCCATTTAAAATTAATATCTTTTGACTCAAAAACTAATTTTCCCCATCGGTCAAAGATATTTATTTCCAGCGATCTGATTCCGGCAGTATTAGAAAGCATAAAATAGTCGTTAATACCGTCAGGATAGTATGGGCTGATACTGTTAGGCAGGTAAAAATGGAGTGGACAGTTGTCCGAAATAAAGATATAGTCGGTCGTTTCGCAGCCATCGAGGGTAACAGTAAGAGAAAAGAGTCCCGTATCGCGTGGCTGAATATAACGTGTTCTTTCACCTGTACTCCAGAGGTAGTCATCATATTCTCCGCCGGCGTCTAAGTAAAAGCTTCCCATTTTTTCAAAACAGATAGAGAAATCGTCCCCTAAGTCAAGCTGTGGTAGTGGGTTAACAATAAGATTAAGTTGTATGATACTGTCGCACCCGTCAATAGTTGTTAAAGGTAATGTATATGAAAAATTGCCGACTTGGTTCAAATTTTGTAAATTAAAGCCGTTTTCCGTATAGGAATCACCAATACAGAGTGAAAGGTTTATGGTATTGTTGTACGAAGGCAAAATTGTTAGCGTATGTTGTAGTGTTTTGGAACAACCTCCCGCATTGGTAGCAGTTACCACGTATTGTGTAGTTGTTGCAGGATTAACAACAATCGTTGCGGTTGAATCTCCGGTACTCCAGCTAAAATAGTTCCCGTCAGTAACTACCAGAGTATGATTTTGACCGGAACAACTTAACGTATCCCCTACAATTTCAGGTTCAAATTCTGCTACGTTTAAAATCTGTGTTATCGTGTCTTGACACTCGTCGTTCATAATACCGGCGACTAACTGTATGGTGTAAACGCCCGCAGAATCGTATGTAACTAAGGGATTTTCTTCGGTTGTGGTTTGACCGTTCCCAAAATCCCAATAGTAAGTTTCGCAAGGCTCATCGCTCCCGTTCGGTGTAGTTCCATCACTGGAGATGGTACTTAGATTTGTAAGTTGATATTTGAACTCACACCCGATTTGAGCATAGCTGAAATTCGCTAAGGGATAGCGAGGACTAATACTATTGCTCAGAGTAAAAGTACAAGTAGGATTAGATAAGGAAGAGACGACGCAGTATATAGAATCCGAAGCATTCGGCGTAACGGAAACCGTTTGATTTGTAGAAATTGTTTGTGAAGGATTTGAGCCTAAATACCAACGATAAGAGAAACCCATCGGAGCTGAAAACTCAAGTTGAGCTACATTTCCGCAACTTTTATTGTTTAATTCATATTTATGACCGCAACCTAAGGTGAAATAGGCATAGGCAAAATATGAACTACTACTACCATGCTGTGTAATAAGTCTAATTTTTATTGTCTGACCGTGATAAGGTGTTAAATCAACGGAATGAGTAGACCAATTTTTCCATAAAACATTACTATTATAGTTATAATAATTCCAGCCCGTAGTGTTATATCCGGCAATGTACACAAGTGAGTTACAAGTCGGATTCAGCTCTACACCATTGTTATCCAGAATTGTAAAGGCAAACTTGGGTTGTGAAGTTGAAGCGTAGCCTGACATGTGATATAAGACGACTGCATATTTTAGGATAAGATAATCACTTTGCGTTGTATCGACAGTGTAAGAGTAAGTGATGCTTTCTCCTTCATTCCCGTAAGAATCTCTTCCTAATCTTACCGAGTTAGATTCGCAAGGCGAAACGCAAGGCATTAACCCGTTGGAGTATGGATCATTACCGTTTGAAGGATTCATCACGACATGTCTATAGCTGTTAACACTGGTATAGGAAAATGGGGAGTAATAAGTTCCGTAAGTACATGTAACACCTGTTCCGTACAGGTTTGTGTAATTTATACAGTAAATTAAGTCTTGAGCGCAGGCAGCAATTTGCCGGTAGATTTCGCCTGTTATACTTCCATCTTGATTGCAATCATAATAGACGTAAATATCGTAAGCAACTCCTTCGGTAAGTCCCGTAATAGTGTAGCTGGTTTCGGTCGTAACAATTTGAGTTCCCGTTCCGCGTGGGAAGCCTGATAATCCGTATTCAATAATATATTGTGGCACGTCTGGATTGTAATCCCATGCAATTTCTACAAAGTTTGAACCTTGTGCAACGGTACGTAAGTTTGTAGGACCGTCGCCGCAAGAGCAGGCATCGCAACAAGAGATATTTAAGGCAAAACCTTGTCCTGTAACAGAGTAGTCAGAGGTAAACTGTATGGTTAGCGGACCGGAAGTAGATCGTACTAATGGAACCGTACCCGTACTAGTAACACCGCGCCAAAGCCTTGTTCCGGAAATACCAACGCCATCATAAATATTAAGATAATCACAACACGATTCACCGGAAATGGTGCCGGATACCTCTATTTTATCGCCCGGATTCACCGGATAGAGAGTCGTATACCCATTAGCACTATTACTATAGTAACCCGTGCCACCGTGATCGTATAAAATACCGGAACAAGTTGTATAAGAATTTGAGCCACTATAAGGCACAGTATACATTTGAGCCTGTGAATTAATAATAAACAAACAACTTATACAAAATGAAACAAGAAATATTTTTTTATAAAACAAATTTATTTTCATCATTATAAAACTGTAATGTGCCCTTTAAAAACATGTTTTTTACCATCATCTGAAATGATAAAAAGTTGGTAATTATAAATTGTATTAGGAGTAATAGTACCGTAAACAGTACCGTCCCATCTGAAATTCATATCTTTAGATTCAAAAACAAGCTGTCCCCAACGGTCGTAAATATGTATTTCAAGTTCTTTAATTTTCTCAGTATTTGGTAGATAAAAATAATCGTTTGTTCCATCAGCGAGATAGGCTGTTATAGTGTTAGGAACATAAAGTTGGAAAGGACATAAATTGTTGACGCGAATGCTATCTTTCGCTTTGCAGCCGTTTAAGGTAACTAAAATAGAGTAAAGTCCCGTATCGGTTACTTGTATCATGCGTGTATTCAATCCGTTACTCCACGAATAAGTATCAAAATCGCGTCCTGCATCTAAATAGGGATTCCCTTCTTGATCAAAACAAACCGTAATATCATTGCCTAATTCTACTACAGGAAGCGGTTTTACCTCAAGATGTAAGGTAACAATACTATCACAACCATGCTCCGTAGTGAGAGGAAGTACAAACGTATTCATTCCGACAGTCCGTACATTTTGCAAGGAAAAACCATTTTCTAAATAAGATTCACCCTGGCAAATAGAAGCCGTAATAGATGAGTTAAAGGTGGGGTGTACGAGGATTGTATGTTCAACGGTTTCGGTACAACCATCTACGTGGGTTACAGTAGCGGAGTATGTTGTCGTAGTTGTCGGAGCAACATTAATAGAAGGTGTTGTTTCTCCCGTATCCCAAAGATAGGCGGTGCCATCCATAATTGTTAAAACGTTATTTTCACCTTCACAACTTACCGTATCGCCCACGATATAAGGAGCAAAAGGAATAATAGTAATGGTCTTTTCTATGGTATCTTGGCACATATCATTAGTAATACCGGCAATTAATCTTACTGTATAAGTGCCTGGGGCATCGTAGGTAATAGAAGGATTTTCTTCGGTAGAGGTTTCCCCGTTACCGAAATCCCAATAATAGGTTTCACAAGGCTCACCACTTGTATTAGGAACAATCCCGTCATCGGAAATTGTACTATAATTTATAAAATCATAGGTGTAATCACAACCTAAGCGATTATAAATAAAATCAGCATACGGGTAACGTGGTGTAACTGTGGTAGAGAGCGTAAATTTACAATTGACGTTATCAATAAAAGAAACATCGCAGTAGAGAGTGGCATTACTATTTGTTGTAACCGTAACCGATTGATTGGTTGATATCGTTTGAGAGGGATTGGTGGAGAGATACCAGCGATAGTTAAACCCTCGCGGAGCCGTATACGTAATTTCAGTTGCATCTCCGCAACTTTCCACTGTTAATCTCTTTTTTCCGCCACATTCCAACGTAAAATAGGCATATCCGAAGTGTGCGGTAGGAGAGCAGTCGTACGTAACTAATTGCACTCGAATATTCTGTCCATGATATGGTGAAACATCAATCCCAACGTTTGTCCAAGGTTTCCATAATGTGCTACTTGAACCGCTTTGCCAACCCTGCGTTGTATTTCCTGAAATAAAGTCAGCAGAACAACATAGCGGGTCTATTTCTAGTCCTGCTGAATTCAATATTTTAAATACAAAACGCGGTTGTTGAGAGTAGGAGTGTCCCGGATTTTGAAGGACTGCCGCATAACGTAGAATCAAAATTTCATTTACATTAGTATCTACGGAATAAGTATAGGTAATACTTTCAGCTTGTGCCCCAACACTTGAATTGCCTAATCGCACAGAGTTTACTCCGCCTGGAGGAACGCATGGTAATTGTCCATAAGTGTAAGGATCTGTGCCACCTGTCATTATCGTATGGCGACCGTTAACAACGCCCGTGTTGCTGTATGGATTGCTCGTTGTACCGTATGTACATACGACCCCCGGAGCATTAAAATTTGAAAAATCAATACAATTTGTATGGGAATAAGTGAAATTTGCATAAGTATCACCCGTTATGGAACCGTCATTATCACAATCAAAATAGACATATATGTCATAATTTTGTCCTTCACGTAATCCTGTAATTGTATAAGTCGTACTCGTTGTCGACACCTGTTGTCCGGTTCCGGGAGTAAAGCCGGCAGGTCCGTATTCTACGATATAATTAGGCACCGAGCTGCTTCCAGTCCACGAAATTGTTATAAAATCAGTTCCGGAATTGATAATACTTAAGTTAGCATTTTCAATCGCACAAGAACAGTGGTCGCAACATGAGATGTTCAATTCAAAACCTTGACCGGTTACAGAACCGTCACTTGTAAATCTTACCGTCAATGGTCCGGTCGTTGAAGTAACAACAGGAACCATGCCCGAACTTGCAACACCATGCCACAAAAGCGTCCCTCCGGTACCTGCCCCATCGTAAATGTATAAATAATCACAACAAGTCTCACCTGCTATCGTACCCGATACTCTGATGAAATGTCCCGGAGTGCTGGGATAAAGAATGGCATAACCACTATAATAGTTCCCGTAATTACTCGTCCCATTGGCATCGTATAATGTTCCTGAACAAACCGTATAACTTGTGAATCCTGAAGAAGGAACCGTATACATCTGACCATATATCGGCAAACTAATAGCGAAAAGTAAACTGAAAAATAAAGTTATTTCTTTTTTGCTAAATCCCATCTTTTTATTTAAAAAAATACTGCTTCAATTACTATATATGACATTATATCATAATAAAACGTTGTATCTCATTTTGTTTTTTTACACTTTTAAAGTGTATACTTTTATTGCATCGGCAAATTTACATTTTTTTTTCATTGTCACCAGATGAAAATGACTAAAAAAAGATATTTTTTCCATTATTGTAAAATATTGTTAATAAGTAATAATAAAAATTTCTCAAAAGGTCATCATTACAAACATAATAATACCAATTTATTCACCTTTTATTTTTTTAATAAATAATTTTATTTTTTCTTAGGGCGTGCCCCCTCGCTTCGCTCGGGGTCGGTCTTCGGCTGCAAGTCCGCGGGCACAAGCCGTGGGGACGCAAGGCGGCAAAAAGAGCTTCTAAAGTCGCTTTTTTGCCGCCGCGTCCCCAGCGGCTTCCGCCCTTGCGGGCTTTCCTCCTGCGCCCTCACGCACGCTAAGTTGTTCTTGCAGAGCCTTTTATAAAGAGAGTTGAAAGCAGAAAGAGAACAGAAAACAGTGTGAAAGTATAGCCGGAACGCTCAAAAAGAAATCTCTTTTTAATCTCTACACAGTATGGTTCGTAGTGATTATTCTTTAATTATAAGTTCACTATTGCTCCTGACTTCGTCACTCAAAATTTAACATTTTTCAAACTGTTGATATATAGAATGTTGTATTTTTGCGTACCCTATTTTTGGGGTACGCACTGCCGAAGTCGTACTGTTTGTCCCTTTTTTTGCCATACGTTGTTCAAAATTAGTTAAGTTTAATTTTTTTAATAACTCCTCGCAAAATTAAGAAAAATACAAATATAAATAGATTGAGTTGTTTCCCTCACATCTCCACTACCGTTATCCCGTCTCCGCCAAATTCGATTTTCTCGTCTCGGAAAGTGCGAACCTCTTTCTGCTTGCCTAAGAAATCACGGATTAGCCTTCGTAAAATTCCGTTACCCTTGCCGTGCAAAATCTTAAACTCTTTGACATTAAGCAAAATCGCTTCGTCAATGTAGAGAGTTAATTCTTGTATCGCTTCTTCTCCCCGTTTCCCTCGTAAATCTATCGTGGGTTGAAACATGACGACCTTTTTATTCATAATGTCGGAAAGTGTCTTTCCGTCCCATTGTGTTATACTCTTGCTACGAAGTTGCTTCTCCGTAGCTTTGCTTACTTTTTTAACTTTATCAATGGTCGTTTTGTAGGCAATGGAATTGAATGAGACGACGATATTGTCTCTATTTTTTTCTATTACTTCGCCAACAGATTCAATTGAGGAAATGAAGACGGAATCCCCGATTTTTATCTCTTGTTCTGTGTTTATTGGCGTTTTCTTGGGTTTTATATCAATTTTTCTCTTTTTGGGCAAAAGCGGTCGCAGTGCCTCCTTCACTTCTATCGACTCTATCTCTTTCTTTAGCTCCTTTTTTAGATTATCAACCTCTTTCCTCAAAACTTTCGTCTTCTCGCTGTCGGCTTTTGATTCTTTGATTTCACGAATCGTTTTTTCAATAACTTTATTAGCACTTTCAATAATTTGAGTGGCTTGCTCTTTGGCTTGTTGTAAAATCTCTTTCCGCTGTTGTTCCAACTCTATAAATTTGGATTGATAATCTTCGATGAGCGAATTTAACTGTTCATCGGCAAGATTGACTAGTTTTAACTGTTTCTCAATCTCTAATTTCTCTATTTCAATCTCATCTAATTTTCTTTCGTAATCTATTTGTGCTCTTCCCGATTTTAATATTGCTGCGTCTATAATTTGTTTTGAAAGTCCTATTTTATGAGCTATTTCATACGTAAATGAACTGCCCGGTTTCCCGATTTTAAGTTTAAATAGCGGTTTCATCGCTTTTGTATCGAACAACATGGCTCCATTGATGGCTTCGGGAAAATTATCGGGAAACATTTTTAAATTCCCGTAATGCGTTGTGATTATGCCAAACGATTTTTTTTCGTATATCTTTTCTAAGATTGCCTCTGACAAAGCACCTCCTAAAGCCGGCTCCGTTCCCGAACCGAACTCGTCAATAAGAAATAACGAAGTGGCTCTTAAATGGTTGAGCATCGTGTTGAGGTTTGTTAAGTGTGAACTGTAAGTACTTAAGTCATTTTCAATAGATTGCTCATCACCGATATCAATAAAAAAGTCAGTAAAAATGCCCATTTCAGACCCCTCTTTCATCGGGACTAACAAGCCGCACTGCAACATATACTGTAACAACCCTACCGTTTTTAAACATACCGATTTACCGCCTGCATTAGGACCGGAGATAATCAATATTCTTTGATTTTCCGTTAAAATAATGTCAAGCGGCTCTACGATTTTTTTACTCTCTTTAAAATTGAGAAACAGAATCGGGTGGATTGCTTTTTGCCAATTTATAAATGGTTTATCAATAATTTGCGGGAAAATAGCGTCAATTTCAACGGCAAATTTTGCCTTGGCTCGTATGAAATCAATACTTCCAAGAAAAGATTGTGATGCAACTAAATTTGGCAACGAAAAACGTATTTTTTCTGTTATCTGTGTCAAAATTTGAATTATCTCACGTTTCTCGGCATTCAGCAAATCCTTTAACTCATTGTTGAGGTCAAAAACTTCTGTCGGTTCGATAAAAACGGTTTGTCCCGTCGCTGATTCATCGTGTATAAATCCTGAAATCCGCCTTTTATAAGTTGATAACACCGGAATGCAAAGTCGTCCATTGCGAATGGTTATGACGCTCTCTTCATTGACAATACCCTCCTCTTTCGTCTTTTTAAGCAGTTTCCCAATTTTCTTGTCTGCTTCAGCAGAGATTTTACGTATATCACTTCTAATCTTTGCCAATGCGGGTGAAGCCGTATCACGTACCTTCCCCTTAGCGTCCAAAATTTTATTAATCGCTCCTAAAAGTTCCGTTTCTGCTACTATAGGTTCGCTCAAACCATATAATTTCGGACACTTTCCCTCTTTGTGGCGAACGCTCAGATAAACTAACGTTTGTGTCGTTGATTGAATAACGGTACGTAAAAGACTTAATTCGTCAATCTCTATAACCGTTCCTTGAATATGTAGTTTGGCGTATAATTCACGTAAATCAAAATAGTCTTGAGCCGGAAAAGGGGATTCGTACAAGAGTAAGAGGCGAAATTCGTTTACTTTTTCCAGTAAATCCGTAATCGTGTCTATCTTAGTGGAGTAAATGATTTTATCGACCTCCTCTTTCCCCATTTCACTAATACATAGTGATTTAAGATAGTCTCGAATAATATTGAACCCGATTTTTTCTTCAAAAGCCTTAGGATAAATCATGGTAAACGAAAATAAGTATCAGGAAACAAAAATAGTGGAAATTTGCTCTGTTTTTGCAAAGAGATGAAAGTTCTACCTAATGACCGTAACATGCCCGACAGTTTCATAATACTCATCTTTCCCATACGAAAATTGTACTTTGTAAATATATACTCCGCCTTGAACATATCCCTCTTTATTCTTTCCGTCCCAGCCCTCCTGCGGGTCGTGAGTTTCAAATAAAATCGTGCCTTCACGTGAATAGATGAAAAAAGAGTAATCTGTAGTTGTGATAAAAGAGCAAACAGGCTTAAAAATTTGTGTTATTCCTCCTTTCGGACGAAAAGCATTAGGAATGTAAATAATAGGATTTTGATAGGCAATCACTTCGTTAGAGTAGCTTGAATCAATAAATCCATATTCGTTGGGACCGTTTTCAACTGCTAAAACTTTATAATAAAACTTATCTCCCGATTGCCTGATATTGATAACATTATCACTTTTATTTGTAATTCCTGTCGGCGTTGTGCCTACTTCAACATAAAAAGGATCAACTTCGTCTTTTCGCTGTATAGAGTACATATCCACCCCATCTTGCCACCCGAGGTAATTGTTCCATTGCAAGAAATTTATATAATTTTCCGATTTTATCTGAAGAACAATATTGTGTACAATAGCGGATTCCGCCGTTTCCATGTAACAATCATTCTCAATAACCGCTTTATAATAATAAGTTTTGTAGCGCACTTTCACATCACTATCGTAAAAGGTATAAGAATCGGTTCCGTTATAGGAAAGTGATGCATGATGGAGGAAATTTCCAAGAGAATCTGCACTTCGGTAAAGATGAACCCGAACAAAAGCGGGCGTATCTCCCGTAAAAACTTTTATTTTTATCTGCTCGTCAGGGGTAACGGAAACAGACCTAATATATACAAAATCACGGGCATCTTGAACGTGGTACGTAAAACAATATTCTGTCGAAGAAGCCCTAATATTTTCCGACTGATTGACTGCTTTGACAATAAAACAGTAATGGCTTTCAGGTATTAAATCCTCAAATGTATAATTCCGTACGGACGCATCGGTTGAACCCGCATATAAAAATTGACTGCTATCTATGGAGTAATAAATTTCATATTTAGCCAGTCCACCGGTCATATTATCGTAGGGAGACCACGATAAATAGGCGGTACGGGCACATCTGTCGTAGGTTGCCGCAAGTTGCATATTCCTTTGTTGCAAAGACATCGGGCTGGAGTTGAGGCAACTATCCAGCGTTGCTATTCTGAAACGATGTATCTGTTGAGTCGGGTCGTGTAAAGAATCTACCCAAAAAGTGTTATGAATGCCGTATAAGGTATCAAGCGGAACCCATAAATTATCATCAAAATAGTAAATTATGTATGCATTAGCGTCAGAAGAAGTGGAAGGCGACCAGCCGAGTACAATTTGATTGTTCGCATCAACGGAAACACTGTCCAATTGAGGAATAGCCGGCGGAACCATATCTTGAAAAATATCTCCGATTTTTCGAGATATATTTTTACAACCGGAAGAATCGCTCAATTCAACCCTGTAGCTGATGGTCGCACTGCAAACATCTATGGTGTCACGAAAAGATAGGGCCGGACTGCTACCTGCGTAATTCCAAACGTTAAATGGGAACTCTTTATTAATGTCGTATGATGAGTTATAGGTTGGCAAACGAGGCGAAATAGGGGGCGACCAGTTGAGTAAAGCAATACCGTTTCCTGTATTGGTTAAGTAAAGTTCAATGGTTGCAAGAGTATCGGAAAAATAGGTGGAAAAAGATGAAATTGCCGCTACGTAATAATAACAGTTTTGTCCGTTTGCGTTCGCTCCGGCGTGAAAATAATCCGTTGTGTTAGAATTGTTTAAAATGGCTATTTGTGAAAACGGAGCGGTTAATGAATTGGAATAGAAAATCTCATAACGTACAAAATCACTAATATCCGTGGGAATTAGCCAATGTAAGGTAACGTCCCCATTGTTATCAACTTCCAAACAACGTAATTGCGGACTGTTTAAAGCGTGAGCAAAAAGAATCGTTAGAAAAAATATGAAAACTAAAACTGTTCTTTTCATGATGTTTTTATAACGACAAAGCGTCTCAATTAGTATTAATAGGTCTTTTCGATATAATTTGTTATAAAGTTATGTTTAAGTTTGAATTTATGCAGGAAATTTATCTATAAAGAACAATTTGTCCCTTTTCCAAATGCTTTTCACCGAATCTGTCTTTATAGGTAATAATATAAAGATAAGCTCCTGTTGGCGACTTTTTCCCTTCATAAGTTCCGTCCCAACCTTGAGTAATATATTTCGTGTGAAATAAGAGACGACCCGACAACTCAAAAATAGACATTTCAAAATTATAAATATCAATGGGAGACTCAACTCTAAATTCGTCATTAAGACCGTCTCCGTTAGGAGTAAACGCATTTGGAATGTAAAGACTACAGTCAAAAACATTAACACGAATCGCTAAGGTCGTATCTTTACCGTCAGGTTTAACTGCATCAACATAAAAAATTTCATTTTCAGTCGGATAAAATTCTAATGTGGGTGAATTTGCTCCAATATGCCAATATACTTTTGGTGAATTTTTCACAAAAAGAACAAGTTTTGAATTTCTACAGAGAGTCGTGTCATTACTATACTCCAAACGAACTACTTCTTCGGGTTCTGCCGGTGTTTTATCGGTTATCGGCGGCTCCGTAGCAACAGCCTTCTCTTCCATGTCGGGGGGCGTTACTGACACAGCGGGCGTAGGTAATAATTCAAGTTTTTGATGATTGGTTTGGGGAATTGGCAGTAGCTTATCCTCCGAAATTTCCGGTTTTAGCGGTGCAGGCTGACTAATATTTTGATTTATAGTTGGTGCAGTTTGCAAAGGTTTGGAAACGGGAGCCGAAGAAGTTTCTACCTCCTCCGTAAGAGCAACATTAACAACAGCTTCGGGAATAGCTTGTTCTTTTTTCTCTATCGTAGAAAACTCTTCAACTTTAGTTGTTTTATCATCGAAGATATTAATCAATAAAACGGTGGTAACAATAGCAACTGCTGTGATAATAGCAATTGTATAAGAAGTAGGATTTAAAAATCTCTTTTTTCGATTAAAAGAGCGTAATCCTTTATCATTTTCAATTTTTTTCCATAGATCGTCCGATGGAGCCGAATTAAAATTCTTAAATTTTTCACGAAATAATTTTCCTATCTCTTTCTCTTTCATCATTCTTTATAATGTTTCCAAATTATTTTTCAAATAATTTTCTATCTTTTTTTTAAGAGCTTGTTTAGCTTTAAACAGTTGTGTTCGTACTGTAACCGGCGAACAGCCTAACATTTCTGCAATCTCTTTATGAGAATAACCCTCAATTTCATAGAGATTAAATGCGGCACGATATCCGTCGGGCAACTCATTAATAAAATTAAGAAGCATTTTCAATGTCGTAGCATCAGAATCAACCACTGTAACATCTTTTATACTCTCCTCAATTTCATCAATATCAACGTCAAACCCCTTAGCTATTTTTTTTTTATACGCATTAATAGCCGTATTCACTGTAATTTGCCTAACCCAAGCTTTCAAAGAACCTTCCCCACGATATGACCCGATTTTTGTGTAAATCTTAATAAAAGAATCATGCAAAATATCCTCCGCCTCCATTTCATTCTTTGCATATCGCAAACAAATACCCATCAGCATATCTGAGAAAAGTTGATATAATAATTTTTGGTACTTTTCTTTCCCTGCTTTACACCCATCGATAATTTCTTGCTCATTAATCATTAATTTCCCAAATACGTTAGATAAGACAAAAAAATAGTCTATTTGTTGCTTTTAATTTTATTTTTGCAAAAATAAAAAACATCTTTGAAGTTTGAAAATTAATAAAGCATATTTTAAAAATAGTGATGTTCTGTTTTTGGCGAGAGATTTAATCGGAAAATATTTCTTTACGCTAATAGGAGGGCAGATTACAGGCGGAATAATTACCGAAACCGAGGCTTACAAAGGAGTTACCGACAAGGCATCGCATGCGTACGGCGGTCGAAGAACGAAAAGAACCGAAACAATGTATGCTGAAGGCGGTGTTTTATATGTTTATTTGTGCTACGGCATGCACTGTTTAACCAATTTTGTTACGAACGAAGCGGAAACGCCGGACGCTATCTTGATTAGAGCAGTTTATCCGACTCACGGAGAAGAGTTAATATTAAAAAGAACGAACAAAAGTTCTATTACACACAATATTTTGCAAGGACCGGGAAAGGTTTCCAAAGGGCTTGGGATTACGTTGGCGGAAAATGGAAAGTCGCTGGCGACTGAGCGTATATGGCTCGAAGATAGAGAGTTAGCTATTGCGGCAGAGCATATAATCGCTTCTCCTCGCATTGGTGTCGATTATGCCGGCGAAGATGCACTGCTTCCCTACCGTTTTTTTATAAATCATAAACTTCTCGAGCAACAATATTTATAAAATATAATTATGGATGACAAATTAGTAACCGTATTATTTTTTGATAACGTTCAACAAGCTTATATTTTGCAAGCCGAGTTGGACTCTTTCGGAATCACCTCTTATATTGCCGATGAATTTATGTCACAAATGTATGCTTTCTCGTACGCAGTAGGAGGTGTCAAAGTGCAAGTTAGAGAAGAAGATTTTGAAAAAGCAAAAAAGCTTTTGAAAGAATTAGGATACGAAAAATAATTATAATTAGGGCGTGCCCCCTCGCTTCGCTCGGGGTCGGCGCCCGGTTCCAAGTCCGCGGGCACAAGCCGTGGGGACGCAAGGCGGCAAAAAGAGCTTACAAGCTCGCTTTTTTGCCGCCGCGTCCCCAGC
>Ga0255346_1004252_pt1 | contig 15866 bp, 9 predicted proteins | sample wastewater_treat_FD_194410 | JGI IMG/M metagenome (GOLD analysis project Ga0255346, IMG submission 194410) | Wastewater microbial communities from Lulu Island WWTP, Vancouver, Canada - plant22 | ecosystem: Engineered > WWTP > Wastewater > Unclassified | place: Canada: Vancouver, British Columbia... | reverse complement strand
ATATCAAAGAAACCATTGTGAATGTGATTGATATTGCTTTGATACAAGGATTGCTGCGCCTGGGTATAACCATCACCCATGAACAAAATATCCACGCGGTTGGCTGGATTACCATGGCTGCCTAATTTCGTTAATTGCCCAACTTTATCCTGTTGAATTGCTGGCACTTCTCGTGCCATTTCCTCTAAATTGATTTGTGTTACAACATCTTTATCAGATTTTTTCAGGTTCATGGTAGTACCTTTGATAACTGGCACACGCACCACAAAAACAATATCATCGCGTTCAACGAAGTGCCCTTGGATAGGTTCATCTGGTTTTTCACCACCAAATTCACTTCGAATCAAGCCCGATACACGTTCCGTCTTCTGAAAAACAACTTTACCGCTCGCATCAGTAAGACGCACGATTACCGGTTGGTCATTCCGATTAGGACGCGCCAGGGCATCAGCAATCATTTCATCGGAAAAATTAGTGAGTGGTGCCACGAGTTGCACCTGCATCTGGGAGTGAACCGAGACATGTCCCGTTTCATCCATTTCACAAATCAAATACCAGGATTGGTTGGTATATCCATCTGGATTATAGACAGCAGAAGCACGCGCGTTGACTCCTGAAAAACCGAATGTGGCCAGTATCAAGACCATTGACAGAAGCAGTAACAGGTACTTGGGGGAATGACGCATTTTTTACACCTCGTTTATTTTACTTTCCAGCGCCATTTTATTCCAGATGTCTATTTAAAACCGCCCTTTTGACAAAAAAGGCTGCACCTGAGATGAGGAGCAGCCTTTCGTCTTTAAAAAAAAGCTGTTTTAGCCGTTTTTGGCTTCGAAATCCTTCAGGAATTCGACCAATGCCAAAACGCCTTCTTTGGGCATTGCGTTGTAGATTGACGCGCGCAAACCGCCAACCGAGCGGTGACCCTTGAGGTTGTCAAAGCCGGCAGCCTTGGTGCCTGCCACAACTTTGGCGTCAAGTTCTTCATCACCAGTGATGAAAGGCACGTTCATCAAGCTGCGGTCTTTCTTGTCCACAGTACCCTTGAACATCTTGCTTTGATCAAGGAAATCATACAGCGGTTTGGCTTTTTCAACATTATTCTGATGAACGGCTTCCAAGCCACCAATGCTCTGCAGATATTTGAAGACCTTGCCACAGAAGTAAATCGCCCAGCAGTTGGGGGTATTGTACATGGAATCGCCCTTATCCTGAACGTGATAGCGCAGGTACACAGGAACATTCTCATCGATATCTTCACGAATCAAATCTTCGCGGATAATGACAATTGCCATACCAGCGGGACCAACGTTCTTTTGCACACCACCATAGATGATGCCGTAATCAGAAACATTGACTGGTTTGGAAAGGAACATGGAGCTTTGGTCAGAAATCAAAATCTTGCCTTTGGTATTGGGCAGTTCCTGGTAGGTGGTGCCATAGATGGTTTCGTTTTCGCAGATGTAGAGATAATCAGCATCTTCACTAATGGGCAAATCGGAAACATCAGGCACATAGGCGTAGTTGCGGTCCTTGCTGTTAGCAACGATATTCACTTTGCCAAAGCGACCTGCTTCTTCGGCGGCTTTCTTGGACCAGCTACCGCTCACAACGTAATCAAAGACGCCATTTTTCTTGAGATTCATCGGAATCATTGAGAATTGCAAAGTCGCGCCACCCTGGATGAAGAGGATCTTATAGTTCTCGGGAATGCCCATCAGCGCGCGCAAATCAGCTTTGGCTTCGTCATGGATGCCTTGGAAAACTTTGCTGCGATGGCTCATTTCCATCACGCTTTGACCAGAGCCGCGATAGTTAAATAACTCTTCGCGCACTTCTTCCAAGACTGGCAAGGGTAACATGCTGGGTCCGGCTGAGAAGTTGTAAATTCGATCGTATTTCATATTTGGTAATCTCCTTTATGGTTGCTTGTTTTTCTTCAGGCACACTAACAGAAACCTGCTTAATCATAGCTAAGTTGGCCTGTTGAAATCATAGTCCGCAATCCCGATTCGGTCAAGTGAATCAGGCGAAAATGAGCCTGATTTAGCGCCTTTTAGCTATCATTAACACCTTGATAACCCTTTGCCAAAGCTCCTGGCACTCGGGCATTTTACCTGGCTGGCAGGCTGCTTTATAATCATGCTATGGCAAAATTTATTCGAGCGGAGAAACAAAACTGGTTACTCATTGAAAAAATTGGCAGTGGAGACGCGGGGGAAGTTTGGCGGGTTGAATCCGAAACAACTCAACAACGCGCCGTGCTCAAACGCCCAGTGCAAAACGTATCCGGCGGCACGATGATACGCCAATCCTCGCAAATTGAAGCAGAAGGGCAAATATTAGCCGATTTAGAAGGCGTTGACAGCAGCAGAAACAACATCCTCGTGCATACACCCTTGCTCATCGACAAAAGCCCTGCCGGAACTTCCGGTACCAGCGGACTTTTTATCATCAGCGAAGAAGTCGCTGGCAAGTCTATCACCAGCCTGCTTGACCAACTCCGCCAGGGACATTCGCCTTTCTCACAAGTACTCACGCTCAAAGTCCTGGCTGCCAGTTTTCAACTACTAAGACAAGTTCATGCCAAAGGCATCTTATGGAATGACGTCAAAATGGATCATATTTTTTGGGACGAGACCGAAAATAAAATGTCCTTTATTGACTGGGGTAACGGGCTGAGATTTGATCCAGACACACCTGGTGAGCAAGTCAATCCTGGGCTCGACTTTCAGCAACTGGTCAACGAAGGCAGACAACTACTCACCCAAATTGCGCCTGGCTTGATTCAAGATTTAGCTTGGCCAGTGTCGGTTACTGGATTAAGTCAATTGGATATCTTTCATTTGCAAATGCGCGTGGAATATCTTGAAAGCCACCTGGCTATGCGCGTTATGGAATATCAGCTATTATTTGATAAATATCTGGAATCCGCTGACGATATCCAAAGTCTGCATACAACGCTTGATCTCAAAAAATCCCTTGAACGTTTGGGTGTTCAGGTTGAAACGCAACGGGTTCTGAAAATCGCGCAAAGAATCTGGCTCGGTTTTCTTGAAAAGAACATCGCTGAAAGTGGCTATCAGCTCTTACAGGTTTTAGAAGAAAACCTGCCCCTGCCACCCCACTGGCAAATGGCAAGCTACTTTTTCAAAAGCCTTCAAGAGCATGGGCATGACAGTCTTCTTGAACTTATCCAGGCTACGCTGGATGAAAACTGGTCAGACGCGATGTGGGTCTTCAGCAGGGATTTTGCCAGCCATTTTAATGCGGACGATGTTAAAAAAATCCTGCTTTCCATGCGCAGTCTAACGAATATCGCGGGTGAAAAATCAATCATCATTCCCGAGATATTGCCATTAATCCAACAAGACCTCGCTCAAAACCTAAACCGTTTACGTGCTAACAACACTGTCCAAGCAGAATTGCTCTTAAAACTTGAAGCGATTCAAAAACAATTGGCAGCTATTCAGCAGAACTGGTCCAAGCTAACAGAAAAAGAAGCCCTGGGTGAAAAACTGCTCAATTCACGCGAAATCCTAACCCAACTGGCTGGCATGGGACTAAACATTCCGCCTAATTATCAGACCAGCTTAACCACAATGCTTTCCAAAACCCGCGAGATTTACCGTACCTGGGCGAACGCGGAACTTGACCAGGTTCAAAACTTACTGCGGGAGCTTTTCGCGCTTGACCCCACTATGAAATATCTGCAAAATGTCGACACGGAATTACAAAAGAACGTCGAATGGGTTGAAACGCTCAAAAGTGGTCCGCAAAGTGAGCAAAGTCTGAACCAATTCGGCGATAAACTCATAGCCACTTTTCCTTTGACTTACCTCAAACTGGGCACGCCCGGTTGGCTCAACGCCATGTATACAACAGCGTCCGTGTTTAAGAAATGCCAGGATTTAGACGAAATGCGTGCTCAACTCAAACAAATTGGCATGCCCCTGACCTGGTCTGAGCACAATTCGCTCAAGCTGGACTTTCAGGCACCAGCTAAACCACTCACAAGTCTTAATACAGCCCAGGAAGAAGCCTTGGCCAACTTCCACAAAACGCTCGCCAATAATACAAACGCCCAAAAAGCGCTTGAAAGCTTGAAAATCCATTTGCCCCAGTATGCTTTTCTGTACGCGAAACTCAACAAGCGGGTTCTAAACGTCTGGTTACTCCAAAGCCAAACATCCGACCCTGTTGAGATTGAACTATACCCCAAACCCGATCAAGCGCGTGTACGGGAACTGATGCAAGTCTTGAGATATATTGAAGACTGGCGCGCGGGCACCCAATCGCGCGCTTTCGGCTTCACCCGCCCTGCGCCACAAACCACGCAAAACTGGCGACTATTGGAAGAAATTGACATCGCCAGCAAACATTGGCGGGATATCATCCTGCCTATCTTATCGAGAATAAAACAAAAAGACTGGAAGTTCTCAGCAGATCAGGATCCCAAACAAAGCCCTTATCCCGCGCTGCTAAGCTGTGCTCGCCAACTTAGCAAGTTAAATCTTGCATGGAAAAACGTTGAACATCGAGGCATTTTCCCGGAAAGCCTGGCAGAAATGTCAAGCTATGCCACCCAGGCGCAAAGCCTTTTTTATCAGTTCTGGCAATCAGTCGAAAAGAACAGCATTGCTGCCCAGCGCTGGCTGGCTATGGTCAACCAGTCCATTTTCAGCGAAATCAACCAAAGCCTTTTACTCATCATCCGCCAAATGCTTGCCCTATCCAGAAGTCTGGATGTTATCAACAATCCTGATATGGCGCGCACGAGGCTGGCACTCAACAGCGCCGGGGAAATTATGTTCACGATGGTACGCCTGAACGATCTAATCTTGCCACCCAGCCGTGACTTTAACCTTTACAGACACTGGCGACAGCAATATCTTGATTTAATCCAGGAAGGCAACGTAAATAAAATCCGCGAAAACATCCAATCCATCGAAAGCATCCATCCGCTATTACCCTGGCTGGATGAGCTGTTAAGAAGGGATACCGACTACTTTAATTTGACCGAAGAGCAAAGATGGTAGAATAGGCTATCTGCGAGGAAAAATTGCGAGAAGAAATACTTGATTCAAATGCTTCATACTATTTAGGTGAAGCCCTTGATACCTGGCTGAGTGTAGGACACCGCGACGTGGCTGTTCCTGAGGCGGCTGGCTCAAGCGCGCGTGTGTTTTTATTGAAACATGCCAATGGCAGTTTGCCATGGCGTATCAACCCTGCTTTCAAAGTGATGCGACACGATAAACAAGCCTATGCCATGCCTCTTTTCCGTGAGGAATTTAAGATATTGGGCAATATCAAAGGCATTGATGCCATTACCCCCATGCTTCAAGGTGGTTTTTTAAAACCCACACCGGGTACAGTTTGGCCCGATGAACTCGCACCAAGTTCCAAAATTCTCGAATTACAAGGTGGCGGACAAGACATCAAGGGCACCCTTGCTGTTTTTGAACCTGACGAAGTGAACGATATCCTTGAGCAATTCGATGAACGCCTTCAGGACGGCTGGTTGCCTTTCCTGATTTTAGAACGACGCTGGGAAGATAATCTCTACATGCTTTGCGATGCCGGTTACACCAGGGGCGCTTTTATTCAAAACCTGAGCATGAAACAAGTGCTCGATATCGCCATGCAAATTACCGATATTCTCGAAAAAGCTCACGCGCAGGGAGCTGTCTTCCTTGACCATAAGCTTTTGCATTACTATTGGAACGAACCACGTCAAAAAGTGATTATTCTCGACTGGAATATTGGCAGGTGGCTAGGCAAAGACATCGCTCCTGAAATAATCCGCGATGACCTCTTACAATTCAGCGCGCGCGCGTTGCATCATCTCTTCACTGGGCAACAAGCGCCTGGCGCGGCGGTGGTTGGTGGCAACCGCCCTGAAGATATCGCCAACTCACCGACCCAGTTCAAGGCGTCTTACTCCTTTGACGTGCAAAACCGATTAAATAATGACGAAATGCGTTTTCTTGAAGATGCCCTGCAGGGCAAGTTTGCCAGCGCGACAGAGATGAAAACTCAGTTAGCCATTCTCGCGGCCAAACGATAAACGAACAAAGCGATTTTTAAGGATAGTTATGATCAAACCCTTAATCGAACAAGCCCAAAAAGTACTTGTCTCAGCGAAGCCAAGCGACGCTGAGTTATTAAACGCGCAAAGTGAATTAGCCTCGTTTCTTGAAGCCTTAAGCACTGGTCGTATGAGCACGAAAGTTGATATTGACGATCTCGAAGAATCTGAAAGACTGATGCGTGAACTAAAGCGCGAAATCAACCGTCGCCAGGCTGGTGTCCCCGCTGCAGAAGCAACGCCATCCACGCCCGTCCAAAGGGCTCAAACTGGACCGACAATGAGCACTCAAACCACGTCTGCACCACTTGAAGACACTTCGCCCTCACCAGTTATCCACGAAACACCTCAGCCTATTGCCAGCCCATCGCCGATTTTTTCGCAAATCTTACAAAACGACAGTTTAGGTGGCTTGGACAGTGACCCTTTAAGACGCTTCTTCCAATCCGCCCATGACCCCGAAGCAGAACGCTTGATGGACCAGGCCGAAGAAGCTTTTTACAAAGGCAATTATCAGGTCGCCATACCGTTGTACGAAAAGGTTATCCAGATGGAACCTTCCTGGGCACGCGCCCAGGAACATCACGCCGAAGCTGAAGAATACCTGCGTTCGGGTAACATCCCCAGTGTAGCCCTGCCGCCTGAAGCGGGTAAAGCTTACGGTAAAGCACAAAGCGCGGCGCGTGTTTTTCGCTATCAAATCGCGCTCAATTATCTTGACGACGCTTTTGACCATCTCGAAGAAGCTGGTATCAAACGCTGGCGTGAGGGCGAAGACCTGCGTGCTGACCTCGAAAATCAGATGCAAGCCTACGATGTCTATAAAGAGGGTCTCAATCTCCTGAGCCTGGGTGATTTACAAACCGCGTTTAACAAAATCCAAACCGCCGCCAGCGCGGTTGCCATCCCCGAATACATCGACAAAGCCAACGAAATCCGCGCGGACATCAGCGCTATAAACGATATCAGCGACATTGTCAGCATGAGTGGCAAAATACCCCCTGCCATGCTGGCAGACGCCAAAGGCAAGCTGGAACGTATTCGCATGAAATACGGCGAAATGGACCAAATCAGACGCTTGCGTACGCGCCTGGATCTCATGATTCCAGCTACGATACAAAACCTGCTCGACAACACCAAACGCCTTAAACAGGAAGCGGCTGATGCCCCTACCACCAATCTTGCCAAACGAAAAGTAGCCAGCGCGCGCGAAAACCTTGATCTCCTGCGCCAGTTGGACGCCTATGACGCTGAAAGTCTCAGTCTTGAAGATGAGATTAGCCGTTTGGAAACCGAAATAGCCAGTAATTTGGATGCGATTGGACGCGCTAAAGAAACTTTTGAATCGGGCAATAAATTCTTTGCCCTCGACTCGTGGAAGATAAGTCGCAGCGCGCGCAAACGCTTTCCGCAGGATCCTGATGTTTTGGAACTCAAACGCAATTATTATCCAAGTTATGCCGTAGCAACATTGGCCATTTTGGTCTTTAGCGCCTTGCTTATTTCACTCCTCACTTTCGGTGTGCGGCGCATCAGCGCGGGTATCACCGCCAGTAACCTTGCCAAAACACCAACAGCCACCAATACGCCCACCATCACCTTGACACCCACGCCAACGATGACCCCTGAGCCCACGTTAACGCCGACTGAGTACGTGTCACCCACACCCACTTTAACACTAACCCCTACACCCATCTCATATGTCACTCCTTTGCGGCAAATTTGGGTCAGGTCGGACTGTTACGCGGATTACATGGGTGTAGGACGGGTATCACCCGGCACAAAACTTACTCTGTTGCCTATGTCGGACCGCAAGTTTGACAATTTCAATCGGGAATGTGTGCTGGTGAGTGTGAGTTCTGGCGATTACGCCGTAATCGGCTTTGTGCTGATTGAGGATTTGGCACCTGTCACGGAATAAACCCTTATGCCTGCGATATAGCTCTTGATTGAAATATACAAGAGCTTATAATCACTTAACACAAAATGATTACACTATCTTAGGTTGATATGAAAGATTTAGTAACACGCTACCAGGAAACCCTGGATTGGATTTACAGCTGGATTGACTTCAGCATGAATCGTCACGTTGACGAAGCCCATCGCTTCTTCAAACTTGACCGCATGAATCGTCTGATGGCACTGCTTGATTGGCCCAATCGGCATTATCCCATTGTCCACGTTGGTGGCACGAAAGGCAAAGGCTCAACAGCTTCTTTTATCGCCTCGGCTTTACGCGCAGCAGGTTATAAGGTCGGGCTTTATACTTCGCCACACCTCGAGGATTTTCGCGAACGCATCCAAATCAATGGCGAGCAAATATCCATGCGGGAATTAGTCGATTTGGCTGACCAAATGCAACCGCGCACAGAATTAGTCAACGATGTGACCACATTCGAACTAACCACCGCCATCGCCTTTCAGTATTTTGCAAATCAGAACGTTGAAATCGCGGTCCTGGAAGTGGGTCTGGGTGGAAGATTAGACGCCACGAACATCGTCGATCCGGTCGTGTCGATTATCACCCCCATTTCTTACGACCACATGAATGTCCTTGGCGACACACTCACCGAAATTGCCCACGAAAAGGCCGGTATCATTAAGCCTAATCGTCCTGTGGTCATCGCGCCTCAGTTTGAAGAGTCTGAGGCAGAAATCCTGCGCATGGCTGCTTTACAAAATGCGCCCGCGATTATTGTAGACCAAAGCTACACCTGGCAATCTGCGCACGAGAACCTGGATAAGCAAAAGGTTCACGTCCAGTATAAACAAGCGCAAATCGGTCAATCAAGCTCGATTGTCCCTCTCGACCTGAACATCCCCTTGCTTGGCAAACACCAGGCTGATAATGCCACCACCGCGATTGCAGCGCTTGAGGTATTACATGATGCTGGATTCAGGCTGGATAAGGAAAGCATCCAAAGTGGATTTCAGGATGTCCACTGGCAAACGCGTTTTGAACTCCTCCGCAAGGAACCTCCATTGATTGCTGACGCCGCTCACAACGGTGACTCGATGCTAAAACTCCGCCAAGCTCTTGACGAATACTTCCCGGATTTACCCTTTGTTCTGCTGTTTGGCGCATCGTCCGACAAAAGCTTAGACACCATGCTGGATATTATCATGCCACGGGTTGAAGCCGTGGTTTGCACACAATCCATTCACCCCCGCGCTGCCAACGCACATGATCTACAAAAGCTGATTGAACCTTACGGAAAACCAGTTTTCGCTGAAATACTTGCCGAAGCAGGGTTGGCTAAAGCGCTTGAACTTGCCGGCGGCTCAAAAGGTATCATCGCCACTGGCAGCCTTTTCCTTGCGGCAGCCGCACGTTCAATTTGGCACAAAGACTATCAATAAAGAGAGAAAAAAATGGATCAAAACAACCCAAAGTTCCCTTTTCATGACTCCGCTCGTATCGATTTTTCCAACCTAATCGACCTCCACGATGTGCCCGAGCGAAAACCGGGCAAAGATGGCACTTTCACCGCCCCAGCGATTATCATCACAAACAGCCCTATCCTGCCCAATTCGCTAACTACGATGACCGTCGCCAGTGATGCAATCATTCTTCCATCTCTCACCCAAGCCTGGGAAGAAACAAGCACCGTCATCGGCGTATTCGATGATGACAGTAAAAAGACCAAAAAATTCCTATCTCTCGGCATCGAATTTGCTCCCGGAGAGCCTATCCAAACCGACAAAGATACCGTATCTTTCATCGTGCAAGGCCGCCGAAGGGTTGAAATTTTGGACATTTTCGTCGATGAAGACGATGTACTCTTTGCTACCGCTGCCTTGCTTAAAATCCCCAAACGGAGGTCAAAAGAAATTCAGGCTACGATGCGTCAGGTGCTGAAATACTTTGAAAAGTTCGCTCAACTCACCCCACACCTGCCACCATCCGTAATCCAATTCGTTCGCCAGATAGAAGATCCCGCTGAATTGGCAGATATGGTTGCCGCGTCTATCAATTTAAAAAACAAGCAACAGATGGAAATCATCATTGCGGTTGATCCCATCGACCGCATCAACACTGCTTTGCGGTTTATTAAGCACGAAGTAGAACTCCTGGAACTTGAAGCCGAAATTAACGACCGTGTTCAACAGGAACTTGACCAAGGCCAACGGGAAATTTATCTGCGCGAAAAAATTGATAAACTTCAACAAGAGCTAAACGATGGCAAATCGTCTGACCCAGACATTCGCCAGCTTGAAGAGTTACTCGAGAGCAAAACGTATCCCGACGAAGTGATTAAAACAGCCCAAAAAGAACTCGAACGCCTGCGCATGACACCTTCCCTGTCGCCTGAAAGTGGCATGATTTCTTCTTATTTGCATTGGCTATTGGAACTCCCCTGGAATGAAGAAACCCAGGACAGATTGGACATCAAAGAAGCCGAGACACTTTTGGACCAACAACATTATGGCTTACCCAAGGCAAAAAACCGAATCTTGGAGTATCTGGCAGTGCGTTCGCTCAACCCGTCTCGCAACCGCCAGCCCATTCTTTGTTTCGTGGGCCCACCCGGAACCGGCAAAACCTCACTTGGTAAATCCATTGCCGAAGCGATGGGGCGCAAATTCGTGCGCAGATCCCTGGGCGGCGTGCGCGATGAAGCTGAAATCCGTGGCCACCGACGGACTTACATCGGTTCTATGCCTGGTCGCATCCTTGAGACAATCAGCAAAGTTGGCGTTGCTAATCCCCTCTTTATGCTTGATGAAATTGACAAGCTTAGCTCAGATATCCACGGCGATCCCGCCTCGGCCTTGCTTGAAGTGCTCGATCCTGAACAAAACTACAGTTTTTCTGACCATTATCTTGAAGTGCCTTTTGACCTCTCAAAAGTTTTCTTCATCACAACCGCCAACACGGTCATGACCATCCCTCCCGCGCTGCTGGACCGCATGGAAATTATCGAATTCCCCGGCTACATTGAAGAAGAAAAGCTTGAAATTGCCCGTCAGTTCCTCATCCCTGAACAGCTTGCGGAAAACGGTTTGGAAAATGAATCCATTGAATTCACCGAAGAAGCCCTACGCTTTATCATCAAAAGCTATACCTACGAAGCCGGTGTGCGAAACCTTGAGCGTCAAATTGGCGCGGTGCTACGCAAAGCAGCCCGCAAGAAAGCTGAAGGCGAAACGGTCGTCAAGGTGATTACGCCCGAACTGGTTGAAGAACGCCTGGGTCCAGTGGAATTTTTCCCAATAACCGCTGAATTGGACGATGAAATCGGCATGGCAACCGCCATTGCCTGGACAGAAAACGGCGGTGAGATTATGCAAATTGAAGTTTTAGTCATACCGGGCAAAGGAAACATGCAGATCACTGGTCAAGTTGGCGAAATCATGCAAGAGTCCGCCCAAGCCGCTTTGAGTTACCTCAAATCCAAGTCAGAACTGTTTGAAATTCCCGCTGAACTCTTTGAAGAATCCGATATTCACATCCATATCCCGGAAGGTTCTATCCCCAAGGACGGTCCCAGCGCGGGCATTACCATAGCAACTGCCCTGACCTCCGCGGTGCTTGGCGTACCCACGCGCCACGAAGTCGCCATGACTGGCGAAATCACATTGCGTGGCAGAGTCCTGCCAGTTGGTGGCGTGCGCGAAAAAGTCCTCGCCGCCCATCGCGCTGGCATAAAAACCATTCTCATGCCAGCCAAGAATGAAAAAGACCTGGTGGATGTGCCCAAAGCGGTTATTGACCAGCTCAATATCCTCTTTGTTGAGCATATGGATGAAGTGCTCAAAAACGCTCTCGCTGGCGAATTGGTCTATTCCAAACCCAAAAAACCAATCCAGGAACGCCAGCCCCGCCCAACCAAAAATAAAATGGCACAGAGAACGCAACAGACTCACGAAAGTTAGAGAATTGAAAGCTAAGGTTTTGAAAACAAACAAGATTCAAAAAAGCACAGTTGCAGGGCTGTGCTTTTTTTAGTCCTTATATTTAAACAAACGACTTAGATGTCTTTAACCAAGCTGTAAAAACCTACTTATTGTCCTGCGAGAGAGCGGCAATACCATTGCGCACCTGAGCCAAGACCTTATTAAGCTCATGCTCAAGATTTGAAAGGGTCTCGATTACATAGCGGTCGGCGTCCATCATACTTTGCGAGGCTTCTTTGCTGGCTTGGTCGGTGATCATATCCACCTTCGCCTGAGCTGCCTGGTATACCTCTGATTTCTCAATCAGTTTTTCGCTTTTCTCTCTTGCCAAAGCAACCGTACGGTTGGCTTCTTCCTGAGCTTGGGCTAAAATGCGATCTTTTTGCGCGTTAATTTGTTGCGCTTTTTTGATTTCTTCTGGAATAGAAATACGCATTTGATCAATAATATCCATGAAGGCGTTTTCATCTACCATCACATTGCGGGTCAGTGGCACAGGTTTTCCAGCGTTAAAAAGCTCTTCCATGCGATCGACTAAATGTAAGATGTCCATATGTCCTCCGTAACGATAAACGTGTTGATTAAGTTTATCATCATTTTAATGAATTGCCTAAATTTCACAGGCAAATTGTAAAATCTACGCGTTGTTTTTGTTTAGTTTTCGTTTTCAAGCGCTTGATATCTGACTTTCAACGCCCGATTGACATGTTCCGGAACCATACTGCTCACATCACCACCTAACGAGGCAATTTCCTTTACCGTGCTTGCGGACAGAAAAGTATTTTCTTCGGTAGTAATCAGCGCGATTGTGTCAATTTTAGGTACCAGTCGTCGGTTAGCCAATGCCATTCTGAATTCAAGTTCAAAGTCCGAAAAAACCCGCAAACCTCTCACAATTGCCGTCGCGCCAATGGTTTCAGCAAAACTCACGGTGAGACCAGAATAACCCATCACCTGCACATTTGGGAGGTGTTTGAGTGCTTCTCTCGCTAATTCTATGCGCATTTCTGGCGTAAAAAGAAGGTTTTTGAGCGGTTTATCATAAATCGCAACCACAACTTCATCAAACAGCTTTGACGAGCGCGTGGCAATATCAATGTGCCCAAAATGAATAGGGTCAAATGTGCCTGGAAAAACAACTTTTGTCATTAACTTAAATCTCCACTGCCATCCTCAGCCTGGGATGACCAAAAATGCTCAAGAACGTTCTTGAGGTCGGTGTTTTCTTCTTTTTCTAACTCGGGGTCATCTTCTAAGAGCCGCTCTGCCAAATCACGGGCTTTTTTAATCAACTGAACGTCAAATAAATTCGCCATTTTAAGCTCTATATAGCCAGCTTGTTTAGTGCCCAAAAAGTCACCTGGTCCACGTTGCTTGAGATCTTCCTCGGCCAGTAAAAAGCCATCGTTGGTACGGGTCATGACGTTGAGGCGCTCATTTTCAGCATCATCGGAGCTTTGTGGGATGAGAAAACAATAGGATTGCGCGTCTCCGCGTCCCACTCTGCCCCTGAACTGATGCAATTGCGCCAAACCAAAGCGATTAGCCCCCTCAATCACCATCATGGTCGCGTTAGGGATATCCACGCCCACCTCAACAACAGACGTCGAGACCAAAATGTCAAATTCGCGGTCGCGAAACTTCAGCATCACCTCATCCTTTTCAGCAGGCTTCAGTCGACCATGCACCAAACCAACTTTCAAATCCGGGAAAACCTCTTTCTGCAAGCGTTTTTGCTCGTCAACGGCGGCTTTGATTTCTTCGTTTTCAGAAGCTTCTACCAGGGGATAAATGATAAAAGCCTGATTGCCCTGTTTAACCTGAGCGCGAATGTTGTTGTATACACGTTCCCGCTCATTCGGAAAAGCCACCATGGTATGCACTGGCAATCTTCCGGCAGGCATTTCGTCGATAACACTCACGTCCAAATCGCCAAAAATGGTCAGTTGCAAAGAGCGTGGAATGGGCGTTGCGGTCATCACCAAAACATGCGGATTATCGCCCTTGGCGCGTAGTTTGGCGCGTTGGTTCACACCAAAGCGATGTTGTTCATCAATCACCACCAATTGTAAATCCTGGAACTGCACGGGGTCTTCAATGAGCGCGTGCGTGCCAATGAGCACTTTTAGATGCCCACTTTGTAAATCCGCATGGATTTCAGCGCGTTCTGCCGCACTGGTATCACCGGTTAATAGCCGCACCTGATCCGCTTCCAAAAAAGGCTGTTTGCCATCAGTGGCGGTCGTCATCAAGCGCGAAAGCGTGCGGTAATGTTGCTCTGCCAGGATGCTGGTTGGTGCCATAATCGCCGCCTGCGCGCCACCTTCGATAACCATCGCCATCGCCAACATCGCCACAACCGTCTTACCAGAACCGACATCACCTTGCAAAAGGCGGTTCATGGGATGCGTCTGCGCCAGATCCCCACGAATCTCATTCACCGTGCGCATTTGCGCTCCGGTGAGTTCAAAAGGCAGCTCCGCTAAACGCTCATTCAGCCAACCATCGCTCACCGTCCATGCCCGACCGGTTAGCGTTTGCCAGTATTTTTTCTGCTGGATAACACCAAGTTGAATGAGGAATATTTCATCAAAGGCAAAGCGATTCTGGGCAGATTTGAGGCTTTTTTCGTCATCCGGGAAGTGAATTTGCGTGTAAGCCTCGGGTAATGGGATGAGCTTAGCCTTTTCCTGCACTTTCGCGGGCATAAACTCATGGATTTTCGGCGACCAATAGTTAACCGTATTGAATTGAAGCCGCCTAAGCCACTTTTGGGTCACGTTGGCAGTGAGCGGATACACCGGCACAATGCGATTGGTATTGAGTTGTTGCTTATCCAGTGCTTCAAATTCTGGATGCATAATCACCATTCTGCCCATGTAATTTTCCACCTTGCCAGAGATAGAAATAAACATGCCTTCACGCAAGGTTTTGAGAATCCATTGCTGGTTAAACCACATCAGACGCAGATTACCCGTTGTATCCGAAACGATGACCTCCACGATTTTTCGTCCTCGGGAAATTTGATACATCGTGCTGCTTAGCACTTTCGCGATGATGGTCACTTCATCACCAACGTAAAGCATATTGATTGTTTTGAGCTTGGAATAGTCGTCGTACCGGCGCGGGAAGAGGTTGAGCAGATCTTTGATTTTGTAGACCCCAAGCCGGCTAAGATTCTCAGCTTGTTTATCGCCAACGCCACGGATGACAGTAACCGGGGCTTCAATGCCAAAACGCGGCGCGGGAGAGCTCTTTGCTCCTGCTGTTTTTGAACCAGCTTGCGCGCGAGAGACTATAGAGCTATCGCCCGCTTGATGGGTCGGCCGCACGGCACTCACAGGTGATTTTGCCCGAGCGCGTTGGGTGCTTGCTGATAAGCTTGTTGATACGTTTGTTGACGCAGTTGTTGATAAGTGGCTACGCGCATTAACTCTTCCAGTTTGACGCTCATCTTCCACAGTCAACGCTTGAGAAAGATCAGGCATAGAGTCAGACACCGCGAAAGCTTGCAGATTCAGTTCATCTTGCATTGTCAGCTTTTCAGCTATCTCAATAAGCAAATTTTTACGCTCCACAGGACTAAGCTGCGCGTAAGAACTGAACTTTTGACTGACAAATTGAATCGTCTTTTCGTCGATGGCGACTTCGCGGGCATCCGACTCCCAGGTCTGGGTCAGCCTCACCAAGCCACCCATCACCGCCCGATCCTCAAAGCCCTGCTGTGCTTCAAGTTTGAATATTCTGGATAGTTTTTCCGTCGCTTTGTTCATTATTTGTCAATCAAAAAAAGTAGTAGTTTTGTTGTAATAATTGTCAAGGCTAAATAGAAATGTCCTATTGCTGGCAAGTTAGAAATGTCCTAATTGGTTATCAT
>Ga0255346_1004251_pt1 | contig 15869 bp, 13 predicted proteins | sample wastewater_treat_FD_194410 | JGI IMG/M metagenome (GOLD analysis project Ga0255346, IMG submission 194410) | Wastewater microbial communities from Lulu Island WWTP, Vancouver, Canada - plant22 | ecosystem: Engineered > WWTP > Wastewater > Unclassified | place: Canada: Vancouver, British Columbia... | reverse complement strand
CTTATATTCCTGGGTGTATTTGGTGTTCTTTGAAGACATTTTTTATTCCTCCTTTTTCTGTCTTCTATTATATCATACTTGTCCACTTTTTTATTATATATCCACAGCACAAGCAGGTTCAGAAGAACGCCAAGAAGCACAACATGACAGTCAGCAACTACATGATCACCACATCTGTGAATGGTGAAAACGGAATAGCTCCTGATGCAATGGTCAGATTTCAGAACATGATGAACTCAGTATATGCAATGTGTGAAAAATATGAACCCCAGAAACTTGAAGAATACAGAAAGCAGGTAAATGAAATATGGCCAAAGTAATAATGATACGGAATACATATGGCGGAGCTGGATATCTTTCCAACGCTCTGGATTATGTCAGGGACGAACGGAATCAGTATGGAGGAGGTTATGGAGTTGACCCTTACAGTCCCGCTGTCGCCTATGAGCAGATGATGTACACCAAGAGGTACTTCAACAAGACCAGCGGCAATCCTCTGGTGCATATAATCGTTGGATACACTGAAAACGTTACCTCACTGGATGCGGCAGCTGCTTACGGTGATTCAATTGCCAGAATGTTTGCAAACCGGTATCAGGTTCTGTATTGTACCCATCAGTATGACGATGAGTATTATAACTGGTACCACACTCACCTCATTGTCAACTCCGTCAGCTATGTCAACGGCGCCATGATGGAAACGGGATACAGAGAGATGAATCAATTCTGTAAACAGGTATCCGGGTTAATAAACGAACCTTGTACGTTCATCTTCAAGAATAAGAGCGAAATGTAATTGAAAAATATAACTATTTTAACAAAAATAGTATCATATGATATCAACAGTCATTATATGTACTATCAAAACAAGAAAGGATGGATACTATGAAGCCTGAAAAAACTGAGAAGCTTCTCGTAACACCAACCGAAGCCTGTCAGCTTCTCGGAGTAGGAAGGACGACGATGTACACTTGGATCAAAGAAGAAAGAATATCAATTGTTAAATTCCCTAAATGCAGAAATATCTATATATCAAAGAATACCCTAAATCAACTTATCAACGAAAACACCATTCCTGAAAAAATAACAAAAATCAATACTAAAACCTAAATTATCAACAATTTGAATTTCAACAATACTTGAATCTTAATCTAACTAATAATAATTATTCTAATAATTTTCAACTGTAACAATCAGCCGATATATGCGTACTCTCCCCGTAATGGGGAGAGCGGCTGATGTATTATAATTCTATCCCAATAATGTGTGAGATCTCCTCCATCTCCTCATCGAGAAACTCAGCATCACGGAAACTGCATCCCTTGAACTGATCGAGGTGTGAGTATACCTCAAACAACGTTTCTTTGGAAATTGATGACGTGGTGGCGGCTTCGATATTATCGTAATATTCAGGAATATTCGCTATTCCATCGCTGTGAGAAATGAAACTTACCGCATGACTTTTAATGTCGATTTCCAGATGAGACTTGCATGATATCAGCTCAACAGTGCGCTCATCATTAAAAAAGACAAATTCAAATTCAAGTGCAAATTCGGTATATTCCGACAGGTCAAGCTCCCACAAAAGCTTGTGTTCAGCCAAATTATAGAGGACTGTATAACCGTCGGTAAGGCAGATACACAGCAGTTTATTATCATCCGAATAAGCCGAGCCGTATATCTTGCTTGAAAAAACGCCGAGATCAAGGACTTTACAGCCGGTGAAACGGCACGGGATATCGCCATCGAGAGAGAATCTGATATTGGGAGAAATGCTCATCGGAAGCGTCAGACCTCCGAAATCCACACCACAAATACGCTTGTTGCGTGAAAACTTCATGACCTCAATAACATTTTCGACAATGCGTGAACCATGAAAATATCGAGCCATATCGAGGATATCATCAAGCAAAGTGCGAGTGTAACGCATATCCTCAGAGGCTATATTTCGCTGATCTCCGCATATTTCTCCCATCAGCTTATAGCATTCATCATCGGTAAACCACCTGAAGTCCAGAGCGGATTTTTTCAGCAGATTTTCCGCTTCGTAGACCTCGCCAAGCTCATATGCAACATTCATCGCCTCGGCAAAATTAATAATGTACCGCACCGCAAAATAGTCCCTGTAATATTGGTGGATAAAGCTGAAAATACAGCCGTTTTCTGTCGCCAGACAGCATGTTTCGTAACAAATAACATCAACAATATCGTCATTGTCCCTGCTTTCGAGCAGGGACTTTTTGTTGTATCCGAGCGGAGCAATATAGTTCTGAAAAATCCGCTCGTTGTCAATAAAAGCGTCAAATACAGTATCAGCAATTTCCGAAATATTCGCACGGCTAATGGTGAATATCCGTCTGTCGGTCATGAACTTTGCAACAAACGGCAATGCGAATCTGATGAGGAATCCTATGATATTATGAGATTTTTCAGACCTGAACAAGTAGTCGTCCAGCATTTCACCACGGGTCAGAGCACTGACATTGCTTTCAAGAAACATATTCATGAATATCGGAAGTTTCAGCAGTTGAAGCATTTCAATGCTGAGCAATATATTTCTGTTTCGAGTAAGCGCCAGAACTTCATTGTCAGGAATTCCAAGAAGTTGAATCTTTTCAAATCCGTTGAAAATATCAGTTCTTGGAACGGTGCGTCCCGAAACAATGATACGTACATTGTGCCAGTTATCGGTGATATAGCGTAATTCTTCTGTCAGTTTCTCTTGTGACTTGTGGTCAGTTTCGTTCCAGCCATCCAGAAGTAACACGTACTTTTGTTCCGAGTTAGCTGACCTGTCAGTGAGAAGCCGTTCAAGCTCAACAAGCTGGGAAATTACGGTATCTCTGCCCTCGCATACCATGCAGGACTCAATGTCCCGGTAGTCCATCTGATAATGGTATCGCAGGAGGATGTATTCCAGTATTCCGCCACGTTCAGACCACTTGTACATACATAATGGAACAAAAAGTTTTATGCCGTCAGAAACGTCCCATAGATAGGTGGATTTGCCTATTCCGCCAACACCGTAGATGAACAGATTTCCGCCAGTTGTCGGCTTGTCGGTCTCAATCGGATATTTATTGATTCGGATGATTTTTGACTTTCGGTCAAGTTTTGAATTGACCGAAAGATTCTTCTCAATGCTTGTTTCGATAGTAGTGTCAAGACTTGAAGCATCAACATAACGGCACACTCTGAACACTGTTCTTTTGCCTATTTCAAGCAGTTTTTCAGATGTAAAAGTGTCGGTATTTTTGTGCGTATATATGAGCAGACCAAGCAGAAAAGCCTCTGCACATATCTTCTTAGGACGTGCGAAAGTGCCAAGGATCTCAGATTTGCTGATTATTCTATTTCCATATCGCAATTTATCCACATTTTCGTCCTGCTTGACAGCTTCCAGAAGTGTAAAGATAAGCTGAGACAGCTTTTCATCATCAATTACTTTATTGATAAATCGGTGCATTTTAGATATACAGATGCTCCAGTCGGTTTCAGCTTTCTCAAAAGTAAACAGCGACGAAGGATACTGACCATTGGTTTTCAGAAGTCTGTTCAGATACTTGTCCATTCGCTGATATGAATCGGGATTTGCTGTACTGTTGCCGAATTTTCGCAGAATATCAAGTTCACCCGAAACATCTGCACACTCCCTGTCTGCCGCAGTCTGCATCAGCATTACATATATCCGTCCGTTTCCGAGATGTCCTTTCCCTTTCTTTTTTGCCTGAACTATCAGCGAAAACAATGTTCCGAAGTCCAATTCCGTCACCTCCCGAATTTGCGATAAACTCGCCGTTTTTGCGATAAAGTATATTCGCCGTCATGATACCATTATAACAGACGAAGCCGATTCCAGTCAAGAAAAAACGCCGCAAAAATCGGACATTTGCGGCACAACTATTATGCTTATATTTTATCATAATAAAACTAAATGTTCAATAATTTTTGTGAAAAATATTGCATAAACAGCAATATTTTTACGTAGCGTACAATTCAAAAGGGCTTGAATTGGTTATTTTGACAGGCAAATGAATCTATAAACCGTCATATTTATGGTAGATTATACGGGAGGTATATCATGGCAAGAAAGGGCGAAAACATTTACAAGCGAAAGGATGGACGTTGGGAAGGGCGATACCGTGCGAATTTGAGCGAGGGGAAATATCGCTCAGTCTACGGAAAATCATATTCTGAGGTCAAGGAAAAGCTGATAAAGCTCAGATCCAAGCCAAATACGTATCATTCATCAGGCACAAAAACATTCCGTGAGATGACGGACGAATGGCTTAACGCAGTCCATGTAAGGGCAAAAGCCACAACTCTGAGCAATTATCAGATGAAGCTAAGTAAGCATATTCTGCCTGCTTTCGGCGATATAAGGTTCAATTGCATCACTGTCCAGCTTGTACAGGAGTTCATAAATAAAAAGCTGAAAAGTGGTCTGTCGGCAAAATATGTTCGTGATATCGTTGTGCTGATGAAGTCGATATCGAAGTATATTTGCCGAATTCATGGCTATCGTGATGTCATTGCAGATGCCGAAGTTCCAAAATCTGAAAAGAAGGAAATGTCACTTCTGACCGATGGTCAACAAAAAATACTCTGCAAATATCTCACCACACATATATCAAATACAAGTTTATGCATGCTGCTAAGTCTCTTTATGGGGCTGAGAATCGGCGAAATATGTGGATTGAAGTGGGGCAACATTGATTTTTCAAAAAGCACTCTGACCGTCAGGAGAACTGTTCAGCGAATCAGCATAGGCTGTGGCACAGAACTTTATATAGGTACTCCAAAGTCGGCTTCGTCACGCAGATGTATCCCTGTTCCTGATTCGGTAATGGCTATATTACGCCAATTTCAGAGTGCCAGTGATAAGTATATCTTGTCAGGCGGTGCAAAAGTGATCGAGCCACGAACATTACAGCGCCGATTCAAATCTATACTGAAAAAAGCCGATTTACCGTCAGTGAACTACCACAGCCTTCGTCATATGTTCGCCACAAACTGCATAAGGGCAGGCTTCGATGTAAAGACGCTTTCGGCTATTCTTGGCCATTCTTCCGTAGAAACTACACTTAACCGCTATGTTCATTCTTCGTTTGAACGTAAAGTTGAGTGTATGAACCTGCTTCATATTGCCGCTTGAATTTTATCGACCGTCAGAAATGTGGTCGGTAGTAGTGTCGAGTTGCCTGTTTATTGAGAAATAATCAGATTGCGGTCGTGAATGTCCGATTTTTGCGGCGATGATCTTACCACAATAATAGTATACTACAAGTTTTGATAAATTATAAAAATTGGAGGAGCCATGCGGTTAGGTCTTGTTTTTGAAGGCGGAGGTGCAAAAGGAGCCTATCATATCGGTGTCTGGAAAGCTATACGTGAATTAGGCATAGAGAAACATATTACATCGGTATCGGGTACTTCTGTTGGCGCACTTAATGCTGCCATGTTTTATTTAGGCAAATTTGAACAAGCAGAACATATCTGGGAAAACATTACAAATGAAGATATTCTGAACGTCAAATCTGAAGACTATCTTGCAAATGGTAACTGTATCTTTTCACAGAAAAAACTGTCGGGGATCGTTGAACAGGCGATTTCAGGTGAAAAGCATAATAAGAAATGCGATAAGTGTTACATTACTTGCAGATCACGGGATAAAGCTGAACACAGGTACTTTGAGTGGTCAAGATATATTGATAATGAATATAAGAAAAAAATCCTGCTTGCATCTTCTGCTATTCCGGGGATATTTGCAAGTGTGGAAATAGATGGTGAATTTTACGTTGATGGTGGTGCAAATGCAGATAATACACCAATAACGCCGCTAACAAAAGATCGCCTTGACAGAATTATTATAATACATCTTTCAAATGCAAAAGCGAACAATGATCCGATGTTTATAGATATAATTCCGTCACAGGATATAGGTGCTTTTATTGACGGTACTCTTGATTTTGAACATAGTTCTATTATGAGAAGGATAGAACTTGGCTATGCTGATGGTATGAAGATTCTTTTGCCATTAGCAGAGAGGTTGTGTATTCCTGAGATCAAAACAAAAAACCATGCAAAAGAAAAACGCATGATCATGATACAAATAAAACTATAATAACGGAGGAAAAAGAAATGAATGGATTTACCTTTACAAATGATGAGGCTCGTAAAGATTATGAGACACGTATCGCTGCACTTAGATCAAATCTTGAAACACAAAAGATCGATACAGCATATCTATGGAATGAAACTGCCCACAAATACGCTAAAAATATGCTGAAAGTGAAAAGTCTTCTTGAGACTGATGAAATGAAACAGCAGATAACTTCAAAAATGTACAAGGATATCGATACATTTTTAAGCAAATGCAAAGACAACGAATTCCATATTGCTCTTGTAGGCGCTATCAAAGCAGGTAAATCAATGCTCATCAATGCTATGCTGGGTTATGAGTATTCATCAACTAAGGTTACACCTGAGACAGCATCGCTTACAAAGTTCAAAAAATCTTCAAAGAATTATGTCAAGGCGATCTTTTACTCTGTGAACGAATGGAACGAGTTATGGGAAAGTGTAAACAAGTCAAATGCAGCAGTATTCCTTGAGGAATACAAGACACTGAATGCTGAAAGTATAAAAAATCAGTGGCTCGGACATCATGATGAAGTAACAGAATGTGAAACACGTGAAGAACTGAAAGACAAAATTTATGAGTGGACATCATCAAAATCCAGTCTGCATTACTTTGTAAAGGAAGTTGAGGTAGGTCTTAAAGAATTTGAACTCCCGGATGGAGTAGTTCTTGTAGATACTCCGGGCCTTAACGATGTGGTTGAGTACAGATCGAATATTACAAGAGACTATATCGCAAGAGCAAATGCAGTTCTTGTTTGCGTAAAATCTGATGCACTTAACGGACAGGAACTCCAGACAATAATAAATGTATTCTCAAATACGAGATACAATCCTGAAAAGGTATATGTCATAGCTACACAGACCGATACACTTAACCATCCTGTTGAAGACTGGAAAAATCAGCGTGATGAATGGATGAAGTATTTAAAGCAGAAAAGTACATTTGCAAGCGCTGAACTTGCGAAAAAGAATCTTATAGCTGTTTCGGGATATCTTTATCTCCTTTTAAAGAAATATAAAGATCTTCCTGAGGACAGCGATGAATACTGGGCTCTTGAGTCTATTGCGATTAAATACAGAATTCGTATGAAGGAGATAGACGAAAGATATACTGAACTTCTTGATTATACGAATATAGAAATGCTTAAACGCACTATAAAAAATGAGATAGTTTCAAAATATGAAGAACTTCTCATTGAAGATATCAAGGGTACATATGATATATGCAAAGAATCCATTACTTTTGCTATGAATAACATCAAGAAGAATCAGCAGGAGATCATTGATACCGCACAGGGCGGCATCGAGGAGATTAAAAAGAAAAAAGAGGAATATGAGAAAAAATACAAAGAGGCAGAAGAAGATAAGAAGGAACTTGATCATCTTATCGAACTGCTGAGAAAGCAGACTTCTGACAGAGCAGACGAATTAGCAGAGCAGATCAAAGATCTTGCCTGATAATCAGGAGGTAGCCAAATGATGCCATTTGATAAAATTCCTCACAAGGGGATAGGCGGCTTTGTTAAAGCGGTTATAACCATATTTAAAAATCTTCGCAATATTTTTAAAAATAAATCAGTTGCTATCGGCGAAAGTGAGCCGGTAAACGATAAAACTTCAATTGATGATATTGATAAAATTTCCGAACTGCTGTCGGCATACAGAACATCTGTAAACGAGGTTAAATCAGCGATCGAAGCCAAGCTTGCTGAAGAAGTTGATTATTATCTTGAAGGTCTTCTTATGATACTTGATGATGAAATCGTCAATAAATATAATATCAATATCAGATGGATCAAAAAGGATATTGATTCTATCACATCCAATCTGAAAGGTCTTATCGACAAAGAAGTATCAGGAAGAATATCTTTCGACAGCACGGATTGTATGAGTATTCTGCGTATGCTGCCTGGCGCTAAAAAGGAAAAGGCTATGAGTGAATACAGCGAACGTGTACTTCACGAATCACTGGAACTATGCTGTAAAAACCTTAAAACCAATCTCAATGAAATATATAATGACGTTGAGGAAGAAGTAAATAACGCAATAAAAACTATCCAAAATGAAAGCAGTCTCAACGCAGAGGCTTTTGCTGAGATAAATGCCGATAACTACGAAGAACAGGCTGAAAAGTGTCTGAATGATGCACATTATCTTAGTGACCTCAGCGACCTGATAATAGAAATAATATAACATGAGGAGGAAATCAGAATGGGATTTTTTAAGTCTCTTTTCGGAAAAGCGATTGCAGGAATCGGAAATGTATTCGGAAACGAAAAAATGATAAATTTCGGAAACAAACTTCAGGGAAAGAATGTTGAAGAGATAATCGATGAGGCAGGCGATGATGGTCCATTTGATCCTGATACCGCCTCAAAAAGTGAAGTTGAACGCCTAAACAAATATTTAGCAGATATGAGAGAAGCATATATGGAAAGTGCTGAATCAATTGAAAAAGCGTGTTGGGCATATATATCATCTCAATATGATGATCTTATAAAGCTTGCAGAAAATACCCCTGAAATTTTCGCTGATAGTTCAGCAGCAAAGGAACTCAAAAAAGAAAAGAACAAAGCAAAAAAGAAAATATCAGGCTCCATAAAAAATCCCATTGCAAGAAGATTTTCACTTGATGATCGGGAATGCAGACGCATAGTAGAAATGGATTCAGGAAATAATAAGAAGTCTAAACTCAAGAATTTCAATAAGAAAGTTGTTCGTGAAGCTCTTGACGATTTAAGTTCGACTGTAAAAGAAGAACTGCAAAGTCAGATAGACTCTCTCCACATTATCCTGAATGATGTCTGCGAGAAAAAGGAAAGATCTCTGAATGATATGAAAACATATTTTGATACTGTTTCAGAAGAAGATCATATCGATCAGATCACGTTGGAATATAGCTGTGTAAAACCTGTGCTTGTATACGATTCAGCTGATATGGTATTGGAAATCCTTTAATGAAGTGAGATGATAACAGATGAGCAGTGATAAAATAAAGGAAAGATTCCGACTGTTATTAAACGCAATTGAATCAGGCGATGAAAAAGAGCTTGATCAAACATTGGAAATATTTCGTTATCTTGGCAAGATCGAATACGATCTTAATATGAAGATCGATGCAATTCAGAATGATATAAACATTATAAAAAACGAACTCAATATCCATACTCAGGCAACAAATTCGGGAATAGCAGATATTTCCAAGAAACTCGATCGTACAGTTGAACGTGTTGAGAATTTGAATCATAAATTCGATCAGGAAATGAAGAGTATTCATAAAGATATTGATATGACTAATGAACTTTTCAAGCTGATCGCTGTGAATGATCTGATAAATTCCATTGAAGATGAATTGCATACTGATGATACAGGCAAATCCTCAGATGACGTTAAAAACTGCATAATGGATGACATAAGCAGTATTACACAGGTAAAAGATTCACCAGAAAACAACTGTTATAGTAGTTATTCCTATGAAAACAGAAGAGCAAAAACAGAGTCCGACACGTACTATTTTATCAAGGATGCCGTTGAAGATATTTGCGACTTTTAAATCCTTGGTACTGTGAGGTGAGACGGTATGAACGATCATCCTGACAAAGAAAAAACTCCTAAGGGTAAAACGACAAAAAAGCCCTCATCAATCAAGGATAAATTAACCGAAAAGATACTAAAGGATATTAAAGAAGAAGCTGAAAAGTTCATGAGAGAAACAGGTCAGGGAAAATATTAAACAGTGCGGGGCAATCCCGCACTCTCATTAACAGGGGATGAAAGAAATGATGACTCAGATCAATATCAATTCCGCAAGAGTATGTGCATTCTGCAAGTACTGGTGGGATCCCGCCTGCAAGTACATAGCGCCCCATAATGCAAGCACATGGGTCGTGGATAGGAATGCAAAATGCAGATGCATAAAGAAAAATGTTGACACTATCGCAATGGCGACTTGTAATCTTTACAGGTGCAAGATCGAATGTTGACACCTAAGGCAACACCGCACAAAGCCCGCCTGACGGCTTTGCACTGAATCTGCGGACATATTTTTCGTCATCTTGCACAGAAATCCCTTGACATACGATAGTATGCCTGCGGAATTTCTATACAATCTGACGAAAAAATCTGTCGGCGCATCTTCAGCACAAGCTTTATGCGGTGTTGCCCTAAAAAATATATTAAGGACGTGAGCATATGAATGATAACTGGAACTACAATGAGAGAAGTCCAAAGAAGACAGTATTATTTGTGCTTGTTACCATAATACTGATTATGATAATAGCTATACTTTGTCTGGTATTTTTCAAGCTGCTGAAAGGAGATAAATCGCCACATACAGCAGAATCATCGATAACAACCACAATAGCAGAAACTACACAGACAACGACAGAAGCCACAACGACGACAACTGAAACAACTACCAAAAAGACAACAACGAAAAAAGTTACCACTACCAAAGAAACAACTACTCCGGCGCCTACAACGGTTAAGGCTGCTGCAGAAAAAGCTACAGCAAGTGCATACATTGAAGAAATCAGTTTTTATCCGCAGGGCAATGGCTCATCATTCGTGCTTCATGTTAGTGGAAACTATTCATATTATCATTATGAAGGTTATTATACAGGTGGTGGAGCTTACGATAGTAACTGTGCAAGCGGAAAAACAAGTAATTCGTCTGTTGAACTTACTGCCGGTTCCGTAATGAGTGAAGTCCGGGCAGTTGTAACACCTTACAATTCAAACGGAGTTGCCGGTGATAAAATTTACACAAGCATTCATCCACAATATAGTTCGGGAGCTCTTAACTCTGATTATAATGACAATTATGCGAGCCAGGATGAGCCTTATGCACCCGAAAATGATTATGACTATTATGATGTTCCGATCGCTCCGGGTGGAGATCCGGAGGATTATGACTATTATGATGAACCGTTCGCTCCGGGCGGAAAGCCGGGGGATTATGACTATTGGGGCGAGCAGTGGTAAAAATTATATAGAGCCAATAATCTGAAATATTCTTACGTAAAAAGGAGTTGAGTTTATGAAAAAATCATTGGTAAAATCAAACATGAAGATATTGTCATTCGTAATTTCATTCGTTTTTACTTTGTCTATTCTTAGTGGTTTTATTCCTTTTTTTAAAGAAACAACAAAAGCTGCCTCTTATTCTGGGGAAGGTAACTCAATAAAATGGGAGATTGACAATAATGGCACCCTTACTATCAGTGGATATGGAGAAATGACCCCTAATGATACCATGTGGACATGGCATCCAAATGATATAAAAAGGGTTATTATAAAAAGAGGAATCACCAAAATATGTGAGCAGGCGTTTTATGGTTTATCATATCTTGAATCTATTTCTATACCTGATTCAGTTACTCAAATAGAAGCATCTTCGTTTTATGCTTGTAATTCACTTGGTTCCGTAAACATTCCTAGCAGTGTAAATAAAATTGGATGGAATGCATTTATTTACTGTAGATCACTTAATACAGTCAGAATTAATAATCCTAATTGTTATATTTATCCAAGTAGTAATACATTCAGTAATAGTGACGGAGTTTATTCAGGTGTTATTGAAGGATATTATGACTCAACTGCTATGTCATACGCAAAATCTTTTAATCGTACATTTAAATCTATTGATTCTCCTGTAACAACTACCACAACACTAAAGAAATCAACTTCAACTACATCAACAACCACGATAACAACAACTTTACCAACATCTACCACAGTACTCAAAATTACATCTGTGTTAAATAATGTATATGTTGAAGTAAGTTCAACGCCAAGCGAGTATCTCAATACTGATATGTCATTTGATAAGTCAGTGATTAAGAAGGCGGTGTTATATGCTGTATACGATGTGGGGTATTCTTCTTCTGGCGTGAGAGTAAATATTAGTCAATTTGCTGATTCATTTGATATTACAGATCAAATTAGTTTTGGAAATGCAACGCCTGCAAATATGTTTGATCCATTGACAGGCTCGGGGTCATATGACATCCCATTATATTATGATGGAGATGACATAAGCGATAAAGACGGAAATATCATTTTGAAAAATGGCAGCCGTTTTTATGACAATAATGGAAGAAATGCTGTTTTGAAGGTCAACATTAATGAAGTTACAACAACCACAACTACTACGACCACAACGACAACTACCACCACAACAACCACACTTCTGCCATTAAAGGTAAATGAAACAGAGATCACGTTAACAAACGGCGGACAATATACTATCAAGGCAAACCAGACAGGATTGACTTACAGATCTAATGATACAAATGTTGCTGTTGTTTCAAAGAACGGAGTAATTACTGCAATCGGCGAAGGAGAAGCTGTGATCTCGGTCTACAACTCTGATTTTGATGTTGTTCAGCTGAAGTGTAAAGTGTTGAAGAAGGGCAACTATGTTTACGGAGACGCTAATATCGACGGAACTGTAGATATTTCCGATGCTGTTCTCATCATGCAGAATCTCTCAAATCCGAGCAAATACGGCGAAAACGGTACAGATAAAGCTCACATTACAGCAAAAGGCATTAAATATGGTGATGTATCCGGAAATGGTGACGGATTAACAAATAAGGACGCACTTGCTATTCAGAGATATATGCTGAAACTTATTTCTTCACTTCCAGAATAAGACTTATCAATATGCGGGGATATCCCCGCATATTGCATTTTAGCGACAAATGTGTACAAAAAGTCAGCTGTCAGAAAGTATTCTTATTACTACATATACATTAATAGAAATAATAGAATAAGTATCAGAATTATTCGTGTAGTTTTACGTGAATATTTTTAAATAATCTCTTGATTTTTACACGAATATATGATATAATGAATGCAAAAGCATTCATTATACATTTTTTTAAGCCCTTGCAGATGCGCAGATCTTCGATCTGCTCCCTGCAAATCGGGCAATTATATCATAACGCTTCGCTTTTATGATATAATAATGCTAAGGCAACACCGCACAAAGCCCGCCTGACGGCTTTGCACTGAATTTGCTGACATAGAACCTGTCCACATAGGGATTCATGCACGTCTTTTCGTCAAATTTTGCCGGTGACTGTGTTAAAAATCCTTGAAGGGCGACAGCCCGTCGGCGGATTTTTGCCTTGTCACCGACAAAATTATGCCTGAAAATCCGCACATTCACCCTATGTGGACAGGTTCATATTTTCCTTCATCTTGCACAGAAATCCCTTGACATACGTCAGTATGCCTGCGAAATTTCTATACAATCTGACGAAAAAATCTGTCGGCGCATCTTCAGCACAAGCTTTGTGCGGTGTTGCCCTAAAAATAACACGTGAGGTGATGATATGTACCGAAAGATATCTGAATATCTGACAGAATGGAAGAAAAGTCCGAATCGAAAGCCACTTATCCTTCAGGGCGCAAGACAGGTCGGCAAGACCTATGCTTTACTTGAATTCGGTCGGAACAACTATGACAACGTGGCATACTTCAATTTTGAGACTGCTCCGAAGCTGGCTGATACATTTGCAGAAAATATAAGTCCTGCATATCTGCTTCCGATCCTTTCGCATATCGCAGGAACTACCATCGTTTCCGAGAAAACGCTGATAATATTTGACGAGGTACAGCTCTGCGAACGAGCGCTTACTTCTCTCAAATACTTCTGTGAAGAAGCGCCGCAGTATCATATCATAGTTGCAGGCAGTCTGTTGGGAGTAGCCGTAAACCGTAAGCAGTTCTCGTTTCCTGTCGGCAAGGTCGATATAAAGACTATGTATCCAATGGACATGGAGGAGTTCCTTATTGCTATGGATGAAGCTGATCTCGTTAAGGAGATTCGCAGGCACTTTGAGGACGATACTCCTATGCCAAGTGCTTTACACGATGCCGCTATGCAGTTATACCGTCAATATCTGATAGTAGGAGGAATGCCGGAATGCGTTCAGCAGTTCGCTCAGACTAATGACTATCTACTGGTGCGTCACACTCAGGACACCATTCTGCTCGGATATCTTGACGATATGAGCAAGTACAACACTACCAACGAGATCAAGAAAACCCGCCTTTGCTACGACAACGTCACCGTTCAGCTTTCCAAGAAGAATACACGTTTCCAGTATAAGCTGATAAAGAAGGGTGCAAGAGCCTCGGAGTTTGAGAACGCTATTGAGTGGCTCGGTCTGTCAGGCATTGTTTCTCAGGTTTACAGAGCGGAGCAGATAAAGAAGCCTCTTGAGAACTACAAAGATATCGACTCGTTCAAGATATATGTTTCTGACCTGGGACTGCTTTGCGCTAAGAAAGATCTGAATGCCAATGATGTGCTGTACATGGTCGATGAGATTAATGAGTTCAAAGGCGGCATGGCTGAGAATTACGCTAACAATCAGCTTATCATGAACGGCTACCGCACATACTACTGGGAGTCAGAACGTGGTGCAGAGGTAGATTTTATCATACAGCGTGACGGAAAGCTGATACCCATAGAGGTCAAAAGTGCCGATAATACCAAGGCGAAAAGCCTGCGTGTGTATATGGATACCTATAAGCCTGAGTATGCGATAAAGCTGTCTGCGAAGAACTTTGCATTTGAGGACAGCAAAAAAGTCGTTCCATTGTATGCAGCGTTTTGTATATAGCCTGAATCCAGATGTTCGAGTTTGTCGAAAAACTAATTTGGGGACGTCGAGGACGCCGTCCCCTACAAAACTTTTCACGAATAATAGACAAATTGTAGGGGCTGGCGCACTTAACACGTGCCCTTTCCCTTTGTCACTGCGTGACATTTCCCCACACTGTGGGGAATCACCCGACAGCCCATTGATTTACAACGAAATATGACTTTTTTGACAAGTGTTGGGGTCAGGGGTTCAAGTCCCCTATGCTCCACCAATAATATTGGCTTAGAATAGGCGTTTCTTCTATGTGAGGGAACGCTTATTTATTTAATCAAGTTAATCTGAAACAGCACAGCGCAAAAGATAATGAAAATTTGGTGAAAATATTGCATTTTTCTGTGGAATATTGTATAATGTAGCTAACGGTGATATACGATGCACCGCAGACAACGGAATGTATCATTACATTCCTGCCATGATACAGGAGGATAACAAAATGGAAAACAACAATATGTCAAACGAGGAAAAGCTGGCTAAGTTCCTGGAGGAGATACGCAAACTGGGGAACATCCGCATGGATGGCGAAACACCTTCAATGGAGAAAAAGACCATCGATCAGCAGGCTGAGGAAGTTTTTGAGGCTATTAGCAAGAAAGTCGGTGAAGCTGAGAAAATGGTGAAGAATATCGTTAACGAGCCTGCAAAGGATACAAAGGTGAGTGATACTGCCGCCGACAAGTCTCACACAAATGAGATAGGCAAGGACAATATCATGGAGCTCCTCTATAAGGAATACTGCACAAGAAACAGCGATGTCAGCAAGCTTCTTGCCGAAATGGTTTCCTGTGAGGACAAGTCCGAAAGAGAGCGTATAGCAAAACGTATCAGCAATGCTTACGGCTCCGAAAAAAGGAAAGCTTTCAAGGCAGGCTTTGATTCTGCAAAGGAACTGCTTAAATAAACCGAAAAATAAAATGCCCCTGAGTGTTTCAAAGTGATATAATCCCCTTAAAGTAGACACACGAAAAAACAAAAGCGTGTGAAAGCTGTAAGGGGGTTATTTTATGTCAAGAGGAAGTAAGCTAACAGATGAAGAACGCATAGCGGCAG
>Ga0255346_1004248_pt1 | contig 15878 bp, 8 predicted proteins | sample wastewater_treat_FD_194410 | JGI IMG/M metagenome (GOLD analysis project Ga0255346, IMG submission 194410) | Wastewater microbial communities from Lulu Island WWTP, Vancouver, Canada - plant22 | ecosystem: Engineered > WWTP > Wastewater > Unclassified | place: Canada: Vancouver, British Columbia... | reverse complement strand
ATATTATATCCAATTCCGACCCTTTGTCGGTGAGTGGAAATACAACTTATAATCCTGTTATCTTAAAAGTTACTCTTTACACATTAAGTGGAAATATTACCGGATTGCCTTTCGATAAACTGGCAAAATTAGGATTAATTTTTACTCCTTCTGATACCAGAATTTATGTCCCCAAACCTGTAGTGAATGCCTCTGCCGGAACTTATTCTGTTCAGTTGGAAGCAAATTGCGATTATATCATTTCTGCCACGGGTGTAAATGATTATTGTATTTCCAATAGCAGTGTACATTTGACTGATGATGCCAATCTTGATATTTCATTTGTAGCTCAGCCGGTTTATACTGTTTTGTTAAATATTAACGGTTTGGATGCTACGCAACTTTCCAAACTAACGGTTACTTTTTCTAACTTAAATGAATCGGGTTATGTTTATTCTTTCACCGATTTGAATAATATTCAGTTGCGTGATGGAGTCTATTCCATTTCGTGCAGTGGTTTGGACGAATATCCTGTACAATTGGTACTTACGTCAAACTTAAAAGTTAATGGAGCTGAAACTTCAAAAGATTTATCGTTTATTCCCGTTACGGATTGGTCTTTTGATGATGCCACCATCACAAGTGGTGTTACAACGGCTTATAAAGGAATGTTGTTTACCGGTTCGGTTTACAATGAAAAATCGAAGGGACATTTGGTACTCACAGGTGATGCAACGGCTAAAGTTCCTGTTTCACCCGGTGAAAAAATGATAGTTTATTACTATTATTCTGCCAAGTTTACTGTGGATGGAGGAAGTGAAATTTCTACCAACAGCGGAAGTACCAACCGCATTGAATCGCACGAATTTGTTTATGCGGAATCTACTCCCGGTTACATGACCATTGCTAATGTTACAGGAACGACCACCTATTTAACTGAAATTAAAACGGTAAAATCTGTAGCTTACAAGCCAATAATAACGGTTGGAACCGATAAGGAATATCAGAGTATCAATGATGCATTAGCTGCCGTTCGTTGTATGACGCGTGAAAATACAGATACTGTAAAAATAATGATAGATCCCGGAAATTACGAAGAAATGTTGGTGATTGATATTCCAAACGTTATTTTGGTTAATGCTTCTACAACACCAAGTATTGCTCTTTTAAACAAAGGTGTGGATATTGATGAAAATGCTGTGAGAATTACTTCGTATTATGGACACGGATACAATTATTTCAGCATGGGCACCGACCAAAAATGGAATGCAGATATTCTGAGAGTCAATAAGGAAAATGGTTATACAACTTATTCAAATACCGGAAGTGGCACAACTAACGGTTCTTACTGGAATGCAACTGTGGTAGTCTCAGCTTCCGGTTTCAGAGCTGACAATATAATTTTTGAAAATTCTTTTAATCAATATATTTCAAAAAAAGAATCGGAAGATGTAGTTCAGGAATGGTCAACCGGAGGAAAGGGTACACGTCCTACAACTTACGGGAGTACGGATGTACAGAATAAAAGCTTTGTAGAAAGAGCTGCAGCTATTGCATTTACGGCAAGTGCCGATAGGGCAATTTTAAACAAATGTCGAGTTGTTGGTCGTCAGGATTCATTTTATGGAGCTGAAGGCGCCAGAATAGCTGTTTATAAGGGCGTACTTATGGGTGCCACCGATTACTTGTTTGGAGGCATGACATTGACTTGCTACCAAACCGATTTAGCAATGAATACAAGTGAAGCAAGCTCGGATGTTGCTTACATTACAGCTGCACAACAAAATTCTGCTCGCGGATTTTTAATGTATGAATGCAATATAACTTCGGCGGTTCCTTCTGTGGAGACAGCTTCACTTTATCGCTCCAAACCCGGATACTTTGGTCGTCCGTGGCAACCAACTACCAGCGAAGTGGTATTTTACTCTACAACCATTGAAACTACAAATAATCCGAGTTTTTACGGGCAATCCTTGATTGTCCCTGCCGGATGGAATAATTCTTTGGGTGGAACATCCGATAAAGTTTACGAGTACAACACTATAGAAAAATCTGGAGTTGATAATTCTGCTTCTCGCGTTTCTTGGTCAAAAGTGCTTACAGAACCGGTTTTAAGCGACGGAACAGAAATTACTACTTTCAATTTTACAAAAGGAACTGATAATTGGGATCCAATAAACACTTTAAAATCTAATGATATTAATGCAAGTGTTTCACTGCAAAAGAAAGATGATTTTATTCGGATATTTTCAGATGGGAGCAAAGTCTTTATTTCAAATGTAAAAAAACCTTCCAAAATAAAAATTTATTCCGTAAATGGCTCTTTATCTTTTGTTAAGGAAATATCCGGAGATGATGAAATTTCATTGGATAAAGGATTGTGGATTGTAAATGTGGTAAATAATGAAGGCATTAAAACAGCAAAAGTTTTAATAAAATAAAATGATGAGGAAAAATAGAATTTTAACAATTTTGTGTGTTTTAGTTTCAAACATTTTTTTGTTACAGATATTTGCCCAAATCCCGGCTTTTCCGGGTGCTGAAGGCGACGGCATGTACACTACCGGCGGACGCGGAGGAAAAATTCTTTATGTAACCAAACTAACCGATGACGGGACAACGGGTACATTGCGCTGGGCCATCAATCAGTCGGGTGCAAGGATTATTATGTTCAAAGTCGCCGGAATTATTCCGCTTACTTCCGAACTTAGGATAAAAAACGGCAATCTTACCATTGCCGGCCAAAGTGCTCCGGGTGATGGAATTTGTCTGAAAAATTATCCGGTGGTAGTTCAGGCAAGTAATGTGATTATTCGTTTTATGCGTTTTCGGATGGGAGATGAAGCGGCCGCAGCCGATAAATTGGCCGGAAACACTTCTTATAGTTGGGATGGAGCGGATGCCATTTGGGGACGTGATGCAAGCAATATCATCCTCGATCATTGTTCAATGAGTTGGAATATTGACGAATGTGCTTCCTTTTACGATAACAAAAATTTTACCATGCAGTGGTGTGTCATGGCTGAAAGTCTCCGTAATTCCGTTCATTCAAAAGGTGCACACGGTTATGGAGGAATTTGGGGTGGCGAACCGGCAACTTTTCATCACAATTTGCTGGCTTTTCACGACAGTCGCAATCCAAGATTTTGCGGAAGTCGTTACACCAATAAACCTGCAATAGAAAAAGTTAATTTTACGAATAATGTAATTTACAATTGGGGTAGCAATTCGGGTTATGCCGGAGAAGGCGGTTACTACAATATAATGAACAATTACTATCGTTCAGGTAAAGCCACCAAAACATCGAGCGGCGTAAATTATCGAATTTTCAGTCCAAATTCCGATGATGGCTCCAACAGTCAACCAAAAGGTGTTTGGGGACATTTTCATTTAAGCGGAAATATTATGGTCAATACACCAAGCGTTACCGATAATAACTGGCTGGGATTTCAACCTGTTGGAACTTATTCAGATACGATTAAATCAGAGGTTCCTTTTGATTTTCCGCCTTATCTGAGACTGCAACGTGCCGACAGTGCTTATCTGAGCGTAACGGGTTTTGCCGGTGCCAGCTTGAAACGCGATGCAGTGGATACACGAATAATTGATAATGTGCTGAATGGAACTGTTACGGTTACACAAGGAAGCAATGGAAGCACCGGTGGTTTTATTGATTCTCAGGCAGATGTTGGTGGTTGGCCCGAATATACTTATGATCCGACAACTATTCCAACGGATACCGATGGCGATGGCATGCCTGACGATTGGGAAACGGCAAAGGGCTTGAATCCAAATGATGCTTCAGATGGAAGTACAAAAACACTTGACGGACAATATACCAATGTTGAAGTTTATTTGAATGAATTGGCTGCACCAGTCGTAAATCGACAATATTTGGATGCAAATACCGCTGTAAATGAAGTACATGCAAATTCTTCTTTGCGTATTTATCCCAATCCTTTCAAATCGGGAAATTTAAATATCAAAACAGATGAAAAAATCAATAAAGTCGGATTTTATTTGTTGACCGGTACAAAAATATATGAAAAAGAAATTGTTGGAACAGAAGTTTCATTTACCATGCCACAGTTAAATGTCGGAATTTATCTTGTAAAAGTTAAAATGGAAAATGGAAAAGTTCTTCCAACGCTTTTGATAGTTGAATAATAATTACGATAAAATGAAAATCTTCAATAAATTGGTTCTTGTTTGTTTTCTTTGTATGGTTGGCGTTTTTACATCCGCTCAAATCCCGGCTTTTCCCGGAGCTTGTGGAGGAGGAATGTTTGCTTCAGGAGGCAGAGGCGGACGGGTTTTATATGTAACTTCACTTGCCGACGATAATTCTGAAGGTACGTTACGTTGGGCAGTCAGTCAAAAAGGGCCAAGAACCATTCTTTTTAAAGTTTCAGGAATTATTTCTTTGGAGAAAACATTAAACATTAAAGAACCAAATCTGACGATTGCTGGACAAAGTGCACCCGGAGACGGCATTTGCATCAAAAATCATGGGGTTTTCATTGCAGCCGATAATGTGATTATTCGTTTTATTCGTTTTCGTCTTGGTAATGAGCTGATACACAATGAAAGCGATGCAGTTGGAGGAAGAAATTGTAAAAATGTAATCATTGATCATTGTTCCATGAGCTGGAGTATTGATGAGTGTGCTTCGTTTTATTCAAATGAAAATTTCACCTTGCAGTGGTGTATTGTTTCAGAATCTTTAAACAATGCCGGTCATGCAAAAGGTGCTCACGGATATGGAGGGATTTGGGGCGGAAAAAATGCCAGCTTCCATCATAATTTGATTGCTCACAATGTAAGTCGTAATCCTCGATTTAACGGTTGGAAAAGGGAAGGATTGAAGTATAATACTTCTATTGATGAAGAACGCGTCGATTTCAGAAACAATGTGATTTTTAATTGGGGCGACAATAGTTCTTATGGTGGTGAAAATGGAAAATATAACATTGTGGGAAATTATTTCAAATATGGACCTGCGACAAAACCATCAGCCAGATTCAGAATCACACAAATAGATATGGATAGCCATCCGGAAATGGTTTCTCCCGGCTTTGGACAATATTTTATCGAAAAAAATTTTGTGTATAACTGTCCAGAATGTATGGAAGACAATTGGGAATGTGTATCTTATGCCGAAGGCGTTGACAAGCAACTTTGTAAGGTAACACAACCTTTTGAATGTACCCCCGTTATAGAACAACCTGTTGAAATTGCCTATAAAAAAGTATTGCAATTTGCAGGTGCTTCATTGAGCAGAGATGCAGTGGATAAACGAATTGCCAAAGAAACTTTTAAAGGAAAGGTAACTTATAAGGGTTCTATTAGCGGCAGACCCGGCATTATTGATTCTCAAAATGATGTGGGTGGGTGGCCTGTTTACCGTTCCAACCAACCATATCCAGACAGCAATCAGGATGGGATTCCAGATGGCTGGCTCGAAAAAAAACATCCCGGAAAATCTGCTACCGATTTTAACGAAGAAGGTTATACTTATTTGGAAGTTTATTTGAACAGTTTGGTAGAAAAAATAACTCAATCGGAATATGCAGGTGCTTTGTCTAATAAATTGTAGGCAAAAATGAAAAAGTTTTTTCCAATATTGTTGGTCTTTTTCATGGGTTTTTCTGCGATGTCCCATGCCGATAAGGTTATTGTGGTGGACAGAAACGGCACGGGGGACTTTAGAAACATTCAGCAAGCCATTGATGCTGTTCGGGCTTTTAATCCGGATGGTTGGGTTACCGTTTACATTAAAAACGGATTTTACAAGGAAAAAATTGAAATTCCGACTCATATTTGCAGTATCCGATTGATTGGGGAAAACAGAGACAAAACCATTATCAGTTTTGACGACCATGCAAAAATCAACAACATGGGAACATTTAAAACCTACACCTTAAAAATTTGCGGCAACGATATTTTGGTTGAAAATTTGACAGTCGAAAATATGGCAGCACCTGTGGCTCAAGCTGTCGCATTGCATGTAGAAGGCGATAGAATTGTATTTCTGAATTGTCGTTTTTTGGGAAATCAGGACACTGTTTATGCCGGACGAGAAAATTCACGTCAGTATTTTGAAAATTGCTATATTGAAGGAACGACTGATTTTATTTTTGGTCCGGCCACCTGCTGGTTCGAGAATTGCCAAATTTACTGCAAACGAAATTCTTATATCACGGCATCCAGTACACCACAGAATGTTCAATATGGATTTATTTTTAATAATTGTACCGTTACACTTGCCGATTCGGTAACTTCGGTTTATTTGGGAAGACCGTGGCGACCTTATGCCATGACTGTTTTCATGAATTGTTATTTTCCCAAAGGAATTGCTCCTGCCGGTTGGGACAATTGGAAAAATCCTGAAAATGAAAAAACTGCCCGATACAGCGAATACAACAATTCCGGCGAAGGAAGTAAAACCGAAGCAAGGGTAAAATGGGCAAAACAGCTTACCAAAATGGAGTCTGAAGATATAACAATTGAACATGTTCTTGGAAATTTTGTTGAAAACATAAAAAGAGAAAATATGATGAAAACACTTCAAATTCAATAAAAAAATTTTTATTAAAAAATCTCACTGCAATCAAATAACTATTTATTATTCAATTATTTACTAACAATTAAAAATTTACTATTATGAAAAAGAATGTACTTTTCTTTGCATTTATTGCTATTAGTTTTGTAGCAAATGCTGTTTCTCCTGGAACTTATTACTTTGGTTCTACCAATGGGGGTTGGACATCTGAAAGTTTTACTTTGAATAATCTTGTTGCTGGAAATGGTGGTACAGGATATTTTAGTTTTAGTTATCCAGATCCAAATGGAGCAGGCGCAGGTCAGCTTAGTTCGCTCTATGTAACCAGTATGCCGGATTTTGTTTTTTCGTATAAAAATTCAAGTGCTAAAGCCGATTTTTTCAGAATATATGATACCTATATTTATACAGCAGGAAAAGGAGTGACATTAACTATTTCTAATGTGACTGTTGGTGACAGCATTATTATTACAACTAAAGCAAAAGGATCTACAACAGATACATGGACGGTGACAGGTGCAACTACTTCAAGTACACTTAGTGGCATATCTCAGGATAATTGGGTTAGCATTCGCTTATTAGCAACGGATGCTACGGTTGTCTTGACCGAGACAAACGGGGGTTTTGATATTTCACAAATTGAGATAAAAAGGAATGTAATTGATGCTGTGGAAAATTTAAACGCCGGTAAAACAGTTTCTGATATTAAGTATTATGACTTTTTAGGTAAGGAAGTTCGTAAAGAAACAAAGGGACTTCTAATAAAGAAAACAATTTATACTGATGGAAGTGTAGACTTGGTAAAAGAATATATCAGAGAAAGATAACAATTTTGAAATTTTAAAAAATGAGGTTTAAATTTTATAAGAACTTAGTTATTTGGTTGCAGTTGAAATAAATTTTTCTTATTAAAAAAGGTTCTATTAAATAATTCAAAAAACAACAAATTTTGAATTTAACACCATGAACAAAACTGTTATTCTCTTTCTCAATTTAATGTTTATCTTTTCGTTATCAGCTTATTCACAATCAATCGACATTTTTGAAGCAAACGGCTGGCTGGAATCGGCTTATCTCAAGTGGCATTCTTCCGGTTCGTTAGAAAGCTATAATGTTTACTATTCAGGAGGAGGATTTACGAATAAAAAAATTGACAGTCCTTTAATTCGTAAATATGCAGATTATTGGAGGGCCGATATTGTCGGATTGTCAGAAGGAGAATACAGTTTTATGGTTAAGCCTGTAGTGAATGGAACGGAAGTCGAAGGAGCATCGGTAAGTTCCATATCAGTCAAAGCTCACGACAGGAGTGGTTTTGCTTTTCAAGGCAATCGCGTTCCGGGCGCTTATAAAAGTGATGGAACATTAAAAGACAATGCGGTCATTCTTTACATCAGCGAAAATAATAAAAATTCGGTTTCCATGACGGTAACCGGAGCCAGCTCCAATCCTTGTGTTGGATTACAGACCATATTGGATGGTTTTAAAAAAGGGAAAGATACACGTCCTTTATCGGTTCGTTTGATTGGGCAAATTACCGACCTTGATTATATGTTGAATGGAGATATTGTGATCGAGAACAACAATAATGCTTCAAGTTATATCACTTTTGAAGGAATTGGCGACGATGCAGTAGCCGATGGTTGGGGATTACGTATAAAAAATGCTTCTAACATCGAAGTCAGGAACATTGGATTTATGAATTGCAACAGCGATGAAGGAGATGATATTGGACTGCAACAGGACAATGATCATATTTGGGTTCACAACTGCGATTTGTTTTATGGACAAGCCGGCAGCGATGCCGATCAAATTAAAGGTGACGGAGCGCTCGATTGTAAAAAATCCACGTATGTTACTTTTTCTTACAACCATTTCTGGGATTGTGGAAAATGCAATTTGCTTGGTTTAAGTGAAGGAACAACATCCGGTCTTTTCATTACTTATCATCACAACTGGTATGATCATTCCGATTCGCGTCATCCACGCGTTCGTTATTATTCAGCTCATGTTTACAACAATTATTATGATGGCAATGCAAAATACGGTGTAGGAGTTACAACCGCAGCTTCCGTTTTCGTCGAAGGAAATTATTTCCGCAATTGCAAATATCCCATGCTGATTTCCAAGCAAGGTACTGATATCTATCAGTCAAGTGGTACTTTTTCAGGAGAAGATGGCGGTATTATCAAAGCATTTAACAATTACATGACCGGTCAAAATCGTTTTGTTGCTTATGGAAGCTCCGATTTTGCCAATTCAACTGTCGATTTCGATGCTTATGTAGTTGCTTCAAGAAGTGAAACTGTTCCTTCGACAGTGAAGACAAAACAAGGCTCAAATACCTATAATAATTTCGATACGGATGCGTCTGTCATGTACCAATATACAGCAGATACCCCAGAACAAGCAAAAGAAAAAGTAATGCAATACGCCGGACGAGTTAATGGTGGCGATTTGAAATGGACATTTAACAATGCTGTTGATGATGCATCTTATGATGTAAATACGGGTTTGAAAGCGGCTCTTACAAATTATAGTACAAGTTTAGTAGCCGTTCAGGGTGAAAGTAGTTCTTCCGGCAGCTCGCAAACATTGACTGTAACAGGTGATGTTAATCAAACGGTAACATCGGGAAATGCCATTAGTAATATTGTTTTCACTTGGGGTGGTGAGGCTACAGATGCTTCAGTTAACGGATTGCCGGCTTCAGGAATCGACTACATAAAAGATGCTGCTGCCAAAACGATTACCATTTCCGGTACACCAACAGCTACTGTTTCCTATACGGTAACCACAAGCGGACAATCAGGAACTCCGGTTTCAATATCAGGCACAATTATCGTTACAAGCGGATCGGGTTCTTCGGGAGCAATGATTCATAACTTTACAACGGATGGTAAAACCAGTTCTTTCTATTCTATTACAGGCAATCTGTCCACAAGTTACGGAACGGTTACTTATCAAGGCTTAACCTTAACACAGTGCCTCAAAATGGAGTCGAGTACCAATATCAGCTTTACAACTACTTCGGAAGCTACTTTAACGCTGGTATTCAATCCTGATTATACCGGTACCGTTAAAATTGACGGAACTACTTACACGCCGTCCTCTACAAATGGAATTGTAACCATTAGCTCACTTCCTGCCGGATCTCATACGATTGTAAAAGGAAGCGGCTCCAGTTATCTGTTCTATATGAGTACTGTTTACAATTCAATTTCAGGAATTAGTAACACAAATCAGTCAACTTCTATCCAGCTTTATCCAAATCCTGTTTCCAATTTATTGAACATCAATTCAAATGAAAAAGTAACGAAAATCGAAATCTTTAGTATTTCAGGTCAGATAATTACGCAATTAAATGGAAACAGCTCGAGTATTGATTTGAGCAATTTGTCAAGTGGCAATTATTTAATAAAAATTCATACGCAAAATGGAGTCCTAACCAAGCTGATCGTGAAGAAATAATTCTTATTTTGGGCAAATAGCAGTGAAGTTTATTCAAGACCATATTCATTCACTGCTATTTCACCCTTTGTATTGTATTTTAACTTTTTATCATGAAATTTTCTCATTCAATATTTCTTTTTGGTGCGATTGTTTTATGCTTTCCCGTAAAGGCACAAACAGTAATGATAAACGGTGTTCCGCGAGATACAGGCTATACGGTTTACAATACTTATATTAAACTAAAAAAACAGTTTCCTTTTATTCGCCCGGCGGAGGCAAGAATGTCCGACAATCTGAAATCGTACGAGAACATTGCTTACAAATCCATTTCACCGGAAAGGAAGCTGTTGTTGAATATTTATCGGTTGGATAACAATGAAGTTTTACCTGCCGTAATCATGGTTCATGGCGGAGGTTGGAATTCAGGTTCTCCTTCATTACAAAAAGCAATGGCAGTGAAACTGGCTCAAAAAGGTTTTGTCTGTATTACCGTCGAATATCGTCTTATTCCGGAAGCTTTATTTCCTGCCGGAGAAGAAGATTTGGAAGATGCCGTAAGATGGATTGCGGATAACGCAGAAACTTACGGAATCAATCGGGATAAAATTGCCGTTTCGGGATGCTCGGCAGGGGGACAATTGGCTGCTTTAATCGGAACAAAAAATAAAGATAAGCTCATCAAAGCCGTTGTCAATATCGATGGCATTTCTTCCTTTATCGACAAAGCGACCATTGACAGAGCACAAAAAGCTCGAAACGATGGAGATAAAATGCCGGTTGATGCCTTGTGGCTGGGCGGAACATTTGCCGAACGTCCCGAAAATTGGAAAGTTGCTTCAGCGGTAACTTGGGTCAATCAGAATTCTGCTCCAGTCTGTTTTATCAACAGTTCCATTCCACGCTTTCATAATGGCAGAGACGAACATATCCGAATGTTGGACAGTTTGGGCATTTATTCCGAAGTACATGCTTTCGATGATTGTCCTCATTCTTTTTGGCATTTTCATCCGTGGCAATTATCTACGGTTCAATATGTTGCCAATTTTCTAAATCGAATTTTATACAATACTCCAATTGCAGTCAATCATTCGAAATATGATCTGATCGTTGCTCAGGATGGAACGGGCGATTTTCGAACAGTTCAGAAAGCCATCAATGCCGTGCCCGATTTTCGCAAAAGGAAAACCAGTATTTTTATTCGCAACGGATTTTACAGAGAAAAACTCATTATTCCTGAAACGAAGGATTCGTTGACCTTGATTGGAGAAGACAGGAATAAAACGATTCTTTCGTACAATAATTTTGCTTCAAAACCGAGTGGTTTCGGCGATCAACTGGGAACTTCCGGTTCTGCAAGTGTTTATATTTGTTCACCCAATTTTACGGCTGAAAATTTAACTTTAGAAAACGCAGCCGGACCGATTGGTCAGGCGGTTGCAGCTGTTGTTCGAAGCGATAAGGCACGTTTTTTAAATTGTAATTTTTGGGGATTTCAGGACACACTTTACCCACACAAAGCCGGCAGCAGGCAATACTATAAAAATTGTTACATCGAAGGGATGGTTGATTTCATTTTTGGCTTTTCAACTGCTTATTTTGACTCTTGTGAACTTTACTGCAAAGAAAGCGGATTTATAACCGCAGCAGCAACGCCTCAAGAAAACAACTATGGATTTGTGTTTTATCGTTGTCAAATTCATGGCGAAAATCCGGCTTCATTTTATTTGGGAAGGCCGTGGCGCCCTTATGCAAAAGTAACTTTTATCGAATGCGACATGACCAACGTCATAAAACCGGAAGGGTGGGATAATTGGGGAAAAGTTTCCAATGAAAAAACGGCTCAATTTTCGGAATATCAAAATTCGGGTGAAGGTGGTAATTTGACCAATCGTCGTGTGAAATGGTCGAAAACGCTTTCATCCCGACAAGTTAAAAATTTCGACAAGGAAATAGTACTCGGGAAAGATTTTTTTGAGAAAAAGGAAGATAATCATATAAACAAGAAGTAAAATGTTCAAAATCAGTCGATCAATATCTTTAATAGTTTTTGCATTGCTTATTCATAATGTTTATTCACAATCGGTTACCGTTAAAAATCAATCCAACGTCTTGTTGAAGGATTTTATGGTCGAAATTCCGGTGAATAAATTGCCCTTAACCATTGGAAATTACTATGTAGTTTCGAAAGAAGGCGTTCAATTGCCGGTTGAAATTGTTTCCGATATAAATGCTGAACAAATCGTAGTTTTTTCGATTGAAAGATTGCAGCCGAATGCTATATTAAAATTTAACTTTCAGCGTGGACAAGCTGAAAATTATCCCAAACGAACCTATGCAGAAATTGCTCATAAAATTGGAGGTCAGTTTGTAAACGGAAAATATCAGGGTGAATTTTCGTGGGTGAAGCCCAATTTTATCCGTTTGCCCGGAAATTTTAAGGATCATTCCTATTTTATAAAATATGAAGGAGCCGGCTGGGAAAGCGACAAGGTGGCCTATCGATTTTACCTCGATCAGCGAAATGCGCTGGATGCCTTTGGAAAAAAAACGCCCGGAATTGTTTTACCGGCAGTGGGCGTTGATGGTTACGACAATTATCATAAAATGGCCGTTTGGGGAATGGACGATATGGAAGTTGGCAAGTCGCTGGGTATTGGCAGCATTGCTTATTGGGATGGGAAAAAAGCTTTCAGAGTCGAAAAACGCGACAGTTTGGTATGTTGTGTCATTTCGGATGGGAAAGTTCGTTCACAAATAAAAACCGTTTATTACGGTTGGGAAGCAGCAAACAAAGTCAATCTAACTTCACTGATAACCATTGATGCAGGGCATCGGGCTTCGCACATGGTATTGAAAATTGATGGGAAATTGGATAATATAGCCACAGGAATTATAAAGTTGAAGAATACCGAAATAATTGTGCCTCCAGCCAACGACGGGGAATGGACATATTATGCTACTTTTGGTTGTCAGAGCATGAATAATGATAATATGGGACTTGCGATTTTTTATAGAAAAAGGCAATTGCAGACTTTGACCGAAGACGAACTGAATCACGTTATCGTTCTTACGCCGGATCATGGTTATGTTGAATATTATTTTATGGCTACGTGGGAAAAGGAATGGCAGCCAATTCAGGATAAAGCATCGTTTATAAATGCCATAGATGATGAGCTTAACTGTCTGAATCAGAAAGTGTCAATACGTGTGCATAAAAAATGAAATGGTATCCATTTTAAAGTTATTTTCAGCTTTGCTTGTTTTATTTGTTAATATTATGAAAAAAAATTTATATGCTAATTAAAATGGGAATATTTTTATAACTTTGTGTGCGCACACAGTTTATATTTTTACAGAAAATAATCTTTTAAAACAGAATATTATGCAAAGTTTTATTAACGATGATTTTTTACTGCAAAGTGATGCAGCAAAAGAGCTTTATCATCAACATGCCGAACATCAACCGATTATTGATTATCATTGCCATTTGAATCCCGAATACATTGCCAACGATCGTCAGTTCGACAATCTGGGACAAATCTGGCTCGAAGGTGATCATTACAAATGGCGTGCTATGCGCTCCAACGGAATTGACGAAAAATATTGTACAGGGAAAGACACTTCAGATTGGGAAAAATTTGAAAAATGGGCTGAAACTGTTCCTTATACCATGCGCAATCCACTGTATCACTGGACGCATTTGGAATTGAAACAGGCTTTTGGCGTGGATAAATTGCTAAGCCCGGCTACGGCAAAAGAAATTTTTGATGAATGTACTGCTAAGCTCCGTACAAAAGAATATTCTGCACGCGGCTTAATGAAAAAATTCAATGTGGAAGTTGTATGTACGACCGATGATCCGGTTGACAGCCTGAATTATCACATAGCTTTGAAGCAAGAAGGCTTCGGTATCAAAGTGTTGCCGGCTTGGCGTCCCGATAAAGCAATGGCGGTGGAAAATCCGGTGGAATATCGAAAATATGTCGAGAAACTTTCGGAAGTTTCAGGCGTTACCATTCGCAAATTTGATGATTTGTTACAAGCATTGCGCGTTCGTCATGATTTTTTTGCCGATTTGGGCTGCAAACTTTCCGATCACGGAATTGAAGAATTTTATGCAGAAAAGTGGTCAAAATCGGAAATTGAAGTCATTTTCAACAAAGTTTACGGTGGTAAGGAATTAACTCAGGAAGAAATTCGTAAATTCAAATCGGCCATGCTTTACGAAGGCGCTGTTATGGATTGGGAAAAAGGTTGGACACAGCAATTTCATTACGGAGCTATTCGCAACAACAATTCCAGGATGATGAAGCAGTTGGGGCCCGATACCGGATTCGATTCCATTGGCGATTTTACGGTTGCAAAAGCCATGAGTGCATTTTTCGACAGTTTGGATGTTTCCGGAAAGCTTACAAAAACTATCATTTACAATCTAAATCCACGCGACAACGATCTTGTTGCCACCATGATAGGAAATTTCCAGGATGGTAGCGTTCCGGGAAAAATGCAATTCGGTGCGGCATGGTGGTTTCTCGATCAGAAATCCGGCATCGAAGCTCAATTGAACTCACTATCCAATTTGGGATTGCTCAGTCGTTTTGTCGGAATGTTGACCGATTCACGAAGCTTTTTGTCTTATCCGCGACACGAGTATTTTCGTCGTATTCTTTGCAATTTGATAGGCAATGATGTGGAAAACGGTTTGCTGCCTGCTTCCGAAATGGACTTTCTGGGAAAAATGGTGGAAAACATTTCTTATTTCAATGCAAAAAACTTTTTTGAATTTTGATTTTTATTCATTTAAAAAATATTCATAATGAAATTAGGAAAATATAGTTTTGGTGTCGGAGACAGATTTTCGCACCAGGGAAAAGCGCAATTGAAAGCTTTAATGAAAGCCAATGAGAAAGGATTAAATATTATTCCCGTATGGAATAAATCGAATCGTGAGCATACTTATGTCCATTCTCAACCGAAAGATACGAGAGTGGAAGCCGACAATGCTGTTAAAGCTTTAAATTATAAAGGGCCATATTTTGTTGATGCCGACCATATTAATTTGAATACGGTTGCTCCTTTTGTACAGGTTTCCGATTTCTTTACACTCGATGTGGCTGCGTATATCGGAAAAGAAAGCACAAAGGAAGAGGTGAATCAATTTATTGATTCCTGCAAAAAGTACATGGGGCAACTTGAAATTCCCGGATTAAAGGAACCATTGAATGTATCAAAGGATCTGTTGGAAAAAATAACAAATAAATTTTTGGCTGCTACGCAACAAGCTTCTGAAATTTATGCCTATCTCAAAAAAGAAAAGGGAGCCGATAATTTTATTACGGAAGTTTCGATGGATGAAGTGGAGTCTCCTCAAACGCCTGTTGAATTGTTTTTTATACTTAAAATGTTGGCCGACAAAGGTGTACCGGTTCAAACCATAGCGCCCAAATTTACCGGCCGATTTAACAAAGGAGTCGATTATGCAGGCGATTTGGAACAATTTGCTAAAGAATTTGAAGAAGATGTGTTGGTTATCGATTTTGCTGTGAAAGAATTTGGACTTCCGGAAGAGTTGAAATTAAGCGTTCATTCGGGCAGCGACAAGTTTTCCATTTATCCCGTTATGAGCCGAATCATTAAAAAACACGACAAAGGCTTACACCTTAAAACAGCCGGAACAACATGGTTGGAGGAAGTTATTGGATTGGCTAAAGCCGGAGGAGATGGATTGATGGCGGCTAAAAAAATCTACGCCAACTCCTATAACCGAAAAGATGAATTATGCGCACCTTATGCTGATGTGATTGATATTGATGGAAGTAAACTGCCGTCAGTGGAAGAAGTTAACGCATGGGGAAGTGAAAAATTCGTAAACACGTTGCGTCAT
>Ga0255346_1004245_pt1 | contig 15892 bp, 6 predicted proteins | sample wastewater_treat_FD_194410 | JGI IMG/M metagenome (GOLD analysis project Ga0255346, IMG submission 194410) | Wastewater microbial communities from Lulu Island WWTP, Vancouver, Canada - plant22 | ecosystem: Engineered > WWTP > Wastewater > Unclassified | place: Canada: Vancouver, British Columbia... | reverse complement strand
GGCAAGTGGCGCATCGAGCAGCTCTACGTCAACGGCTGTCTCGCTGTGCCGGCCCGCACGCCGAACGGGCACTACGCCTACATCGAAAGCACCGTGAAGACCGGCATCGACCCCAGGACGGGAGAATCCGGGCCGATCGGCGACCGCGCGTTTTTGGCGCATTCCAAAGACATCGCGCCGCTGTTAAAGTTGCCGCCGGAACGATTGCGCGATGTCGTGGTTTCGGCGTACCACTCCTGGGATGTTTCGCGGCACCGTGTTGTGAGCATAGATCCAGAGCACTGTCTGGTTTTACTGACAGGCAGCTATAAGTCGGGGTTCGGACGCTACACGCATCGGGAGCGTTACTATCTGAGTAACTTCCGCGAAGCGCTGGACGCGCCGGGCGAGTGGTTCCTTGACCGCGACGGCACACTCTTCTACATGCCGCGCCCCGGCGAGGACATGGCCAAGGCGGAGGTCGTGGCGCCGGTGCCGGAAACCCTTCTCCGTCTCGCCGGCAAGGCAGGGGGCGCGCGGATTGAGAACATCCTGTTTCAGGGACTGACCTTTGAGTACGCCGCCTATCTCATGCCGCAGGAAGGCATGTGGCCGGGGCAGGCCGCCGCTCGCGTCGACGCCGTCGTGATGGCGGATTACGCGCGCAACATTGTCTTTGCCGACTGCTCGATCCGGCGGACCGGCACCTACGGGATCTGGTTCCGGGATGGATGCCGCGACTGTGTCGTGGAGCGTTGCCTGCTGGAGGATCTCGGTGCTGGCGGCGTGCGTTTGGGGCCGACTGCGCATAGGCCGAGCGATGCCGGACAACTGACTAGCCACTGCCGCATCGACAACAACATCATCCGCTATGCCGGGCGCGTGTGGCCGGACGCTGTGGGCATCCTTGTCGGGCACAGCGGCGACAACCAGATCACGCACAACGATATCGCGGGGATGCCTTATTCCGGTATTTCTGTCGGCTGGCATTGGGGCTACGGTGATGTCCCGTCAAAACGTAACACGATCTCGTATAACCGGATTCACCATTTGGGCTGGGATGTGCTGGCCGATATGGGCGGCGTCTACGCGCTTGGCGAGGCGCCCGGCACGGTAGTGTGCGGCAACGTCTTCCATGATTTCGCCGGTGACGGAAATGCCGGCATGCACGGCGTGTTCACCGACAACAGTGTTTCCTACATGCGCATCGAGAGCAATCTGGTTTACAACGTGCGCGACGGCGGCTACAAGATAGGTAGCGGTAAGGACAACATCGTGCGCAACAATATCTTCGTCTCCAGACCCCGCGACAAGGGGACTCCCAGCGGCCCCGTGACTTTCTGCATGCACTTCAAGGGAGAGACGCACCATTCGGTCACGATCGAGAAGAACATCATCTGCGGGTGTGACGGGCGCGTCCTTCACTCTCCCGAGTTTGGGGACCGGCTCAAGCTACAGAACAATATCTACTGGGAGCCGTCCGGCGAGCCCATCCGTTTTATCGGGCACTCGTTTGAAGAGTGGCAAAAAATGGGCCGCGACGCCGGATCGGTCATCGCCGATCCCAAGTTCGTTGACTTTGACAACAACGACTTCCGTCTGCAGGCGGATTCTCCCGCGCTGGCCCTCGGCTTTGTGCCGTTCGATACCTCGCGGGCCGGGGTCTACGGCGATCCTGCCTGGATTGCCAAGGCCCGCGCGTTTACCGCGCCGCCACCGTGGCAGGGGCTGCCGCCCCCTCCGCCCGTGACTTTTTATGATGGCTTCGAGCATACAGATGTCGGCAGCCGGCCCTCCCGTGCCTATTCTCGAGTCGAGGGCAAGGGCGACAACATTGAGGTGACCGAGGAGACCGCCGCAACCGGCAAGCGCTCGCTGAAGATAACCGACGCGCCTGGACTGGAACACGGCTTCAATCCGCATTTCTCGTACGCCCCGAACCATCGTGAAGGCATTACGACTTTTTCCTTCGACGTCCGCATGGAGCAGGGGGCGGAGCTGAGCTTGGAATGGCGTCAACAGCCGGGCAAGCCGCACTACTACATCGGGCCGAAGTTGCTGTTCCGCAACGGGCAACTGACCTTCGCTAACCAGCCGCCATTACCCCTGCCGCTGGGCGTCTGGACGCATATCGAGATCAGCGCGGGCTTCGGCTCTAAGACCGACGGCACTTGGCAGCTCACGGTGACGACTCCGGGCGCGGAACCCAAACATTTTTCAGGCTTGAAATTCGTCAATCCCGAGACACGCAGCGTCACCTGGCTCGGATTCATCAGCGTCGCGAATTGCAAGGGCGTGTACTACATCGATAACGTGAAGTTGGAAACCGACTTTGTCGAGGCGGCGCGTGCTCTCGGCGCAGGCGTGAAATAGTCCTCAGCGTGTGACGTGCGCCGTTGAATGTGTTTTGCGGTATTCACGCATGGTGCAGCCGAATCTGGCTTTGAAAAGGCGTCGCAAGTGGACGTCCGTGCTGTACCCGCAATGCGTGCAGATTTCCGTGAGGGGCAGGTCGGTTTCCTTGAGGAGCCGTTTCACGCGCTCCAACCGGACATCCTGAATCTCGTCCAGCAACGAGTGGCCGTAAGCTGCACGAAACCGCATTTCGATCAGGCGACGGGAAACAGCCACATGCTTGACGATGTCAGGAATGCCGATGCCGACACAGGCGTTGATGCGGATGAACTCTCGGGCCTTTTGAACAATGGGGTCGGAGGGCATCGGGTGTTGCCGTGTGGAGTCGCGTGTGACGATATCCTTGACGCCGTAGAGGAAGACTTCACGCTTACGGGTCTCGTGGCGCATCAGGCGGTCGAGCATGTTGGCGGCCATGAAGCCGCAGTGTTCGGTCTCGCGCCGGATGCTGGACAGCGTGGGCACGGAGCCGCTACAGATTAATTCGTCGTTGTCGACCCCCAACACGGAGAGATCCTGCGGCACGCGGATACCGATCGCTTCACAGATTTCAAGCACTTGGCAAGCGCGGGTGTCCATGGCCGCCAGCAGCGCGATGGGTTTGGGCAAGCCCAGCAACCATTCGGCCAGAACATGACCATCATCGGCACCGGTGGCCAAATTACGCGGCACGGGATAGATGGCGCAGGTGTGTCCTGCCTCTTCAAGCCTGTTGCGGAAGCTCTCGCCACGGCGGACGGACCAGTTGCGGCTCAGAGCATCACCGACGTACGCAAAAGCGGTGTGCCCGAGTTTGAGGAAGTACTCAGCACCCACCTTCCCGACCTGCGCGGAGTCATCCCGTGTGCAGGATAGCCTCGCGAATCGAGAACCCGGCCGCAGGGCCTCGTCCAACGGATCCATTAGGACAGTCGGACGGTTTATCCGCCTTAACACCTCCCCAAGCTGCATCATCATCTGGCCGATAATAATGCCGTCGTAACCCCGCAGATCATCAAGGCTCCTAGGTCTATGTTCGCCAGAACGGCCGTGGATGAGGTGAATGTTCCATGGGCCGTAGAGACGGGCGTAGTTGAAAATGCCCTGCAATTTGTCACGGCCTGGCTGTACACTCGTCTCCTGAATGACCATGACTCGCGGAATATGATGGAGCACCTTCAACATGGGAACCAGCGTACCAGACGAATCCGTGCCTGTAAATATACGATACGTGCTTTACGCAAAAGGTTCGGTTTATTTTGCGCGATAGGTTGTTGATTTGGTTGACCCTTATCCGCTACTATCAACATAATAGAATGGAGAACTGCGACAAAACGGAGGTGTTGTGATGAGGCGAGTGGTGTGGTTGTTTCTGGCGTGTACTCTTTGTCTGAGCGTGGTGATATGCCAAGCCGAGGTGAGCGTTAAAGAGACGACCATCACCCTGCCGACGTACGCGCCGGGTGGATATGACAAAACGCCGATCTTTTATACGGGCCGTGTCTATCAGGGCGCGCAGGGCCGCGTCTATCCCTATCCGATGCAGGATGTCCTTCACGACCAGAAGGTGGATGAGACGTACACGTACCTGACCCTTGAGAATGAGTGGCTGCACATGGGGCTTCTGCCCGAACATGGCGGGCACCTCCTCAATTTCACTGACAAGCAAACGGGATTCGAGACGTTCTACCGGCAGCACGTCGTCAAGCCCGCGCTGATCGGCATGCTGGGCGCGTGGATTTCCGGAGGCGTCGAGTGGAACTTCCCGCACCACCACCGTGCGACGACGGCGATGCCGATCGACTGGCGCATCGTCGCGAACGATGACGGCTCGAAGACGATCTGGTTCGGCGAGACGGAACTGCGGCGGCGTCTGAAGTGGACGATCGGCCTTTCGCTGCTGCCCGACCGTGCCGTCCTGCAGGCGGAGAACGTGTTCATGAACCGCCAGCCGTGGATTGAGTCGATGCTCTACTGGGCCAACGTGTCCGTCCACTGCGGCGACGACTATCAGGTTCTCTTCCCGCCGTCCTGTCGTCTCGGCTGCGACCACCATAAGAGCTTCTGGACCTCTTTCCCGATCGGCCCGATGTCGGTGGATCATTCATGGCTCCCGTCCCAGCGCTCCAAGTACGCCGACGAAGCGGATGGCATCATCGATCTTTCCTGGTGGAAGAACTTCACCGCCGAGTCGCGTTCTATCTTTGCGATGGATCCGGAGAATAGCTGGCTTGCCGGTTACGACCACAAGAAGAATGCCGGTACGGCGCACGTCTCTAATCGTCACATTACCGTGGGCAAGAAATTCTTCCTCTGGGGAAATTTCCCCGAAGCGTATGTGTGGGACAAGGTGCTTACCGATCATGATGGCCCCTATCTCGAACTGATGGTGGGCTGCTGGAGCGACAACCAGCCCGACTACTCGTGGATCGCCCCGTACGAAACGCGCAAGATCAAGCAGTTCTGGTTCCCTGTGAAGGGCATCGGCGGCGTGAAGAACGTCACGATCGACGGCGCAGTGAATGTGGAACGCCTCGCGGACGATAAGGCGAAGATGCTCGTGGGCTTCCATTCGACGCGCGCGCTCAAGGGCTGCACGGTGACGCTCTACAAGGGCAAGGAGCCCGTCTTTACCGAAAAGAATGTTGCGCTTGATCCCAACACGCCATGGTGCAAGGATCTCGCGGTAGACCCTACTGCGGCCGACCAGGCGTACACGGCGGCACTCGCAGACGTGGACGGCAAGGTGTTCCTCTCCTACACGCCGGTCGGTCCCGATCCGAACGATCCGTTGCCGCCGAAGGTGGAGAACCCGCTGCCGCCGCAGGAGTACACGAGCGCCGAACTTGCCTATCAGGTGGCGCTGCGCCTTGATCAGTTCCACAACGGTCTGATTGATCCCGAGCCCTACTACAAGCGTGCGCTGGAGATCGACCCTGACTACACACGCGCCAACGCCGCCATGGGCGTGCGTCTTGCTAAGAACGGTAGCTACGCCGCTGCGAAGCCCTACCTCGAAAGAGCCGTCGCGCGTGCTACGCAGAATTACACACGTGCGCTCGATGCTGCCCCCGAATATTACCTCGCGTTGGTCGAGCGCGCGCTCGGTAACATGAAGCGCGCCGAGGATCTCTTCTGGCGCTGTACATGGCGCAGCACGTATAAGAAGGAGGCGTTTTACGAGATCGCCCGCCTTGCGGCGCTGCGCGGCGCCTATCAGGAAGCGCATGAAGCGCTTGATTTCGGTGCGTTGCCGCTGGGCATGGACGAGGCGAAGTTCCACACGTTCCATGCATATTTGCACCGCAAGTTGAAAGATTCTCCTGATGCGACGGCACAGCAGAAAGCGAACTGGCGCGAACTTGCCGCGAGCAACCAGAAAAAGGCATTTGCGTGCGATCCACTTGAGTACTGGGGGTTGTGCGAAGAAAAATTTGCCGATGGCAAAGGTGCCGCCGCAGCGTTGGCCGCCGCCGAGAAGAACCGCGGACTCAAGGCGCAGCAGCTTCTGGAATGTGTGAGCGACTACTGGGGCATTGGCGCGTGGGACGAAGTGATCGCGCTGTGCGATGCCGCAAACGCGGCGGCCGCGCGGGAGAAGCCCTACGCGACGGAGGGCGCGTTGCCGCTGAAGGATACGATCGCGGCGTGCGACAGCTACAAGAACGCGCTCTTTGGCGTGTTCAAGGGCGCGGCGCTTGAGAAGAAGGGCGATCTCGACGCAGCGAAAAAGGCGTATGCGGCTGCGAACGCGCAATCTGTCGATTACTGCTTTCCGAACCGCCTCGAAGAAGAAGAGGTGCTCCTGATGGCGGTGAAGGCTTTCCCTGGGGGCGCGAACCTCTGGTACTACCTCGGTTGCGATGAATGGAACCACGACCGCAAGGACGCGGCGCTCGCCGACTGGCGCAAGGCCGTGGATCTTGATCCGAAACATGCGCTCGCGCTCCGCTGCCTCGGCTTCGGGCTTGCCCACCCAGGAATCTACTTCACGAATACGGGCACACCCGTCGGCGTGCCTTCGCGTGAGGCGTACGCATACTACAAGCGCGCGCTCGCCGCAGATCCCGACAGTTTCCGTATTCTTGAGGAGACGGACAAACTCGCCGAGAAACTCGGCGTCAGCGCGGCGGAGCGTCTCGCCACGATGCAGACCTACCGCGCGACGGCGGAGAAGTATGACGCCTGCATCCTGCGCATGGTGTACCTCTTCAATGAAGCGGGAAATTACGACGAGTCGCTCAAGATCCTGACCTCGCGCCGTTTCCACGTGTGGGAGGGCGGCGAAGGGCTTCTCGCCCCGTTCGTGGACGCGCTGTTGTTGCGCGGCTTGCAAAAGATGGCTGCAAAAGATTTCGTCTCCGCGCAAAAGGACTTTGAGACGGCTCTCACGTATCCTGAAAACTTGCAGGCGGGGCGCCCGGGAGACGCCGGCACAGATCCCAAGGTGCGTTATTGCCTGGCGCAGTGCCGCAAGGCACAGGGCGATGAAGCCGGTTACAGAGCCGAACTCGAGAAGGTGCTCAAGGGTTGGGTGTCGCCGGGCGAGATGAACTACTACCGGTTCCTCGCACTCACCGAGTTGGGAAGGACAAACGAGACCGCCGCACAGTTGGAGGAACTCAAGAAAGGTATCGCCGCGCTTGAGAAGCCGATCCCCCAGGTGATCGATGCGTACGCCAAGTTCGGAGGCTCGAACACGCCGGCGGAGCGCATGGGATACCGGACAGCCCAAGCGCTGTATCTCCGCGGGCTGATTGCCCGGGCGGAAGGCAAAACGGCCGAGGCTAGGACGTTCTTCGGTCAGGTGCTGAAGGAGCGCCCCGCCATGATTTGGGCGAAGGCGATGCTGGAAAGACCCTGATTGTGCAAACATCGGATTCCGTGTTGTTAGGGCATTGATAAAACCAAAAGGAGAAAAACATGAGTGCAAACGAGAGAAGAGCGGGTGCGACGCGGCGTACGTGGTTGAAGCGCGGCGCTGTGTTGGGGGGACTGAGCGTGTTGGGCATGCCCAAACGTTTGGAGGGGGCGCCGACCGGCTGCGGGGTTACGGCCGGTACTGGTCAGAACACGGAGAAGAACGGCCAGTGGAGTCTTGACCGTGTCAACGCCTGGTATGCGGCGACACCTTGGCCTGTGGGGTGCAACTTCATTCCGTCGACGGCTGTCAATCAGATCGAGACGTGGCAGGCGGAATCGTTCGATCCCGAAACGATCGACCGCGAATTGGGCTTGGCCGCCGGGCTTGGGTTCAACACCGCTCGTGTGTTCTTTCACGATCTTGTCTGGGAGGCCGATCCGGACGGCTTTAAGAAGCGGTTCGACAAGTTTCTGGATTTGGGTCAAAAACACCGAATCCGTGCGATCCCGACCTTCTTTACGAACGGTTGCTATCACCGTGATCGTACGCCGAAACTTGGTAAGCAGCCCGACCCTGTGCCCGGCGTCCACAATTCGGGCTGGGTGCAGACGCCCGGCGCACCCAGCGTGAACGATCCCGCGACATGGGGACGCTTGGAAAAGTACGTCAAAGACGTGATCGGAGCGTTTGCAAAGGACGAGCGCGTGCTTCTGTGGTATCTGTATAATGAACCGTGGAATGCGACCAAGGGCGCGAAGAGCATGCCGCTCATGCGCGAGGTGTTTAACTGGGCGCGCGCGATCAATCCATCGCAGCCGATAACCGCATGTTTGGAATGTGGGGCTCCTCTGACACCGATGAACGTGTTTCTAGTGGGCGTGTGCGACGTGTTGACGTTCCACAGTTACTCGGGTGCGGCAAGTGTCGAATCGGAACTCAAACGGTATAAGGCTTTCAAACGTCCGATACTGTGCGGCGAGTATATGGCCCGTCCTGGATCCACGTTCCAGGCGATTCTTCCGATCCTCAAACGCGAACGGGTCATGGCCATGAATTTCGGGTTGGTCGCGGGCAAGGGTAACTTTTACTACCGCTGGGGTAGTAAAGAAGGCTCGCCAGAGCCCAAGGTTTGGTTCCACGATATCTTCAGAAAAGACGGAACGCCGTACGATGCCGAGGAGGTCAAGTTGATCCGGCAGCTTACTGGTGTTTTGTAAAAAAACGGAGCGCACGACGTGAGTCGGGCGCCCCCGTTTCCTGAATAAACGCGGTGTACATCAAGGAGAGAGTCATGCATGTTAGGTCACTGGTAAAAGGTTGTCTGGGATTGTTGAGCGTGTTTGCTGCTGTCCGTGTTGATGCGATGTATATTTACAAAGCAGACAACGCGGATGCCCTTGAACTCACAACGAGTTGGACGGGAGGTGTGGCTCCCGGGGAGAACGACGTGGCCGTGTTCGACGGCCTGAGCGAAACCAATTTCTGGGTAGGAGCACCGATCACCTGGGGTGGCGTTCTTTTTACCAACATGGATGCGGTCGTGACGGGAACGACGACGATTGCACCATCGCCGGGTGCGGCGGACAATGCATCGCTGACACTGGGTGCGGAAGGGATGAGGTGTTCCACCCCAAACGTTTCGTTGGTGTTGGATGTGCCCGTCTCGCTTTCCGCCCCGCAGGTGTGGGCGCTGAACCAACAGAAGCACTTGGCGTTGCGTAGTGTGATCAAGGATAACGGAAATGGGCTGACGATCAATGGTAACAAAGGGGGTGCTGTCTCATTCGAGTCCACAAACGCAGTGTCCGGGACATTGACGATCGAGGATGTTAGTAAGGTGTCTGTTTATGCAGACAGGGATGTGGCCCACTCTTTCCGTGCTGCTGGCTCATCGGGGTCGTCGCTTGTGGCTGTCCAGTTCTACGGAACTGCTGACTTGAGTGACCTATTCCCCTCCGGTTCGTTCACAACGACTAACGGTGTGTTCCATCTTGTTAACGGAGCCACAATTCGTTTTGCCCCTGGTGATGATGTGGTGTTTTTGGGGGCAGACACCGATACCCGGCTCGATATCATGAGTGGAACCGTTGTCCAGAACGGAGGGGCGCTGGTCGGCAGCAGTGTGAGGGTTCAGCATGAGGGATTTAATGGCCAGTATCAAATGAATGGTGGAAGTTTGTCGCTGGATCATTCACTGTTGGTAGGAACATACGCATCGAGACCCCGTACTGCGCTTTTTACGCAGAACGGCGGGACAGTCACGACGCCGCTGCTTCATTTAGGGTGCTACTCGCCCTCGCACGAAACGGTGGCGAGGTATGAGATGAATGACGGTGAATTGTTCGTGAAACGAACAGGAGCCGGTGCGCAATCCGGTCTGTATTTGTCGACGGCCAATGAGAATTTGATTCAAGCAGTGTTTGGGGGAAACAGTTCCGGGTTCTTTACCATGGCTGGCGGCGCGGTCGAGGCCGACGGCATCGGTTTCGGATCGGATGTCTCCGCGCTCCATCAAGCAACGACGAATGCGTATTCGGTCTTTAAATTGTCCGGCGGCGCATTTCTGCTGGGTGACGGCGGCATCCGCATCCGTGAAAGCTTTAACAACGGGGCCACGAATGCCGGTTACGGCGTGAAGCTCGGCGCGGGCACGCTACGTGCCCGCGAAGGGTGGGTGGCGGAGACCGACATTCTGCTGGATAAGCGAGGAGACGGCATTGTCGTAAACACCGAAGACCTGGATGGCGTTGGTCGTGATGTGGCTTGGAGTGGGCTCGTCTATGGAGGTGGCGGGCTCGAAAAGACGGGGCAGGGGCGGTTGGCTCTGGCTGCTTCGGTCGCCACGGGGCCGGTGACGGTTCGTGAAGGTGAGTTGATCCTCGGAGAAACGGCCACATACAGATGGACGGCGGACAGTCTAGTTCTGAATGACGGTGCTGCCGTCACTGCATGGAATGACATGTATTACGGGACGCCGGCGCTTCAGGGAACTTACGCCGCGCCGTCCTTGAAGAAAAACGTGCTCAACGGCCACAGTGTGGTACGGTTCAACGGCGCATCGAAAACCACGTTGACCGTTTCTGCGGTGAACAGTCCTGTGGCCGGTTGTTCATCCTTTACCATCGCATTCGTCATGCGGGCCGACACGGCGGGATACACGACCGGCTCCCAATTACTCTGGTATCGCCATGCGGGTATCTTCGATTGTGAGGTGGGAGGTATCCAGAACGACTGGGGAATCAGTTATACGGCGAATGCGCGAATCAGCGCAGGGGCCGGATTTCAAGCGAGCAACGAGGAAACAATGATTTACTCACAAGCCGGTTACTCTTTGGCGGACGGTCAGCCGCATGTGGTGATTTTCTCGTTGGATGGAACGAACCTGTTATTGAATGTGGACGGGCGCGTGACCACCGCTGCCGCCACCAAAAGCGTCCCGGCGGCGCGGGGCGTGTACCCGTTCAATCTCGGCTGTGTCAGTTACATCGCCGAGCGGTACTTCACTGGAGACCTTGCGGAGTTCCGCATCTATCGCAATTTGGCGCTGGACGCAAATGCGCAGAATCGCTTGGGCGCAGAATTGGCCGCGCTTTACGGCGCGACAAATACCCTGTTCGCCGTGAACCCCGCCGCGAGTGGTGCGCCTGTCGCGGACGCCGCGTTGTCGGCGTACAGCAACATCGTGTGGTCGGCCGAAACGCTCGTCGGCGAGAGCGGTAGACGGGTCGAGGCGTGGACATCGACCGATGGCACACATGTGATCGACCGGAGCGAGGTCGCAAAAGACCTTGGTGGGGACTATAGCGATGCTCAAGAGATCACGACCGCGCCGACCCTGATGCGGTGCGGCATGGGGCTGAAGCCGGTTGTCCGGTTCAATGCGGCCGAGACCAATGCGCTGGCTATTCCTGCAGCGGACAATCCGTTCGGCGGAAGCACGAATTTTTCGCTGGCGTTGGTTTTTCAGACGACTACGCCGGGATATACGATCGACAGGAACTGGTATCGTAACACAGGGGTGCTGGATATGGAGTGCCCGGGGATTGTCAACGACTGGGGTTTAAGTTTTGCCACCAATGGGCACATCTGTGCGGGTATCGGCAATCCGGATCAAACCCTATACAGTCTGCCGTATGATCTCAACGATGGGGCGCCCCATGTCGTGGTGGTGGTCTGGGATGTCGCCGACAGCAATCTGGTTGTCATGGTCGACGGGTTGCCCGCGACTTACAAGATATCGGAGCGTTCTGGCTCGCGTTTGTCCAAACGTGTCCTGATCGGCTCGGTCAATATCACAGACGGACGGTATTTCACAGGTGACCTTGCCGAGATGCAGTTCTACCCGGAGTGTGTTCTGACGTCCGACGACATGACCGAACTGACGCAGCGGCTGGCGTCCAAATACGGCGTTATGCTCATTCCAAGGCAGACGCGTCTGGCGTGGACGGATGGTAGCCTGACGGCAAGCCGTTACCAGATCGAGAGCGGTGCCGTGTTGACGCTCCCGTTACCATCAACGCTAAGCAGCGGTTCATCCGTGTCTGGGAATGGGAGTGTCAACGGCAGTTTGATCGTCGCGGCCGGCGGCGTGGTAGATAGCCGCGAAGGGACGTTGACCGTCGAAACGCTCTGTCTTGAAGATGGCGCGGAACTCAAATTCGCGAACGATGCGAACGGCCTGGACGCCCTCTCCGTCGGAGACCTTTCCGTCTCTGGAACGGTGACCGTCAGCGTCGACAACGGCAGGACGTTAGGTGGCCGGAATGTATTGGCCACATTCGATTCCTGCGACATTGCCGCAGATGCCGAGTGGCTGGTAGAAGGAACATCGAGTGCCGTCCACATACGCGTTGACCAAACTCAAAAGGAATTGGTGCTGGTCGTCACATCGGGCACACTCATTTCCATACGGTGACACAGAAGGCGCAAAGGAAAACGAAGATGGGCATGAAAATGACGCGGCGGGATCTCTCAAAGTTAGGATTGACGGCATTGGGGGGCGTGGGCTTCGTTGGTAGAGCCGATGCAGTAAAAAAAGATGTCGGTGATAAGGTTAGCGTGGGATGTGGTCGCGATGCATGCGGCGGCGTCGGGCGGTGGCCGGTCGAAAAAGCGAATGACTGGTACAAAGGTGTACCATGGCCGATCGGATGTAATTATGTGACATCGACGGCGGTCAATCAGCTTGAGATGTGGCAAGCGGAGACCTTTGATCCGAAAACGATCGACGTGGAATTCGCGCTCGCTGAAGGCCTTGGATTCAACACGATGCGGGTTTTTCTGCACGACTTGGCTTGGAAACAGGATCCGGACGGGTCTAAAAAGCGCGTGTCGGATTTTCTGGCGATCTGTAAAAAACACCGCATGCGCGCGCTTATGACGTTCTTTACGAATGGTGGGCCGGGGACAAAGATCGCAATCGGCAAACAGCCGGAGCCGCTCCCCGGCGTCCACAATTCCCGCTGGCTGCAGAGCCCTGGGCGTGAGGTCGTCAACTTCCCTGAAAAGTGGGGATACCTCGAAGAGTATGTCAAAGATGTTTTGACGACCTTTGCGAATGATGACCGCGTGTTGCTCTGGTGCCTTTACAACGAGCCCGAGAGCCACCGAAACGGCAATCGCAGTCTGCCGCTTCTCCGCCGCCTGTTTGAATGGGCACGGAGCGTGAATCCGCAGCAACCTTTGACGGCACCGGTCTTCTTTTACCCCATGCATCCTCGGACAGATTTTCCGATATGTTGTTTTTTGGGCGAGAACTGTGATGTGATGAGTTTCCATTGCTATCAATCGCCCTCAATGGTTGAAAAAATGATTACGCTTTTCCAAACGTTCGGCCGTCCGGTTCTATGCACCGAATATCTATCCCGGCCGGCAAACACGTTCGAGAATGTATTGCCCCTGCTTCATAAAAACCGTGTGGGCGCGATCAATTTCGGACTTGTCAACGGGAAGTGCAATTTTCAGTTCTATGGTAATGATTTGCCCGAGCCCAAGTTCTGGAAACACGATATTTTCAGGAAAGACGGAACGCCGTTCGACCCGCGTGAACTTGACGTCATCCGCAGTTACACGGCAGTTGGAAAGAAATGATCCCCAGGTGTATCATTGCTTCCTGCGGTGTTCCTGTTTTTCTGTGAACCCCGCTGGGTTGATGGCTGTGTTGAGGTTGAAGGAATGAACAGAAGAAAGTTTGTCGCCGGGATGGGTGCGGCTGCGCTGATCCCCACACTCGCCGATACGGGACGCGTCGAATCCGTGTCCGGGGTGTCTCGCTCCGGTCTTCGACTCGGGTTTCAGGTGTTCGCCGTCCGCGACCTTTGCGAGAAAGACTTCCCCGGTACGCTCAAGGCTGCGAAGGCGATGGGATACGAAGGCGTCGAGACGGGACGCTTCTACGGGCGCAGCGCGAACGAGTTAAAAACGATTTGCGATGACGCGGGGCTCGAGCTTTTCGCCTTGCAGCTCTATCCGCATAATATCGTCGAGCCGCAGCTTGCAGAGACAATCCGCTTCTGCATGGCGTGCGGATGTCGCCGCATCAACGTCGCTTGGTACAAGGGCAGCGAAGAGAATCCGAACGACTGGCAGCTTTTGATCAACGTGATCAACCATGCGGCGGAAGTTTGCGCACGCGAAAGCATCGGTGTCGCCTACCACAACCACGACCACGAATTCCAGATGAAGGTTGACGGCAAGAGCGTCTGGGAATGGCTCTGGGAACCTTTGCCGGGAAACGAGTCGCTTCGCCAGATCACTGCCGTGCCGCGTTTTTCGCCACTCGTGATGCAGGAGCTTGATTGCGGCAACTGCGTTCTCGGCGGCGGCGATCCCGTTTACTGGCTCGACCGCTACCCGCAGCGTAATCCGACGGTTCACATGATGCCCGTGATCGACGCGACAGAGACGCGGCCAGGTGAATGTGGGGTCGGATCGAAATCCGACCGCGTCGATTGGCCGCGGATTATCGGCGCGTTGAGGCGCAACGGTACTGAATGGCTGGTCGTCAAACCTACCACCTTCCCCGGTTCGCTTGCAGACCTTGAGGCCAGTGCCGAGTATCTGCGCGGTATCATTTCATGTTAGCCCGACTTTCGCGATTCGCGGTCGCCAAAAAATAATTTCCGTTGCGTAGCCCCTTTTTTGCTCCCGCCAGCCAGCGACCAGCGCAACGCTGGCCGCTGGCTGGCGGGCGTTGTTTACGCTCGAATAGCGAAAGTCGGGGTGGAAACCGCGTTTGTCGAGGCGGCGCGTGCTCTCGGCGCAGGCGTGAAATAGTCCTCAGCGTGTGACGTTCGCTATCTTATTTCGATGGCGTTTTCAGATTTTCAGGGACGGCATTCCTGAACCACTCGGAAATCATGCCGACCGTACGCTTGGGCTGACGGTACCAGTTGAAGAGTCCGGCACGGCTCATGGCATTCGGTTTTTTTCCGCTGCCAAGGCAGTCACGCCCACTGGTGCGCGTATCGAAGAACTGCCAGTAACAAAGTCCGGCGATATCGGCGTTCCCATACACGGCCTCTGCGACCAGTCGGTTGTGTTCGACCTGAAAGTCCTCGCTGCGGATCGGGGCTGAGGGGTCAAACGAGCCGTAATCGCCGGCAACACCGATCTCCGAGACAATAATCGTCTTGTCGGGATACTTTTGGCGGAAGTGCGCTGTGACCCAGTTGATGCCGTAGCCCTTCATGTTGAATATTTTCTCACGAAGCTCGGCCGCCTCCCCTGGGTAGCCGTTGATCGTTCCCGGATAGGTATTGAACGCGATAATATCGGTGTTCTCGTGACAGATGTCCTTCTCGGTGATGTTGCAGGCGAAGGTGATGAGTCGGCCTGAATCCTCTTCGCGGATCGTCGCGATCAACCTGTCGGTCAACGCCTTGGCCGACGGCAGTGCCGAGTTCTGCTCGTTCAGGAACGCGAAGATGATTACTGAAGGGTGATTAAAGCTGTTCCTGACCATGAGCTTTGTCTGACGAAGCTGAAGCTCAATGAATTTCGCGTCCTCCAGTTCATTGATCCCGTTCTGCATGGTGTACCGTTGACCATTGCCCCAGCCGAGCGATTCTTCCCAGACCATCACACCACATTCGTCGCACAACTCAAGAAACCGTTGCGACTGCGGATAGTGTGCGCCGCGGATGAAGTTCCCGCCCATCGCCTTTAGGTTCTGGATGTCCGCCAACATGAATCCCTCGGGTGTCGATGCCCCCAGTTGCAGTTGCTGCTCATGACGGTTTACGCCCTTGAGGAAGATACGTTCACCATTCAGGTAAATACCTCGGTTGCGCGCTTCGATCGTCCGGATGCCGAACCGCACGGCGCACGTCGGCGCCGTCTGGTCGTGTGTGGACCTGATCGCAACCGTATGGAGATTGGGGTGCTCTGGCGACCAGAGTTTGAAGTTCGGAACGCGGACAACCGTTTTGGCCTCGCGAAACTCCGCCGACATCGTGTGTTGGCCGTCGAAGAGGAGTTCTGTCTCGAAGGCATCGGAGGCGAAGCCCACTGCCTCAAGCTCGATTTTTCCCGTTCGATAGTCGCGTGTTCGTACGTGCAACGTCCGGTTGTCGAGTTCGACTGACACGCCATGGAAGAATCCGCCCCAGCAATGGAAATCGTAATATGTCCGCACCAGCTTCTGATAGTTCCAGT
>Ga0255346_1004239_pt1 | contig 15902 bp, 10 predicted proteins | sample wastewater_treat_FD_194410 | JGI IMG/M metagenome (GOLD analysis project Ga0255346, IMG submission 194410) | Wastewater microbial communities from Lulu Island WWTP, Vancouver, Canada - plant22 | ecosystem: Engineered > WWTP > Wastewater > Unclassified | place: Canada: Vancouver, British Columbia... | reverse complement strand
TACATCCTGCCGGGATCAAAGTACTTATCTGTGATGGCCTTGTGGTCTTCAACGGTCATGTTCCTGATCACATCCTCCTCCTTCCTGACCCAGTCATCGCTGAACCCGTATTTCCCGATGTAGGTAAGCATGGCAGCCATTGCGTCATTCGTTTCAAAACGGCGCGCATTTGATCTGATCATGCTGTTCTTTATGAACTGAAGCTCTTCCTCCGATATCCCTTCACGGTATTTCGCAAGCTCACCGGTGATTATCTCCAGGGTCTCAAGGGTGGCATCTGACCTGACGCTGGTTGATATGATGAAAGGTGCCGGGATTTTCATCTCGCGGAAGCTGCTGCGTGCCCCATATGTGAAGCCTTTCTGTTCACGCAGTATCTGATTCAGGATACTTGTGAAAGCGCCTCCCATCCTGTAGTTGGCAAAATTGGCCTTTACCCAGTCAGGGTCATTCCTGGTCATTGCAATATAGCCGGCATAGACAACCGACTGGCGTGAGCCGGGAATATCGAAGAAATATATCTGTGATTCTTCCGGAGCGGCCGGTAACTCATAGCTCCTGGCGGGCACCTCTCTGGCCTGCCACTCAGCCTCAAGGGGCTTCAGGGCATTAAGCACCTCTTTCCTTGACACGTTGCCTGCAACATAAATCGAAGTAACCGACGGGGAGAAGTTTGTTTCATAGAAGCTCTTCAGTATCTCAGGAGTGATCTGCTCTACTGATTCTTTTGTACCCCTGAGGTCATATCCCATGATATGCTCCGGGCCATAGACAAGCTTCATGAACTGTTCCGAGGCAACACTGGCCGGGCGGGCCTCCGCCTGTATCAGCCCGTTGCGGGTGCGGGTCTGAGCCATGATGAATTCAGCCGTGTCCCAGCGTGGTTCAAGCAGTATCTCCTTCATGAGCGAAACTGTAGCGGCAAAGTTGCGCGACAGGGTGCTGCCGCTGAGGGTGATCTCTTCGCCGGAAGCGCGCATGACAACGGATGATCCGAGCAGTTCGATCTCCTCCTCAAGCTCTTCGGGCGTCCTGTTCCTGGTTCCCTGCGGCAGCACTGCCGCAACCATCGAGGCTACTCCCGGCATTGAAATATCATCGCCATGAGCTCCGCCGGCAATGACCACCGACATGCTTACAAGCGGCAGTTCCCTGTTTTCGGTGCCGTAAACCCTGATGCCGTTCTTCAGGGTAGCCCTCCAGACCTCCGGCACCCTTACTTCGGGCTCGGGCCCTGCAGCAGGCTCAACGGTGCGGTCGATAGCCGAAGCTGTCTTTTCCACAGGTGTTTCATCCATTTCTTCTATTGCCACCTGACTGGCTTTTGTTATGTCTTCCTCACTGACTGTCGCCCTGACCGAATTCTCAGCCATCATCTCCTGCTGTCCCTTCGGGACGAAGCTGGTGACAATATGCGGCTTACCCTTGATGTAAGCTTCATACACCCTCATTATATCGTCACGGGTGACCGCCCTTATGTTTTCAATATCCTTTGCGAAGAATCCCGGATCATTCAGAATGGTATTGTAGGAAGCCAGCCGGATTGCCTTGTTCATTACACTGGTCAGTCCCTGGTAAAAACTCTTTTCCATGGTAGCCTTGATACGCTCCAGTTCCCTGTCGGTGAAACCGTCAGCCTCGAAGCGGGCAAACGCTTCATTGATGGCCTCTTCTATCTCTTTAAGGCTCTTTCCCTCATTTGCAGTAACAGAAATAGTGAATTCCCCTGCCAGCTCCTCGGCGCTGTTGTAGGCAGATACCCGGGAGGTAAGCTGCTTTTCCTTCACCAGAACCTTGTACATAGGGGCTTTTTTGCCTGATGAAAGCAGTTCTGAAAGGAAGCTCAGGGCGTAGGAATCCTTTGTATAATTTTCGGGAACCGGCCATACCATGTTGATCTCCGGCACATTGGCAAAATTATCCTCATGATAGAGCCTTTTTGTCTCTGTGAGAGTGACAGGCATGGCTGTTCTGGCTGTCACCTCACCGTGTGACTTGATTTCCCCGAAGTACTTGTCAAGCAGGAGCTTCACAGAATCAGCCTCGAAGTCACCTGCAATCACAAGTGTTGCATTGTTCGGACCGTAGAAGTTCTGATAGAACTCTCTGACGTCATCAACGCCGGCATTGGCAAGGTCTTCCATCTCACCTATTACCTCCCAGCTGTAAGGATGCGATTCCGGGTAGAGGTTTTTGGATATTACGTAGTTGGTAAAACCATAAGGGGAGTTGTCTTCTCCCTGCCTCTTTTCATTCTGCACCACATTCTGCTGGATAGCCAGATTGCGGGGTGTCACTGAATTGATGAAGAAGCCCATCCTGTCTGACTCGAGCCAGAGTATTTTTTCAAGCGCATTTTTCGGAAAACTTTCGAAATAAGCGGTGACATCACGGCTTGTAAAACCGTTGTTCGAACCCCCGGCATTTTCTATGACCATGTCAAACACCCCGTTGGGAACATTCTCCGAGCCGCTGAAAAGCAGGTGCTCAAAGAGATGTGCAAAGCCTGTACGGCCCGGAGTCTCCCTGCTGGAGCCCACATGATACATGATGGCAAAGGAAATAACCGGGTCAGAATGGTCCTGATGAAGTACCACCTGTAATCCGTTCGGCATTGTGTACTTCTCATAGCTGAGATTGAGCTTGTCTTCCTGGCCGGTTTTGCCGCATGCCGCCATGAATATCGCAACGATTGTCAGCAGTGTGACATTGAACAGTATACGTTTAATGTTCATGATAATAGTATTTATAAGTTATCTGTTTCAATAGTTTGGTATTCTTATAAATGAATGCTTATAACTGCCTGATTATCAGGATCGGTCAACTTTCCCGGGGCAGGCGCTCCAATTAATTGATTATGTACCTGTCAGTAAAAACATATTGTTCTGTTACATTTTATAGAAATCATCTGTTCCTCCTGAAGGAGTATTTTCCTGAACCGACTGTCATGATCACGTAGCCATCCTCATTGCCCTCAACCTTAATCTCCTTTTTCTGTGCAAGGGGAAGGCCTCCCTCATATATCTCAGCGGGATCTTCGGCAGGGATGCAAACAGTTGCAGTAGTGTTGGCAGGAATAACCACATCCATTTCGAAACACTCATTATTAATCCTCCATGTGCAGCCAAGCAGTCCGTAATATGTCTCAAGACTTGCCGACACAGATGTCAGTCCGCCGCCGATGTGCGGTTTTATGATGATCTTTTTATATCCGGGCCCCTCTTCCCTGGTGTCCACTCCTGCAATTACACGGTACATCCAGTCGCCGATGGCGCCGTATGCATAGTGGTTAAACGAGTTCATTCCGGGAGTCTGGAAAGAGCCGTCAGGCTTCTGGCCGTCCCATCTCTCCCAGATGGTTGTAGCTCCCATTGTTACGGGATAAAGCCATGAGGGATATTTCTTTCTCAGCAGGAGTTCATAGGCCAGGTCAGTATAACCGAAGCGCGACAGCACATGGCAGAGGTAAGGGGTCCCCAGGAAGCCTGTGGTAAGGTGTCCGTAGCTTTTGACGTTTTCCGCCAGGCGTCTGGCAGCCTGCTCCCTGAGGTCAACCGGCAGCATATCAAAATTCAGTGCCAGGACGTATGCGGTCTGTGTACCGGAGACAAGGCGTCCGTTAGGAGTCACATATTCCTTCATGAATGCATCCCTGACCCGTTCGAGCAGTTTACCGTATGAGTCGGCATCATCTCTCTTTCCAAGCACGTTTGCGGCCTTTATCAGCAACTGTACAGAGTTGGCATAGAAGCACTGAGCTATCAGGTATTTGTCAGTCACTGCAGCCATCCCGCTGTTGTCATCGTCAGGCCTGTAGAAGAGCCAGTCGCCATAGTGGAAGCCGGAGTTCCACAGGTCATCCCTTGCCGTGCTCCTGATACTTTCGACGTAGGCTTTCATCGAGCCATACTGCTGCTCCAGCAGTTGCCGGTCGCCATAGACCAGGTACATGTTCCAGGGAGCTATTGTTGCCACATCGGCCCAGCCGGTACTGTTAACCGATCCGGCTCCCAGGATATTTGGCACCACATGGGGCACTTTGCCGTCAACCTGGTCTGCTTCCAGGTCTTTCAGCCATTTGGCAAAGAAATTATTGACATTCATATTGAAAGCTGCAGTTCGCGAGAATGCCTGTGCATCACCGGTCCATCCGAGTCTCTCGTCGCGCTGCGGACAGTCGGTGGGTATATCCAGGAAGTTGCCCTTCTGTCCCCACTGAATATTATGTTGTAACCTGTTTATCAGGCTGTCGGAGGTGACGAATGACCCTGTCGGCCTCATTGCCGAATAGAGGGCAACCGCGGTGAAGTCTCCGGGCGTGAGCTTGCCGGGGTATCCTTCAACCTTCAGGTACCTGAATCCGTGCCAGGTAAAACGGGGCTCGAAGAACTCTTCCCCGCCACCCTTCAGGACATAAATATCCCGGGCTTCTGCCGACCGAAGGTTCGCGGTATAGAAGTTTCCATCGCGGTCAAGCACCTCGGCATGTGAGAGGATTACACTGTCTCCGGCGTTTCCTCTTACCCTCATCTGAACCCACCCGACAAGGTTTTGTCCGAAGTCGATCACCTGGTCACCGGCCGGGGTCTCCATGATCTGAACGGGAACAAAGGTTTCGTGCTTCTTCACAGGCTCATTTTGTGTAGCTATCAGCACATCCATGCTATGCGCTGCTTCTTTCACCCCGTCCCAGCCGGTGTCATCATATCCGGGGAGCGTCCAGCCCTTTTTCTCCATCCTGGCGTCATAGATTTCACCGTGATAGATCTCTGAGTAGCGGACAGGACCGGTGGATGATTTCCAGGAGCCGTCAGAGATTATACTTTCAGTGGAGCCGTCTGACAGGGTGATATCAATCTGGCATAACAGGGCGATGTCGTTGCCATAGAAATTGAAGCTGCTTCTGAACCCTATGTTGCCACGGTACCATCCGCTGCCGAGCATCACACCGATGGCGTTGCTGCCGTTTTTCAGCAGGTGGGTCACGTCATATGCCTGGTATTGCAGCCGTTTGCCGTAGGAGGTCCAGCCCGGGGTAAGGAAGGCATCGCCGATGCGTTTTCCGTTGAGTTCCGCCTCGTATAAGCCGTGTGCTGTTATATAGGCCGTAGCCCTGACAATCTTCCCGCTGACGGTAAACTCTTTTCTCATCATCGGACCGGGTCTCATCACCGTATCTTCGGCATAGCCCGGTTCGATCCATTTTGCCTTCCACCAGTTCTTGCCGATGATGCCGGTTCTGAATTTTGCCGGCGGGCTCCATGCCGACCTTTTCCCTCCGTTATCCCAAACCCTGACCTGCCAGTTGTAATCCCTGCCTGATGCAAGAGGCTCTCCTGCATAGACGATATGAACTGACTGGTCTGAATTAACCCTGCCGCTGTTCCATACAGGCCGTGTGCCTTCGGAGACCCTGAGTTCATAAGCCGTCTGTACCGTATTCCTTTTGTCAGAGGCAAGCTGCCACGAGAAGCGCGGTTGAGCAGCATCAATGCCCACGGGGTTAGTCATGTTTTCAGTGAGCAATCCGGTTACGGAAACCTGTGCCGGCAGAGTCAGGCAAAGGGTAACCAGTGCAAGTGAAAGAACTATTTTCTTTGTCATATCTCAGTCATTATCGATAATTGCCTTTAGTCCCAGGTAGACAGGCGGAAGACTTTTGCCAACGGCACTTTCGTATATTGTCATTGCAGCGCCGAGTGCAGTGGAGTTTTCAACCTGGCTGGCATAAACCCTTTTGTCAGGAAGCCGGGCAGCCAGAAACCGCACGAAGGTGTCATTCCGTGCAAAACCGCCTGTGACGTACACTATCTCGGTCTTGTCGTCGGCGGGTATAATAAGTCTCCATGATTCCATGCAGAGATCAACCAGGTCACATATCATCTGGTGATAGGCATCGGCGTATGTAAGGTAATGAGAGAGGTCGGCCTGCTCGTCAACGTATCCGGGCGGTATCCCCTGACGGAAAAAGACCCGCCCATTTCCTGAGGCAAGAAGCTTCTCTATCTTTTGGCTTTTGATCTTTATGGTTTTGTACAGCTCGTCGGTGACCCCGAAGTGGTCATCAAGCCTGGCAACATTCACATCATGGATATGCCCCAGGAAAAAGCGGGATGCTTTTACCTGCTGACTGTCAATGTTCAGGTAGCAGAGGGTGTCATTGCGTAGCTGGTCAGCTGTCAGGGGCTCCGTGTTGAAAGGATTCATGAATATGCACCAGGTACCTGTGGAGACAAGGATAAAGGGTCTGTCACTGCTTTTCAGATAGGGCACCAGCGAGGCGGAGCTGTCATGCAGACCGATACCGGTTCTGACCGTCCGGCCTTCAATGTTTACATCAGCAACACCGGATGGTACCACCGGATCAGGAAGCTTTATTTTTTCAGCCTTCAGCCAGGCATGGTACTGCATTTTTTCAAAATCCCACATGGCCGTATGGCAACCGACAGATGTATATTCTGACGCCTCCCTGCCTGTAAATATACGGCTGAGGTATTGTGGCAGATGGAGTGTGGTTCTGATACGTGCGAAGAGAGCCGGCTTCATCTTTTTCAGCCAGAGGAGCTGAAGCCCCGAGTTGAGCATCCCAAGAGCCGGTGAAGCCGTAATCCGGCTGAACTCCTCCACTCCGCCCCAGGCTTCATAGAACTCGTCCGTCAGCCCTTCAGGCATGGGTTTCAGGTAATTGTAGAGAGGGGTGACCCTTTCGCCCTGATGATCAAGGTGCATAAGGCTGGCACCATAAGAGGAGAAGTTCAATGCAATGACCTGATAATCTTCTGACCGGACGGCTTCTGCAAGCCGTGATTTCATCCATGAGACAATCCCTTCGATGTCATCGCTTTCGAAACCATCGTCGTCACGTATTTCCCCGAATACCTTCTCTTCCTGATGAATAAGGATAAGGTTCAGGTCGAACAACAGGAACTTCTTGTTGGTCTTCCCTATATCGAAAACTGCAATAACATCCATGATTATTCAGGTACGTTCAGAGAGCACTTCTTTCTCATACTTTTGTATTTCAACAATATAATCTTCCGCCACGGGAACATTGCCTGTCAGGCACCAATAGTCGTAGACCGCCCCGAGCGGTTTTGTCTTCATCACCTCCATCAGCGCCAGCCTTTCAAAGTACCTGCCCTCCTCCTCATATTTCCTGAGTGTCTCAGTCGGTTCGAGCAGTGCATGGAGGAATGCCAGCTGTGCAGCCCGGGTGCCGACAACATAGGCGCCGATGCGGTTTATGCTAGCATCGAAGTAATCGAGTCCCACATGCACTCTTTCCAGCGCTTTGCAGCGGACAATCTCCTGGGCGATAAGCTGAATCTCATCGTTGAATATTACCACATGATCACTATCCCACCGCACCCCGCGTGTCAGATGAAGCATCAGTTCATCGACATAGAGCAGGAGGGAGGAGATTTTGTCTCCTATCTGCTCGGTCGGGTGATAGTGACCGTTGTCAAGAGTAATCAGCTTGTTGTTTTTTATTGCGTAGCCCATATAAAACTCGGCGGAGCCAACCACCATCGATTCCGATCCTATTCCGAAAAGCTTGCTTTCGAGTGCATCCCTGAGGTATTCAGCGGGGAATTCCTCACTGAAGATTTCGTCAAGTGACTCCTTCAGCAGGGCACGGAGTGCATAGCGGTCAACCGGAGTGTCCTTTGAGCCGTCAGGTATCCAGAGGTTGTTGACGCACGGAGTTCCCAGCTGTCTGCCCATTTCGGCAGCGATTCTCCTGCACCGTTTCGCGTGTTCAATCCAGAAGCGGCGGTTCTTTTCATTCCTGCCGGAGAGGGTAAAGCCATCTTCCGCCAGGGGGTGTGAGAAGAAGGTGGGATTGAAGTCCAGACCTGTCCCCAGGTTCTTTGCCCAATCTATCCATCCCTGGAAGTGGTCGGTGGTGATGCTGTCACGATCAATCTTCGTTCCGCCGAACTCACCATACATGGCGTGAAGGCTCACTCTCTGGCTTCCGGGCAGAAGACTCATCACTTTCTCCATATCCTGCCTCAGCTGGCTGACACTGTTTGCTTTGCCGGGATAATTGCCTGTTGCCTGTATTCCTCCACCTGAAAGGGTTGCATCGGGTGTTTCGAACCCCCCGACATCATCAGTCTGCCAGCAGTGAAGGCTTATACTGATGCTGTCAAGCCTGCGCAAAGCCTCGTCTGTGTCAACCCCAAGGGCCGCATACTGTTCGCGGGCATCTTGGTATGCCTGCAGTACCTTCTCTTTTTTCATCTCCGGTGATATATTAATCTTATTACAATTTAATCACAAATGTCGAGAGAACAAGTACGAAAATCCCTGTTACCAGGAAAGCAATCGTCTTCCTGTCAGATCCCTTCCACTCTTTCAGGATGATTCCCCATATATTGCTGAATGCTATGTTCATTGACATGAGAATACTCCAAGCGAACGCCACCATCGATGGCGGGAGCATGCTTTCTCCCATGCCCATAAAGAAAAATTGCATGTACCAGAGTGTACCTCCTGCCGCTGAAAAAGCGATATTTCTCAACAGTACCGTGGAAGGCACTGACAGATAGTCTCTGAAGGTTTTGTTCCTTATGTTCAGGAAGAGGCAATAGATCAGGTTGGTAAAGAAACCTCCGAGGGTTACGAACATTATCACCGGGTTTTTGGCAAAGAGGGGGTTTGCTCCAAGGTTGATGGCAGCATCCTTGAGAGGCTGTCCGGCCGTCAGGCCGAAGTTGAAGCATGCGCTCATGACCCCGGAAAGGACAGCAATCAGTATACCCTTTTTCAGGGCGAAATCCTTCACGGCAGCTTTCTGCTCCTCTTCTGTCAGGTTCCTGTTCTTGAGGGTTGCGGCATAACCGAGGATGGCTATACCGGCAAGACTGACGGAAACGCCTGTGAGCATCAGTATCCCTGACCGGTCTGCGAAGAGGTTCTGCCCGCTGATCACCGGTGGGATAAGCGTTCCTATCGCTGCGCAGAGGCCCAGTGCCACTGACTGTCCGAGGCCCACTCCCAGGTACCTCATACTCAGCCCGAAGGTCAGCCCGCCTATACCCCACAGTGCACCGTAGAAGACAGCCCACCATTTGGAGGAGGCCGGGGCCTGGCTGATGATAGCTCCGAGAGTACCTGCAGGAACAGTGATCCATGCAAACAGGAGAGGGACGATTATCCATGAGAACAGACCCTGCACGATCCAGTATGATTCCCATGACCAGCCCCTGACCTTTCTTATCGGTACGTAAAAGCTGGCAGCACACATGCTGCCTATGCTCATGATAATGATGCTCAGGATGGGATTCGGGTTCATAAGGTGGAAAGATTGGCCTGTCAAATATAGTGATTTGCCGGTTCTGAACTGACTCAGCGTTTTGCCGGAAAATCATTTATTTTATTCTTAATATCATCAGTTGCCGGCCATTCGCCTATCCTGACAGCCACTAATGCTGACTGCAGGTTTCCGGCCGTTCACTTATCCTGGCAGACATTAATGCTGCTTGCCGTTCGCCTATCCTGACAACCATTAATGCTGACTGCCGGTTGCTTGCCGTTCGCCTATCCTGGCAGCCACTAATGCTTACTGCCGGTTTCCGGCCGTTCACTTATCCTGGCAGCCACTAATGCTGACTGCCGGCTGCTTGCCGTTCACCTATCCTGACAACCATAAAGTTGACTGTCAATTACCGGCCGGGGTATTGTCAATTGCCTCTCATTTTCTTAACTTCATCCGCTCAAACACACCAAACAATGAACTGGATCGACTTTGTTATAACTGCCATTCTCTTTTATGGCCTTTTACAGGGATTCATTGACGGTCTGATAATTGAGCTAGCCCAGCTGGCAGCGCTGGTCCTTGGGATTTGGGGCGCCATCCACTTTTCATGGTGGACGGCAGACAAGCTGGCCGTATGGTTTGACATGAACTCAACATGGACCGGCCTGATCTCCTTCGCAATCACATTCATCGCGATTGTCGCTGTTGTCTACATGACAGGGAAGGTTCTTGACTCGATAGTGAAGACTATTTCGCTGGGCTTCATCAACAAGGCACTTGGCGCTCTTTTCGGTGTCTTTAAGGTCACTCTCATACTCAGTGTAATTTTTGTCTTCCTCAATACCATAAACGAGAAGAAGCGTTTCCTTCCGTCAAATACTATAAACAACTCATTCTTCTATAATTCCATTGCCGACCTGGTACCATCGATTTTCCCGGTGATGGAGGGGGGCAACCTGATTGACAGCTTCAACCGCCACAAAAAGGAAAAGGATGATGTCACCATCTGAGCGGTTTTGATATCTTTGCGACACCTAAATTCAAAACGCTGATGATGAACTTTGTTGAAGAGCTGAGGTGGAGGGGGATGATACATGACATCATGCCCGGCACGGAGGAGTTCCTGTTAAAAGGGAAGACCTCGGCTTACGTTGGCTTTGACCCTACAGCTGATTCATTGCATATTGGCCATCTGGTAGGAGTGATGATGCTCAGGCATTTTCAGAATGCCGGGCACACCCCGATTGTGCTGATCGGCGGCGCAACCGGTATGATTGGTGACCCTTCCGGCAAGTCAGAGGAGCGTAATCTGCTTGATGAGCAGACACTGCGCCATAACCAGGAGTGCATGAAGAAACAGTTTGAGAAATTCCTCGACTTCAATTCCGCCGCACCGAACAGGGCGGTAATGGTCAACAACTATGACTGGATGAAGGAATACTCGTTTCTCGGCTTCATCAGGGATATTGGCAAGCACATCACTGTCAACTACATGATGGCCAAGGATTCCGTAAAAAAGAGGCTTGACCCGGAAAGCGGCCAGGGAATGTCATTCACCGAGTTTTCATACCAGCTGGTTCAGGGAACTGATTACCTTTATCTCTACACCAAGCATGGATGCCAGCTGCAGATGGGCGGATCAGACCAGTGGGGAAACATAGTCACCGGCACTGAACTGATCAGGCGCAAGGCGGGAGGAGAGGCTTATGCCATGACCTGCCCGCTGATCACCAAGAGTGACGGCCAGAAGTTCGGCAAGACGGAAACAGGCAATGTATGGCTTGACCCGGCAAAAACCACACCTTACCAGTTCTACCAGTTCTGGCTCAACGTGGCTGACGCCGACGCAGAAAAATTCATCAGGATATTCACAATGTTACCGCAGTCAGAAATAGCCGGACTGGCAGAGGCTCACCAGGCTGAGCCGGAACGGCGTATACTGCAAAAACGCCTTGCCGAAGAGGTGACTGTAATGACTCACTCCAGGGAGGAGTACGAGGCCGCGGTAGAAGCCTCACAGATTCTCTTCGGGAAAGGGACCACCGAACAACTAAGAAAGATGAATGAAAACACCTTTCTTGCACTGTTTGAGGGAGTGCCGATGTTTGATATCAGCGCAGGCCTGCTGGAAGCAGGGGTGACTTTAGTCGACCTCTGTGCAGTACATACCGCCATCACCGAATCGAAAGGTGAGTTCCGCCGCCTTATCAGCGGAGGGGGTGTGAGCCTCAACAAGAGTAAGATGGACAATGCGGAGATGATTATTACACGGGAACACCTTCTGAACAACAAGTATATCCTCATACAGAAAGGGAAAAAGAGTTACTTCCTTATCAGGGTAAAGGAGGAGTGATTGACTGAACATAATTCAAATCAAACAGGGAGGTCAGTATGAAGGGCAACATCAGGGCAGAATTCAGGCAGGACTCATTTGACCTGTTGAACTTTTTCATCAGGCATTTCAGGAAGTTTGTGATAGCCGGCATCGTTGCGGCCATTCTGTCAGCTGTTATATCACTACTGATCAGACCATTGTACGAATCAACGGTCATTCTCTATCCCTCTTCAAACATTACCGAAGCCACCTCACTGCTTGGCGAGACTGAATCGCGCACTGCCCTGTTCGGTGACGATGACGCCACCGAGAAACTCATCCAGGTGATCAACAGCGCGCAGGTCAGGGAGTATCTGAAGGAGAAGTATAACCTGATGCAGCATTATAATATCAAGCCGGGCGAAAAATACCCGAATACCCTCATGAAGGCAAAGATGGACAAGTACATGCGCTGTACCCGTACAGATTACGGATCAGTGAAGATACGCGTCCGCGACCGCGACCGGGTGTATGCCTGTAACATGGCAAACGATATGGCCGCCAGGGCTGACACCATCTTCAATAACCTGCAGCGCGAAGCTGCAATGGTGACGCTGGATGAGATAAGCCGCCTCTATGATATCCAGAAACGCCTGGTGAGGCAGTACGAAGACAGCCTTATGAACCTCAGCAGCGCTGCTGCCCTGAGGCTCTACTCCACCTTTGAGATGGAGAATGATTACCTTGGTCTGATGCGCGGCCGTTTCCTGGAGGCCCAGGCACTGAGCCGCCAGACTCTTCCCTATATCCTTGTTGTTGACAGGGCTGTGGTGGCAGAGAAGAAGGTGTTTCCGAAACGAACTGTCATGGTGTTGCTGTCAACAGTCTCAGTGTTGCTGCTGCTGGCCATGGTTCTGTTCATAGCCGAGGGGGTGAAGCTCCGGCGTGCCGATGACAGGCAATGAACTGCTGATACTGATCATCCCGGCAGTGTTTGCCATACTGCTGCTGGCGCTACTCTCACTTGAGTATCTCCTTCTTCTTACGCTTTTCCTGACACCGCTCTCCCTTCAGCTGAGCTATCTGACCGGTAGTACCGGCTTTGACCTGTCACTCCCCACAGAGCCGGTCATGGCCTTTCTGCTGCTTACAGTCCTGTTCCGGCTTACCGTTACACGTGAATTTCCGAAGGAGCTGCTGAGGCATCCCATGACGTGGATGGCAGGCCTGTACCTGTTGTGGACATTCATAACAGCCCTGACATCGACGATACCGGGAGTTTCATTCAAGACGCTGGCATACCGGCTGTGGTTCATGGCAGGCTTTTACCTTGTGACAGCCCGGCTGGCATTTGTTGAGCGGTTCAGAAAAAGATACATACTGGCTTACGCAGCCGGACTGGCAGTGGTGGTTATCTACTTCATCATCAGGGTACAGGGAGCAGGCCTGCTCAACCAGCAGTTTGCCCATTCGGCCTGTTATCCGTTTTATAAAGACCACACCTCATTTGGCGCCTCGATGGCTTTCATCATTCCTCCGCTGACAGTGATGCTCTTCTCCAGGGGCAGCCTGTGGCACAGGGGTTTTCTGGCAGCCCTGCTGCTGATCTTCGTTGCAGGCTTTGTCCTCTCATACAGCCGTGCCGCCTGGGTGAGCCTGATAGCTGCATCGGCCCTGTCGCTGATCCTGTGGACCAGAATGCCTGTGAAGTTACTGTCACTATCCGCACTCCTTTTCGTTATTGTTCTGGCCTTCTCTGCCGGTTCTATCTGGCAGAAGATGGACAGCACCACTGAAGACTCATCCACTGACCTGGGCCAGCATCTCCGGTCGTCATCAAATATTACCACCGACCAGTCGAACCTTGAACGTATCAACAGATGGAAATGTGCGCTGAGGATGTTCGCTGAGAAACCCAATACGGGCTGGGGTCCGGGAACTTACCAGTTCTGTTATGCCCCTTTTCAGAAACCGTCTGAGCGGACGGCAATAAGCACTGATTTTGGCGATGCCGGTAATTCCCACAGTGAATATCTCGGTGCATTGAGCGAATCAGGCTGGCCGGGGGCGCTGATATTCCTGGCTATGACCCTTTGCGCTGTCATTACCGGAATAAAGGTGTGGTACCGCGAAGGGAGAGGGGAAAAGGGTTATTTTGCCCTGGCTGTGGTGACGGGGCTGGTGACCTACATGGTTCACGGGGTTATGAACAGCTTCCTTGACAGTGATAAGATAGCAGCCCTGTGGTGGGGGTTCATTGCACTGATTGTGGCGATGGACCTGAATGGACTTAGAATTGCCGGCGCAGCTTTCTGCCCTGATACCCGGCAGGATGAAGAGTAAGAAAGAATCAGGGAAACTCTATCGCAAGGATTGAGACATCATCGAAGAGTCGCTGGTTGTTGCTGCTTATGTCTATATCACTGATAAGAGATTCAATATTATCTGCCAGCGGCTTCCTGTTGGGGAAATGCTTCACCAGGGGAGCTATTCCGTAGTCCCTGCCTCCTTCATCCTTAAGTTCTGAGAGGCCATCGGTGTAACAGATGATTTTGGTGGGATTCTTAAGTGTCAGGGTTTCCGTTTTCACACAGGGGATATCATCTATCATGCCCACTCCCACGCATGTAGGTCTGAGAAGCGATGACTGCCCGGTGCTGAGATTGATAATAAGCGGCGGGGTGTGAGCAGCATTGACATACTCCAGTTCGCGTGATCTGGTATTGTACCGGGCAATAAACAGTGTTATGAACCCTTCTCCGTCCGAGTTGGTGACCACAAGGGTGTTCAGTGTCCTGATAAGTTCCTCGAAGCTTGCATTTGCGGTAAAGAGAGCCCGGAGGCTTGCCTGGAAATTTGACATCAGTATGGCTGCAGACATCCCCTTCCCTGAGATGTCGGCAATACAGAACCCTGCAATCTCCTCTGACAGCTGCATGAAATCGTAGTAATCACCACCTACCTCATAATGGGGGAAATAAAAACCTTTGGCCCTGATGAGATTGTCTGAAGGGAGCTTGGTGTTGTTAGGGATAAGCTTCATTTGCATCCGGGCAGCAAGCTCAAGTTCCCTGCGAAGGGCCTCCTGCCGGAGGCTCTCATTGAAGAGCCTCTGGTTCTCAATGGCAACAACGATGATGCCGGAAATTGTCTGAATGAAGTGGAGGTGCTTTATAAGCGGACTCATTCCTTCTCTCTCCTCGTCGATCTCACCAATCAGGACATAAGCCGAGGGTTCGTTGTTGTGAAGAACGGGGATTATAAAGTCAACGGCCCTGAAGCGCTCCTGTGGAACCTCGGTCTGTATCTCCCTGAAATGGAGCAGGTCATTTTCAACGTCGACAGACTCTTTCAGTGATTCGGGGAATCCTGAACTGAGCAGGGGCTCCCACTGTTCGCCATATTTGAAAAGCAGAATCTTTCCAATACCCAGTTCATCACGGAGGATTGACTCATATTTCCCGAGCAACGTTGTTGTAGGAAGGTTGGCATTGATGGAGAGGGTAATGTCAAGCAGGGCATCGAGCTTGAACTTCGACATCTTCAGCCTGTCTTTCGGTGGCCTGCCTTCTCTCGTCTTCACGTCAGCCCTTTACCCTTTCTATGTATGAGCGGTCACGCGTGTCAATACGTATCTTGTCACCGGCATTGACAAATAGTGGTACCATGATTGTTGATCCGGTCTCGATTGTAGCCGGCTTAAGGGTGTTGGTTGCCGTATCACCGCGGAGGCCCGGCTCTGAATAGGTTACTTCCATTACCACGCTGACCGGAAGGTCTACCAGGAGCACATTCTCCGTATCAGCATGCACCACTACCTCTACCGTATCACCCTCTTTCAGAAGATCACTGTTTTCGATCATCGAATGGGGTACTGTTATCTGATCAAATGTCTCAACGTGCATCAGGTGATAGCCCATATCATCACTGTAAAGGAACTGGTGGGGTCTGCGTTCCACCCTTGCCACATTGACCTTCACTCCGGAGCTGAATGTATTATCAAGTACCTTTCCGGTTGTAACGTTCTTGAGTTTCGTTCTTACGAAGGCCGGGCCCTTTCCCGGTTTTACATGCTGAAACTGAACGATGGTATAAAGGTCATCATTGAATTCTATCACCATCCCGTTTCTGAAATCTGCTGTTGTAGCCATAAAGAAAAACAATTCATTTTGGTTAGTCAATAAAGCTGAGGGGCGCTCTAAGCCCTTCATAGCTTACCATATCCACGTAAAATGACCCTACAAAGATATCAAATCGTATTTTAACCGGTAAAAAATTTTCATCTGTAGTGAACCACATTGCCATATCCTCCTCCGTTTTGAA
>Ga0255346_1004231_pt1 | contig 15923 bp, 5 predicted proteins | sample wastewater_treat_FD_194410 | JGI IMG/M metagenome (GOLD analysis project Ga0255346, IMG submission 194410) | Wastewater microbial communities from Lulu Island WWTP, Vancouver, Canada - plant22 | ecosystem: Engineered > WWTP > Wastewater > Unclassified | place: Canada: Vancouver, British Columbia... | reverse complement strand
TGCTACTCCTGCTGAAAATCATGGACTTCAGACATTTATCCAATTACTTCCATTAAATTTCATTACTGTTGTTTTATATCAATTTCATCAATCACTATAAGCAACAAAGACCGTTCAATTATTGTCTATTGCCAACGATTGATTGTTTGCTTGTCCTGCTGAAAATCATGGACTTCAGACATTTATCCAACTACTTCCATTAAATTTCATTACTGTTGTTTTATATCAATTTCATCAATCACTATAAGCAACAAAGACCGTTCAATTCTCATCTATTACCAATGATTGAAAACTTGCTTCTCCTGTTGAAAATCATGGACTTCAGACATTTTCCCAAATACCTGCTCCTTTTTTCAACAGTTGGCTTACTACCCTATTGTTTGCCAATCCTGGTGCAAGACTGATCCCTGTTGTTGTTCATTTATTTTCTTCTATTATATAAGACATCAAATCTCCAAAAACAGAATATTGTCACACCAAACTACTTATAGAATTTCCTGAAACACTTAGCTGTGAATTGGTAAATATTTCTGGCAATCACAAAAGTTCTCCACTTACTTTAGGCACATCTGATCAAATATAGTGGCCAGAATTAAACAATCATCAGTTTTTTAGTGTTGTATTATCATAATATACTGGATGTATTTGTGTTAGTATTCCACTACCGTATGAATGTTTTTCTGTTGCTTTTGCTTCGTTGTAGTAAGACAATATTCTTCATCTCAAACTCGCCCAAGTTCCAGACCAGTTTAATAGATAGTTACCAGAAAAATTCAATGGATTTGTCAGAAAGTCCCAAGTTAATTCTCCTCAAGTCAAACTACCATTTGTTCGTCATACTGGAGAACTACTACCAGCCACTAGGTTGGTACCGGTATTTGCTCATCCATTATCAAAAGCTCTATTATTTCAGAAATATGTGACTTGATAATTCTGCGTATTGATTCATATTCATGCATTATTATACGCCATGAAATTATTTATCACATTTGTATTTGTATTTGTCATAAATCTTATTCAATCGACACTATTATTATATGTTTGTATATTATTGTATACATTATTTGTACTACCAGCATATATACCATGACTATTATTGTTGTATGATTGAATATTGTTTATTGTATTATAAGTACTATTCACTACCAACCCATGATTATTATTGTTGTATATTTGCACATTGTTGACTACATTTCTCTGTGTATTTAAATAGAGCCCATAAATAGTATTATTATAAAAATTACTATTATTTATCATATTGTAATGAGATGATCCAGCGATCCACATTCAATAATTATTGTTTCTATATATATTCATATTGTTTATTGTATTGTTTGGTGATGTATTGTATACATATATCCCATGACTTCATTGCCCATTTCCATCAACATCTATATTGTCTATTATCCAATTTGTCTTACTGTTTGAAGATATGGCATGCATATTACTGTTTTTTCTCAAAATCACATCTCATAGCCCTATGATAGCGCTACAGTTGGCCATATTTCTACTAGCAGAAATATTTTGTGTACCACTAGATACCACATATATAGTATTGTCAGCCAAGTTTTGTGGGACTACACCAGTATAGACTACTTCTATATTTTCTACATTACAAGCTCATGTCCAGTTGTTCCAAAACTGCGTATATGCGGTACGATCACTTCCATTTGTACCACTACCATATAGTGCAGCTATGATATGACAGTAAGGTTTGTAAGTAGGTAGAGTTCACCAAAATTGTCCATTCAAAAAGTTATCATTTACCCAAGGATAATTTGTAATATCAGTACATGTACATTGGGTGGTTGAATAATCAGGAGATATTTTGTCGCTGTCTTGCGCTACATACTTATTTATGTCATGATCGATAGCATAAAACCGATCATTGGCTGGATTTGGATATTGTACAAACATTCCAGTAAATGTTGGCACACCAAGATTATCATACCAAAATACTGGTTTTTGTTGTCCAGTCAGACTTACTCCATATCTATAGCTAGTATCTACAGTACCAGTCCAAGTAGCTATATTTCATCTTACATCACATTTGGGATACAGTGTGGTATCTATCATATATTGACTTCATATAGATGTCCTAGGATTGGATACCCAACTACAGTTCATACAAGGAGTAGTGTCTATAGTTCCACCAGTTCGTCATAAGTAAGCATAGGTAGAAATATTTCAAGCAGACAAAGTTCAGTTAGTTATATATGTGTTTCATAACATATTCTCAAATGTAGTCAGCAAACCATATCTTGTGTGATTTCACCATTCCGAACGTATCCCATATCCCCCATTATTATAACTAAACACATCATTTAGTATTCCACCACTATTGTTGTTTCCAGCAAAATATATACCATTTTCGCCATTGTTGTAGACATGGGTATTGTTGATAGTAAAGTTTTTAGTCCTATATAGAGACAGACCATGACTACTATTATTAAAGATCTGACTATTGTTGAGTGTATTATATTCTTTAGGATCAATATCATTAGACGTAGCAATACCAATATTGTTATCAAAGATTTTAACATTGTTAAATACATGATAGTGACTAGCTCAAAATATATTTATACCAGCATTGTGATTATTGTATATCTGCACATCATCCAAAAATACTTTATTTCCGCCATCTATTTGTATACCATCTCCATAAATATTAAATATCTCAGTACCACTGTATATTTTATTTTTTGAACCAACTATATTTATTCCATCTCGTCTTCAGTTATATATCTTTGTGTTTTCTATAAATGAAGTCGAATCTAACCTCAATAATGCTCAATCTCACCATATATCATATACACTACTATTAGAAACTTTAAACTCTCCTCATTCAGAAAATATCCCAAACTGTCCATGTCAAAATATATTAACATTGTTTACAGTACTACATCTAGTAGATTTATGATAAATTGCCTCACTATGAGGACTTACAAATCATCCAATACCATTTCCACTACCATGAAATACTATATTATCTACCACTATATCCATTCACTTCATATACAATTGCTCATATTCACTTGTATTTTTATACCAAGTAACGGTACCAGATCATCAAACCAATGCAGTACAATCATTTTCCATATTTACAGAATAAGTCTGTATATAATTCCCTGGAGACAACACATATATAGTCTTTGAATTTAGAAATTGAGGTATTTGATTAGTTCAAGGACTAAGATATTGTACAGTCATATCAGACCAATGACATCAGGGTGTAGCACAATAATTTCCATAATTAGTTTTATCTCATCCTGTACCATACAGAGCATATATTATATCACAATTGTTTGGGTTTTGAGACCAAAAATTTCCAGACAAATATCTGTCTATACCCCAAGATATAGAAAAATTACCATTACATCCATAGTTTTTGACTACATTTCCATTTAAACCACCCACTTCATTATTATCACTATCTTTTATACCATTATAACTATCTTTAAATAAATTATAAGTATAATTTCACATCTGCCAGTTTTGTACTCCAGTATAATTTACCACATATTCCCAATTATTTGCCTTAGCAGACAAGTTACTGATCAAAAAGTGTTGTATTTCTGACTCAGACAGTGCTCTCTTGTACAGACGAAACTCATCCAAAAATCCACTAAAATAAGTACTATTATTTATATTAAATCATATATTAAGATAAGATGGTAATCATAAATTATTTGAACTCAAAGATCCAGTCTTTTCCAATGCAGAATTTATATACATATATCACACATTACCACTCCTCACAAAAGATACATAGTTCCAATTATTATTTGATACTGAACTATTACTCACAATGCTCGATCAAAGACTTGTCCTAAATTGCACTCTACCATTATTTAAAATTTCAATAGCAAATCAAGCAAATCATTGCATATCAAACTCCCAATTCCAAGACTCCACAACTGGCATAGTAATAGATGGTGTTGTTGTCTTTATCCAAAAAGCTATAGAAAAATTGCTCAAAGATCTAAGATAAGTAGAATTAGTTGTAGGAAAAGATATATAGCTATTTGTACCATTAAACTGATAGGCCCCGTTCCATTTACCGTTTGATGTCCAAGTGAGACCACCATTTACAGTTCACTTATTTTTCCACCTAGACAAATCTCTGACCAAAGTAGTAGTTTCTCATATTTCAGCTACTCTATCAAAATTAAGCATAAGAGCCAAAGTATCGTCATATACTTCATACACATTATTTTGATAAAAAGGAGAAAAATGTTCTGCCCAAGGGAAATAATATAAGTTTGGTTCGTATATATAAGTTTTGATAGTAAAGTTATTTGAATATGGACCAGATATTACATTTGTACCATTTGGAGGATTGTTGGAATCAAAAACAACAATAGGATTACCCCTATCTCTATTAGAAGGATCATCATATTCTCATACAAATCTATGACCATGATAAGATATTGATGATATTTGATTTAAAATAACAGGATTAAATATATCTCATCACACATACCAATTTACAGGTACAACTTGTTTTAAAACATGATTTCCACTCAAAAAATTATCTCAGTAAGTATATTTTACTATACCGTCTCTACCCACAGTCCAAGCGGCTCTCCTACCGATATAATTACAATCTCATACCAAATAAAATGGATATCGAGGATTATTGTCTAATAATGGCCTAGACAATAAATCACAATCATAAGCAGGCAAAGAAGTACTCAAAGCACCAGCACTCCATCACAACGTACTATTTACAGATCCGTTATAAAAATGTGTAGCAGATCTACTTGGTATCAGATTTTTTCCATAATAAAGTCCACTACTAGCTGTGCTAGTAAGTTGTAAATCATAGGTAGCGTTATGAAAAGATCTCACATTGTTCATCATAAAGTTTGGCGTATTTACCACATATATTCCACGAACCGAATTTTTGTAAACTTGTGTATTGCTTATCATCCATCATGTAGCAGTAGCTGCATACATACCTACAGATCCATTATTAAAAATTTGTGAATTATTTACAGAAGAATATTGTGTATTTTGACTATAAAATCAAAAAGATCCATTATTAAAAATTTGAGAATTATTTACTATACTATATTGTGCTGTAATAATATGTAATCAATAATTATTGTTGTTAAAGGATTGTATATTATTTAACAATCAATCTGCTCCCCCAGACACATAAATTCAATTAGATGTTCAACCATAAGCTTGCACATCATTTATAGTAAAATAACTTACAGTATTAAAATTTATTATATTATTACCATTACCACTACCATTCAAAGACAGATTATCCAATATCACTTGATTTACAGAAGATGCATTTATCAAATTAAAAGATCAATTTTTTGATATAGTTACATTTCCACTACCCACCAAAGCACTACAAGTAGACATAGTGATAGCACCATTTTGTATATAATGACCCGACCTCAAAACATATATAGTATTTGCAGGTACAGTAAAAGCATTTCTAGTGCCAGGCTTTAGGTAAACTACTCAAGTAGCATTTGATGGCCTACAAGGGAAATTAGGATCAAAGAGAGATGACGATACTGACTTTCTCCAATGTCGACTATATGCAGTCCTTGAGCCTACGCTCACACCAAAAAAAGCATCTATAATTCTAGTCGAGGAGGGTCATTGATCCCAAAATCTTTGATTTACAAAATCAAAATTTTCCCACACTATACTTCCTACCACAAAAAGAGTCATATGTGTAGACTGTATATTACACATATTATTTTGATCTATTGTACACTTTTGATCAAACTCAGTCCAATTTGTTCCATCATTGGAATAATAAATATCCAATATTTCTCATGGACTAGCATTTTGTACAAAAAATGATATATCAAATTTTTCACCATTGTTCAATGCAAGACTAGATGACTCAGCTCATACCAATATGGTTTGTCTTGGCTCAAAATTACTAGCCAATCATGGTTCTCATTTTTCAGCTTTTCTATTGTCAGTGATCACTATAGGAGAATACAAAATACCATCCCAAGAATCTACAGACACACTCAAATTCACATTTTTATCCACAGTATTTATCACAAGTTTTGATTTTTCATCACTTGACAAAATTTCTCTATATTTATTTCCAAAATCCACGCTTTGTCATATATCGATATTAGATGTATATATTTGAGCCTTGCCACTATCCAATCTTTTGACCAAAACACCCCCAGTCATCAACACATAATTTTCTTTGTCATCTACACCATAATGTGCAAAAACTGTTGTTTCTCATTCAGAATTTTCACCCAGAGAAAACCTAAAATTGTTTTCAAAATTTATCCAAGTTGCTTTATCTAGATCTCACAAAGACATAGCAAATCTCATAGACTTTATTTTGGACACATCTTCTCCATTCAAACACATATAAGTATTTGCCAAGTTTGTAGAATCTATCAGTTCAATCGGATCACATCTATCGTTTCACAAAAAGAAAACAATATCCAATGACGTATTTCATTGATAGATATTTTTTGTAATCAAGTCTGCAATATTTTTTGGATCATCTATATAATGAGCATACAAATCCAATGATTCTCCAAAATCTTTTGGCAAAACAATCCTATATCCATTTTGAAATCATATCCATTCTTGCTTATCTAGATCTATTTCATCATTTAGACTAAACCTCATCCAATTTATTGTTTTCAAGTTATCTCATTGCACACACGCAAACACTTCTTGATTTGGTACAAATTCTGTCACTTCTCTATCACATTTATCACTTTCTCACAAAAAGAAATTAAAATCATCTTTTCAAATCAAAAAAGTTGTCATATGATTGACCACAAACTCTACAAACAAAATCTCTTTTTTGTCTTCAATTTTTTGTTGGACAGGATAAGTTCATAAATTATCTCGTGAAACTTGATCGTTGGAAGATTTGATCCAAACCTTTTCGTTTGCAGAAAATTTATCGGGATCTAGTTCTACCGATATTTTTACAAAAGATTCTGATCAATACTCGTCTTTGAAAATTATTTTATCATTTGAGTTTCAAACTTCAAAAGCATAATCAGCTTTTATTCTGTTTAATTTCAACCAATCTTGTGACAGTTCCTGTGGAGCTAATATTTCTCATTTATAATTTAATTCTCTCGGTTTTCACAAAGAAGATGAAGAAACAATTTCTTTTACAAAAGTATCTTTTGGAATCTGGACAGAGATAGTGTTGTTGTTTTTTTGTGATTTTTCAATACTGATATTTTTCAAAACCTTACTGTCTTGAACCAAATCACTATCCCTAGAAAAATCCAAAATATCTCAAGACAATTTGTCAAAATCTTCATCCCAAGGATCGTCCAAAACAAAAGTTTGTATATTATTTATATCCAAGGAAACAATTTCCTTTTCTGTGTTTTCGCTCTCTTCCTCTTCCAAATCATTATTTATATTTCAATCAAAAAAATCAGAAAAAATATTTGCAATGCTACTAATTCCAGAAATTTCATCTTGTAAATTATTTTCCAAACCTAAAAAACTAGAAGTTTCTTCAAACTCATTTATGCTTTGAATAATAGGATTATCCGAAATCATAAAATCATGACTAGCTTTTGAAAAAATTCAAGAAAGAAGAGAGATTGTTTGTACAATCGCAAAAATAGAAAATCATCACAAAACATATGCTCTATGATGTTTTTTTATATGGTGAGATATACGAATTCTATGAGTGATTTTTTCTGCCATATCCTTTCCAATATCCATTCAAAATAAAGTCAGTATCTTTAGCTTTTTTTTGTTATTTAATTATATTCAATCTTTTTTTTTCCACAAATTTTTGGACCTTTCTCTGCTAGTATTACTTGACAATATCAAACTACTATATGTATAATTTGTTGCAACATTATTACTCTTAACAGCTCGTCATTCTGAACGAAGCGAAGAATCCATTTTCACATAAGTTGTGTTTATGAATGGTCTGTCATTTCGAAGTGCTCTATCTTGCGAGAAATCTTCCTGTAATGCTATTAGATCTCTCGCAACAATAACGACTCGAGATGACATAGTGAAAATTAGCTATTAGTTTGGCTATTTCAAGCCAATCAAATTTAGACAAATCAGTCCAAAAGCCAAGAATATTGTCCATGTTGACATTTTTTTAAAGTTTTAAGTATAGTACTAACTAAATAAAAAATCGGACAGATTTTTTCTGTCCAATTTGTCTACTTGTCTATACTAGCAAAAAAACGACTTGACTTTTTTGTTATTATTAGTCCTCTACACAGCACCGTCATTCTGAGCGAAGCGAAGAATCCACTACTGTCATTTCGAGTGTCATAACTTGCGAGAAATCTTTCGTCTGTCATTTCGCTTGCCTCGAAAAAACTTCGATGGAAGTGTTCTATCTTGCGAAAAATCTTTCCTGCTGTCATTTCGAAGTGTTCTATCTTGCGAGAAATCCCCTATAATACTTTTAGATCTCTCGCAACAATATCAACTCGAGATGACAAATCCGCAACAATAACAACTCGAGATGACATAACAGTGTTGGTATTCTGAGCAGAGCGAAGAATCCATCTACTGTCATTTCGAGTGTCATAACTTGCGAGAAATCTTTCGTCTGTCATTTCGAAGTGCTCTATCTTGCGAGAAATCTTTCTAAATCCCCCCTACCCCCCTTAAACAAGGGGGGCTTTTGGCATTCTAAGTAGCCCCCCTTAAATAAAGGGGGATTTGGGAGCAGCATATACTATAAATGCTTTTCTATTTCTTTGATAATTTCATTGAGCAAATGCGACTTTACCCACAATTTTTGTTTATTATCCAATATCTCTCCCAAACCTGCCAATACAGTATTTTCTCTGAAATGTTTTGGTAAATTTTTTATAAGTTGTTGAAGAAATGTTTTGGTAGTAATTCCTGTTCTTTCATAAATAAGAGCATCATAAATAGGAAAGTTTTGTGAGAAAAAAAAGTAAACATCATACAAATCTCTACTATAAAATCTTTCTGAAAGTGCAACTAGTTTATTTGCAAAAATACATTTTTTGCTCATACAAAGAATTTGAACATGATCAATATTTTCATAAAGATAAATATTGTTTTTCCAGATTTTTTTATTTAACTCTATTTTGATATTCATACTTTTCTCATCATAACGAAACACCCATCTATGAATATTTTTGCCAAGTGTTTCATTTTTTATTTCTCCATACAGTGCTAATATTTTTCTTATTTCCTTTATTATCAATTCTTCCTGAGAAATATCCAAAATATCTATATCAATATCTGTAGAAAACCTATCCAATCCGTGTACAAAATAGGCCAAAGTACCACCCTTAAAAGCCAAAAAGTTGCCAATTTTATCAGAAAAAATATTTTTTACAATACTTATCATATGTCTTTCATGAATTTTATAATCCAACATTTTATGTTTTATTGACTAAAAAAATCCATAGATAAGCCCAAAAGTTTGGAAATATGTGCTGTGGTTTTTTTTGGATAAAATGGAAGAAGTGCTTTTAGTCTAGTAATTTGATCTGGTTTTGAAAAAGCCTGTGGATTGTCCAAACTAGCTTTTGGATACAAATAAATATAATCACATAAAGCTCTTTCTGGCATAGCAATACGGTAATCGTCATAATCCTTAATCCCCAATTTATTTTTGAACAAATTATCTTTTATTTTTTTATAGCTAAACTGTTTGTTGTTTACAATAAAACTAGCTGTTTGGCTAGCAACACAAGTTGTTGTATTAAAATATGCTTGAAATATCGCACCTGCATCATATAAAACAGATTCCAAGGATATGTAACTATTTTTTTTTAACATACAAGCAAGTTCATTGTTGTTGTATACTGGTAAAGTCCAAATACCTCTTGATGGATTTAGCAAACTTCATTTTTTTTTAGCTCTAAAAAGAAATTGATCCAAGGCTTTTTTGGATAATGAAGAAAAAATCTTATGAAGGTCTTCATAATAAAATACTGTTTTTTTTGTTTTTATAATTGTGGTGATTTTTGTCATTTTGTTTTGTTGAATACTACAAATATGTAGTATATATAAACATAAAACATATAAAATCAAGTCTTTTTTATTAGCAGACCCCGGGGTCTGCTATACAAACTCTCGGTCTAGTGCCAATATTTCTTGGTTTGGGGTAATTTTTTTGGAGTTTTTGTCGTAGCTGGTAAATATTCGTTTTTCTATATGATCTGTCAATTTGTGTTTGATAGGATTGAATTCGACATAATGAATGCACTGATCCAAATACCTTTCATCATTTAAAACCTTAGACTTAAATCTGGATTCAAAAAATGTTAATCATTTACTTGCTGTATATTTAGCTTTGTAATATCTGGTATATGAAGCACAAATATTTCATACAAAATAAGATATTTTGTGAGATGAAGATTTGTTGTGCAGTACAAAATGGAAGTGATTTGGTAAAATACAGTAAGCAACTATTCACACATCTTCTTTACACTTTTCTTTGTATGTACTGATGTATCATAAAAATCTTTGAAAATCTTTTCGATCATGAAACAATGTTTGCTTATACCTTCATCTGTTGTAAATGTGATAATACTTGTTTTCTTCAAATTCTTGTCTCTTTGGCATCTTCATTCTTACTAATACTAAATCCCTACCACCCGGGTGCTGGACCGCGAAGCTAACCAATTGCACCCGGGTGGTACTTGGTACTTAATATACCAAAAAAACACCCAATTGCAACACTTTTGTCAAAGATTTTTTTGACTATCAGTATCCCTACCACCCGGGTGCTGAACCGCGAAGCTGCCAACCGCACCCGGGTGGTAGGGTTGTCCAATACAAAAAAAACCCCTCTCCTGCTCCTAATCCCGCGCGAACGGGAAAGAGAAAGGAAAGGGGTTTTTTGTGAGTTTTTTAGACTACGAGTGATAGTCTGGTTACAATGTTAATTATTTCAAAACATTGTAAGTTTCAGTAATTTCATCAGAAACTTTAGTGTTATCGTTTCTGTCTACATACTTAAACTTAAGTTCTGATATTTTAACAGAGTATAAATCAGCTGTAACTGTGTTTTGAGAATCAACAAGTTCTATGATTCTTTCAACTGTATCAGTTCCAATCAAAATGTTTGTAGCAACAGTAATTGATCCAGGAGCTGTACCAGTTCCAATAACTGTATTACCTTCCTTCAAACTTCCTACAGCATTAGGACCCCAATTAGCAAATTGATTGTTAATTATATTACGAGTAATATCAAACTTAACTGAAGTTATAACTACATCGTAATTAGAAGTATTAGCTATAGCAAGAGTTGTTTCGTTGTTCAATTTTGTTGGAAGAGTAACAACAGGTATGTTACTTGCAACTTGATAAGTATCAGAAGTAAGATTTGGATTTGTTGTAGTTGTAGGTACTGATGTGTTAGCACTTCTAGCTACTGCCAATCCTCCAGTAAGAACTGTATGATTAACTGATAATCCAAGATTTTGTACTTCACCACCTCTAAGTTGTACTCTAACTGTAAATGGAGTTGTAGTATCTTTTGTAAGAGTTCTAGAGAATCCATCAAATACTACTGCACCACTGTTTAAGTTAGTAGAAACAGACTTAACAACTGTAGTTCCTTGCATAAGATCCAATCTTGAAGCATATACATCAAATCCAGTTGTGTTGTTTCCTGTAAATACATTAGTTGTAACAATAACTTTTGTAAGAACTTGGTCTTCTGCAGAAGCTCTTAAGTTAAAGTACATCATGTCAGAAGCAGAACCTTCAAGAACAGTTTTGTTTGAAGGAACGTTTGAAGGTCTAGTCAATGTAAATGATCCATTGCTAACAGTAGTTGTTGAACTTTCAACTTCTACTCCAGTTGGATTAAATGACACATTGTCAGAAATGTTCTTAACAGTGTTTACTTTAAAGTTCATTTTAAAGTTTTTTCCTGTAAGAGCATTTGTTTTTACACTACCAACAACTCTTATAAGAGCTGGGCTGTTTTTTGCAACAATAAATCTATCAGCAGTTTTATCAAACAATTTTCCACCAGATGTGATAGAGTATTCAGCACCATTGATGTATGCAGTTACTTCTCATTCAACAAAAGTTGCGTCTACATCTCCAGATCCTGTTACAAAACTAAGAGTATATTCAGTTACTTCTACTTCAGAATTTGAAGTAAGTTCAGCTCTATATAATTCTACATTAGATGTACCAGGAGCAACTGTTTTTGAACTAGTTAATTTATTTGTCAAAACCATATCAACACCTTGTATGTTTAATGTTTCAGGTGTAGTACCAGCAGAATCACTTCTCATTCTTTCATTAGTATTTTTTTCAATAGCAACAACATCATTATCTTTGATTTCGTATGTCACGAAATTTCCAGATCCAACATAAATACCATCAGCTTTAAGTTCAATTGCTGCATTTTCACCGTTTAATTTTTCAATATTCAATCCAGCAACTACAACTTTATCAGTTGTTACAGTAACAGTTCCAACTTCTTGACTGTTGTAGTAAGCTTTTACATTAGCCAAAACTTTTGTAAAGTCTTCTCCAGCTGTCTTTGAAATTGTAAATCCATTAATAGTAGCTGTTTTATTTGGTTCAATAGTAACTCTAGTTATCATTTTTTCTTTTTCTCAAGCTTTGATTGTTTGAGAACCTCCAAATGTAGCTGTAGTTTTTCCAACAGTATAAGATGTTGTCATAACTGAACTCAAATCAAATGGAGTTCCAGCAGATGTTCCGTTATTAACGTTAACTGCAGTTACAGCAAAAGAATGATGACTGTTTTCAGCTCAAGAAAGGCTAACAAGAACATCAAATTCCATAGATGATCCAGCTTTCATTACAAGAGCAGGAACAAATCTAAGAGTAGCTGTTTGATTAGATGTTGTTGGTTTTCTCATATCTGTAGCATCTACACCATTTCTAGACAATCGAAGTCCTTCAATATCGTTAACCAAACCTAAACCAGATCTAGTAATAACTACTGATTGAACAGTTGTGTCATTTTCACCAGCAGTCAATTTGATAGATCCAATTTTTTTAGCAACAGCATTTCTTGCAATGTTGTAATTAGATGTAGATCCAACCTTAGAAACTGTTACAAATCCAGGAAGAACTTCTGTTGCTTCATCGCTACAAGCAGCTATACAAGCTTCATAGTCGTCAGCTAAAATACAAGTCAATAATTCTTCAGCTGAACATCCAACAGCTGGAGCATAATTGTCATCAGCTCTCATCATCATAAGCATTACATAACCTCTCACTTCTTTCATGTTAGGATTATCAATCATGTTCATAATCCCTTCATCTTTCAAAGCTTGAAGGTGCTTTTTGTAATATGGGTCTCCACCATTATTTTCATCTCCCCATAATGCTCTAGATAAAACTGTTCCAAATTCAGCTCTAGTTACTATACCATTTGGATTGAATTTTGTAATTCCAACCCCCATAAGACCTAGTTGACAAGCTTTTGTCACACCATTGTCGTATGCAGTATCTAGTGCTACAGATACATCTGGGAATTTACATTCCTTAGTTGTATCAAGTTCTTGTAGACCTAAGTCAAGAACATAGTTGGCTACCATTTTAGCCATTGCAACTCTTGTCAAATTACCATACATGTCAGCATCATCTATGCTAGCCATTGTAGTAATTCATTTGTTTTTTGCGTACCCGTATGCTTCTGTTAGCTCATCACTGTATGAAGCAGCATTAGCATAGGTAGGCATCATTGTTGCTAACAAAGCGAAAATCGCTGAGTAAGCAAAAAGTTTTTTAAATGTTTTCATGTGTACATTAAAAAAAATATAAAAGGTACCACAATCTTTGTTAATTCGTGTATTAACGATCTCATGTCATTACCAAAACATCATCTCAAACTCACCAAACCTAGCCCCCCTTAGCAAGGGGGGTAGGGGGGATCCGTCCACAACCAACTGTCTCCCTTTTTCAAAGGGAGCTGCTCTATTGTAGTAGTGGGATTTCTCCCCGCATAGCCCCCTTCGAACGAAGTGAAGCCCCGATTTATCGGGGAGCAAGGGGGGTAGGGGGGATCCGTCCACAACCAACTGTCTCCCTTTTTCAAAGGGAGCTGCTCTATTGTAGTGGGATTTCTCCCCACCTAGCCCCCTTCGAACGAAGTGAAGCCCCGATTTATCGGGGAGCAAGGGGGGAAGGGGGGATCCGTCCACAACCAACTGTCTCCCTTTTTCAAAGGGAGCTGCTCTATTGTAGTGGGATTTCTCCCCTTTTTCAAATTAACCATCTCCCTCATTAAATGAGAACTAGCTAAAGAAATCCTTCCCTTGGGGGAAGTTGTTCTATCGTAGTTGGGGGTAAGTATCCCCGGTTTCAAGCAAATTTGAAAAACAAGTTTGAAGTAACATTTTGTATAACATGTGCTGTCTATACTCCTATAGACTAGCTACGAAACCTACACAAAATATATCTCCATATATTTAATGTAATGTTAAGGATCTACACGGTGTAAATAAACTAATTTGTAGGATGTGTTGGACTATCAAAACACAAATAGCGATAAAGATCAAATCTCTTTTTCCCCGTAGGTTTAGGAAAGGTGAAACCGACCAATACCTGTTATCTAAATATGTCTATGTAGACCAACAAATAACCGATCTACTCATCGTATCTCCATACGATAAGACCGATAAGGAAGTGGTAGCTTTTTCAACGAAGATTGCAAGACAAATGTAGACAGATTTTTACAAACAAAAAAGAGATACAAGATATCTTTCTTTGCATAAACCTGTGAACAAATGTGCTATAGACCTACGCTAGAAAAGCTTTGCCCTTCTGTATGGCTATACGAATCAGATGACAAATCGTGACAGCTTTGGGACTAGTGTTACAGTAAAAAAAAGAAAAAAATTAGCTTTAATATCAATCAAGGACTGTGTTTTGGAAATGGGAATCGTATTGTCCATTTTCGCTTGCCTTTTCATCGTTTTGGTATGTGATTACCCTACCACCCGCAAGTCCCGGGGTCAATTTTCACACTCGGGTGGTGCTGAGTAGAGGGGATCTGGCCACAAGGGGGAAAAACAGCCCCCCTTAACAAGGGGGGGTAGGGGGGATTTCAGCCACAAGTGGAAGAGACTAGCGACTATTGACTATCGACTAACGACTAATGTCTATCTCCTCATCCTTACTAATACTAACCAAACAATAAACAATCCTAACAAAACATACTTAATCCAACTTCCTTCTGCATGCAAATAAACCCCAAATCTCTGTGCTAATTCGGACATGAAATAGATGTAATTCAACAACAATTTTTCTGGCCAAAGTCGAATTTCCCATGGAAGTGCTTGGAACAAAACCGTACTAATAAACCCATAAATCATCACTACCGCAACAATCGGAACTACAAGAAAGTTCGCAATAATTCATGTCAAATTTGTCGTTCCCATAAAAAACAACATCACAGGCAAAACTCCAATCGTAGCTCCAACCGTAGGAGTAACAAACTCTTTGAGAAATTTCTGAAATCATGTTTTGAATAAATTTTTTTTCTTTTTGGAAGTAATGGTGGTTTGTTTTTCGTTATTAGCTCACGGTTTATTGAAATAACTTACACAATTTTCTATCAATTTTCAAAAATAAATTATTCCTATAATAGCTGAAAAACTAAGCAAAAACCCGACATCATAAGCCAAAAAATACGGATTTATGATCAACATGACAATGAATGCAATAGACATCGCCCTCCAAATATTGATCTCTTTTCACCAAAAAAGTGCCAACATTCCTAGTCATCACATCACTGTTGCTCTAAAAACCGAGCTGTCTAGTCAACAAATCATGGAATACAAAATAATTGTCAGCAAAATTACCGCATTTCTCACATAAAAAGGCAGAAAAAATAAAATCGCTCACAAAAAAACTACTATCATAATAATATTTCATCAGCTAACCGCAATAATGTGGACAAGTCACGATTTCACGAATCATTGATA
>Ga0255346_1004221_pt1 | contig 15954 bp, 14 predicted proteins | sample wastewater_treat_FD_194410 | JGI IMG/M metagenome (GOLD analysis project Ga0255346, IMG submission 194410) | Wastewater microbial communities from Lulu Island WWTP, Vancouver, Canada - plant22 | ecosystem: Engineered > WWTP > Wastewater > Unclassified | place: Canada: Vancouver, British Columbia... | reverse complement strand
CTGAATGTTGAAAATTCATAATATACAATCTTTATTTCTGCGGGCAAAACTGCCTGGATTCATCAAATTTTGGTGTCCAACTTTTTGTCCGCAGACCCAGCTGATGATCTGTTCCACTGTTTTCTTTGCCGCATTTACCGCAGGGCTGTTGTATATCGGGTATGATATCCGATACATCTATGCTTTGTTCGGTGATTCATATTATCATCACAGCGTCATAGCGACTCTATGTATAACTCCGATCATACTGTCTGCACTTGGAATTTGTAATTATTTGAGCCGAAAGACGAAGAATACCTGCATCGTCAGCTTCATCGGGTATTGCAGTGTAAACCTGAACACCATATACATTATTCAGTGGCTTATCATCGCTTATTCCGTTGCGGTAAGCATACTGCTCGGAATCGATAAGACCTGTTCGCCGCTTGTCATAATATCAGGCGGAATTATCGTGACAGCGATATCCATACTGATATCCGTCCCGTTTGTAAAAATCAAAAAAAGAAAAACTAACATACATCAATGACAAATGATTCCCTATGTGATACAATACCCACATAAGGCGGAAAACCGTACAAAATTGCAGGAGGAATAGGTATGGATAAAAAATATCTTACCGATCAATTAAAGATATTCGCAGACAAATATAACGTTAGCGCTGACGAAGAAACCCTCGGAGCGCTCATCGATCTTTCGAGCTTTCGTGTTTTGCCGAAAGGAAAACTCCTTTCTTCCATCGGTGATGATACAGCAATCGCAGGAATGGTTCTTTCAGGAATGATGAGAAGCTATTATGTTGATGAAGAAGGAAATGACATAACAAGAGGATTTTCGCCTGCCGGTGCGCTTTGTATGGATGAGGGACTATTCGGCTTCAACGAGAGGATGTGTATGTGGGAAACTCTTGAAGAAACCACATTGATGCTGTGCGAAGTCGTGAAGATAAAAGAACTTATCCGTGATAATGTCAGGTTCAAGGATATCTGGATAACGCTTCTTGAAAATGCATTGAGATACAAGATGTACCGTGAGAACGGATTCCTTGTGGAAAATGCGACAGAGCGATATCTGCACTTCAGAAAGCTGTATCCCGAGTTGAGCGGAAGGATACCTCTGAAACATATTGCGACCTATCTGGGCATTGCTCCGGAATCGCTAAGCAGGATAAGAAGCGCCATGAAGGAGGAGAGTAAAGCATGAACAATGATGTTATGATAGGAACATGGGCGTGGGGGTCAGGATATAACGGTTCAAAGATGATCTTCGGGAAAGGCTATGATGAAGAGGCGCTGAAAAGCACTTTTGAAAAGGCTGTGGAACTTGGATTTCTGAAATGGGACACTGCCGCTGTTTATGGTATGGGTTCCTGCGAAAGACTGCTTGGAAAGCTCATCAAAGGCAGAAATGATATCTTCATTTCCACAAAGTATTTCCCGAATAAGAAGTTTAAAAGCGGAGCACTTGAAAAGTCCTTTGCCGAAAGTATGAAGCGTCTTGGGGTGCAGTGTGCCGACCTTTTCTGGATACATAAGCGAAATAATCTGCCTGAAAATCTAAATGAAGCTGTACCGCTTATGAATGACGGCAGGATAAAGTCTGTCGGCATATCAAACGTTTCTATGAGCGACATAAAGACTGCGGAAAGTTTTCTTGATAAGCAGGGACTAAGGCTCGGTGCGGTGCAGAATCATTTCAGTCTTTTGCGAAACGATCAGCAGCCGATCATAGACTACTGCAACAAAAAGGGCATCACATATTATGCCTATATGGTTCTTGAACAGGGAGCGCTTGCAGGAAGATACAACGCAGAAAAACATTTCCCGACATTTTCAATGAGAAACCTTGCATTCCCTAAAAGTAAATTCCGAAAGATAGAGAGACTGCTTGGCATGATGAAAGATATCGCTGATCAATACGGTATCGACAGATCACAGATACCGATACTCTGGGCAATGGCAAAAGGTGCTGTTCTGATAGTGGGTATCACAAAGCCTTCCTATGCGGACAAGCTGTCAGAGGCATTAAAGGTCAGCCTGACAGACGATGAGATCCGCAGACTTTCGGAAGAAGCGCAAAAGACAGGCATCCGTCAGCAGGGTTCATGGGAACCGCAGTAAACAGCTTCAACATGAAAAGAGCTATCCTCAGCAATTGAAGGATAGCTCTTGATTATCGCAAAATCGTCTGTTTATCGGAGTATCTGATCGTTCGCAGTCTATTTTTCCGGCCTGTGCTGACATCACATTTAAGATTTATGCCGTCCTTAGCCATAAGGATGCTGTGGTCATCCGCCCCTGCGATATTTCAACGGTTTCAGAACTGCGAACAAATCCAGGCCGCAAGTGCTGACGCTGCCGGAAATATGACCAGAAGCTTCAAAAGCTGACTTTTGATATTGAACCCGTATTTTCTTTTTTTCATTACTTTCTCTGTCTCGGGATAGTAATACTGAAAGAAGCCAAATTTCAGAAGCAGGAAGTTGTCAATAAGTGCCATATCGCAGACCTTATAAAAAGTCAATATGAAAATGAAACGAAGAAAAAACTGTCCGAATGTGAAGTTGCTTCTGAAACCATCCCAGATAGATATCACTATCACACCCAGGATCATGAGCAAACTGACTATAAAAAGCGTCCGTCCAATTGCTTTTGCTCCCGTGAAAAGTTCTTCAGTTCTCGGCTCGATGACAGCTTGTATCTCTTTCGGTGCAGAAGAAAACAGCTTTCTGTCACGGATAAAAGCTACAGCTGAAAACAACAACATCGCAGCTGCTGCACAAAATACTACTGCAAGAAATAATGTCAAAATAATGTTATACACGGTTGATTACCTCCTTGTGAATTTTGATCGAATGTACTCCATCAGCAACACTTACTTTTCCGGAATATTCCTTTATTATCATGTTTATCAGAACAGTAATGCTTCAATTAGTTAGAAGTTACTAACATATTATAACACAATTTTCTAAGTATTGCAAGATTTTTAGATATATCCCCCCTTTCATTTATATATGCAAAAAATCCGCCTGGACCGAATGAAAGTTCAGGCGGATTTTCTTCTCTTTTTTCTGCTCTTATTATCGGAAACCGTGAATTCTTTCTGCACGAATGAAATGCATCAACATCCGATATCCGGCAAGCAAATGAGACTTTTCAAGAGCAATTATTATGGCACATTATTATTTCGGAGATCAATTTGTTTATATGATGCTTCAACATCGTTCAGCTTTCCACATCCGCTCTGTACAAATGAGCACTGAGCGGAAAATGTGCTGAATGGGTTCCTTACTTGTTACCATTTGTACAGCTCCTTTCCTGTGTGGTATGTATATATTATAACCTGTATTTTACAGTTTGTCCAATCCTTATTATTTATGAAAATCTATAAAAACAGGCTATATGCATCACTTTTTAATTATAGCATTAAGCCGTGAGACCAGTTCATCGGCATCAAGTCCGTGGACCTCTGCCGCTTCGCTGACGGTCTCAACTCCCGACGAGGGACATCCTAAACAGTGCATACCGATACTGAAAAGCAGTTCCGCAGTTTCGGGATGGAACAGCACCATATCGCCGATAAGCGTTTCGGGAGTTACAGTTTCAACTCTGTCGATATCTATTTTCATGACGCACCTCAGATGTGGTAATTACTTTCCTTGATAGAATCAAAAAGACCATATTCAAAGAGTATTTCTTCAAGGCGCTCCTGAGTCAGCGGCTTCGGGATGACGAACTGTGTGTTCTCCTCTATCTTTCTTGCCAGCTCACGATATTCGTCAGCCTGCTTTGCATCGGGCTTGTGATCGATGACAGTCTTTTTGTGTATCTCAGCACGCTGAACCTCATTATCACGGGGAACAAAATGTATCAGCTGGGTTCCCAGTTCCTTTGCAAATGCCGCAACCAGTTCACGCTCACGGTCAACATTTCGGCTGTTGCAGATGATACCGCCGAGGCGCACACCGCCCTGTTTTGCGTAACGTGCAATACCTTTTGAGATGTTGTTTGCCGCATAGAGAGCCATCATCTCACCGCTTGCAACGATGTATATTTCCTTAGCTTTGCCCTCACGTATCGGCATTGCAAAGCCTCCGCACACAACGTCACCGAGAACATCATAGAAAACATAATCAAGGTCATCGGTATAAGCGCCGAGACGTTCAAGAAGTCCGATAGATGTGATGATTCCACGGCCTGCACAGCCTACGCCCGGTTCAGGGCCGCCTGATTCCACGCAGCGTGTGCCGCCGTAACCCTCCTTGAGGATGTCCTCAAGTTCAATATCTTCTCCATTTTCACGGAGAGTATCAAGAACCGTTCTCTGAGCAAGGCCGCCGAGAAGAAGTCTTGTAGAGTCAGCCTTCGGGTCACATCCTACGACCATGACCTTGTTGCCTCTCTCAACAAGTCCTGCTGTAAGATTCTGGGTGGTAGTGGACTTACCGATACCGCCTTTTCCGTATATTGCAATTTGTCTTATTTCCTTAGCCATTTTTATTTACACCTTTCATTCTTTGATTTATTGAGGCAACACCGCACAAAGCTTGTGCTGAATATGCGCCGACAGATTTTTTCGTCAGATTGTATAGAAATTTCGCAGGCATACTGACGTATGTCAAGGGATTTCTGTGCAAGATGACGGAAAATATGTCCGCAGATTCAGTGCAAAGCCGTCAGGCGGGCTTTGTGCGGTGTTGCCTTGAGGATAACTGCGCCGCCGCAAGCAGAGAAGTGCAGCGGCACAGTACAGGATAAAGTTCCTGCGGACATGAAACTGTCAGCCGTGTGAGAATGTATCCTTGTGTGCGATACGTTTCAGATATATCTGGTCGCCGTAGTCCTTTTCACCTGGAACTCCGACAGTGTCCGCACGGCACCGCTGACAATGCCTGAATACATCTATATATTTTGAAGCCTTTGCCCTGACGCTTTCTATCTGAGCGCAGGTGGGTTCGGGATAGTCTTTCAGTTCATTCTGAGGGATAAGCGGAATAATGTTGTAAATCGAAGCACCTGCCGCTTTTACAGTTTTCGCTATCTCCTCGATATGCTCATCGTTTATGCCGATAACAAGCACCGTATTGACCTTAATGGTAATGCCTGCCGCACTGACTTTGCGTATTCCTTCAAGCTGATTTTTTATGAGTATCTCAGCCGCTTCGACTCCCGTGTAATGCTTGCCGTGATAAAGGATACCACTGTTCAGCTTTGCTTCGATTTCGGGATCAACGGCATTTACTGTGACCGTCAGCGAGTCGATATCGGTAGATATTATCTCGTCCGCTTTTTCCGCAAGAAGAAGTCCGTTTGTACTCATACACTTCACAAGATCCGGAAAATTCGCTTTGATAAGCCGGAATGTTTCAAGTGCATAGTCAGATGCAAGAGTATCTCCGGGGCCTGCGATCCCTGCGACTTTTATAGCAGGACACAGTTCAAGGGAACGCTTTATCACATCTATCGCTTCTTCGGGTTTTATCACCGTTGATGCAACTCCTGGACGCTTTTCGTAGTCGTTGATACGCCTGTCACAGAATCGACACTCAATATTACAGGTTGGACTTATAGGGAGATGTATTCGTCCTGTTGAGCCTTTTTTGCCCCTTGCATAGCAGGGATGCTTGTCGGTCAGTTCTTCGTAGGAAATCGCCATTCGTCCACCTCCCACAGCTTGTCTGCTATTATTTTTTCTATGAGCGGCTCGATGGGAAAGGGTGCTTCGTAGACCGTAAGTCCCCTGCTTTCAAGCTGCTGAGATGCGCCTGAGCCTATCTTTGCCACAAGCACCGCATGAACATCACCGAGTACATCTATCACCTTGTCAAATGATGAGTCATTGTGATAATGCCCCTGACAGACACGTTCAACTTCTCTTGTACCGCTGTATTTGTACGTATTTTCATCGATTTCGATTATATGGAATCTCTCTGCATGACCGAAATGCTGATTTACGACAATGCCGTCAGTTGAAGCAACAGCTATTCTGTATGCCATATTTTTCCTCCTTTGCTTCGGGTATGCTTATATTATACATAGGAAAAGTAAGTTTGTCCAATACTTGTTACTGAGATTGTATTCTCGGAAAAACTGATAACCTTGCATTTATACGGTAACAGCCATGCCGTCAGAATATAAGAAAACCGCCTGAATATCGGTATTATTCCGCCTCCCTCAAAGGCAGATTCTCATCAATTGTAAATTTTTCTTTAAAAAGATTGACGATTAGCAAAAAACGTGATATAATATTAATACAGACTTCGTTATTACTTTATCAATGTTTAACGAAGCAATGATATAGGAGGTATTTAATATGAAAGTCAAAAAAATGCTGGCGGTATTATCCGCAATCACAATTATGGGGGCTTATTCAATGTCCTGCATCAATCCGTGTTCGTTCAGAACAGCGGCTGAAGAAACAATTTCCGATGCTGAATCCGAGACTTGTGGGGTAGAGGTCTCATTATCAGCTGCATCAGATCCTATACCTGAGGATGTGCACATAAAAGCACATCTTGTAAAAACAGTAGGAGATCAGGCAACCGAGATCGAAGAATGGGAAGTGTCACAGGATTCTGTAAAGGCGATCAACGGCCTTGAATACGGAGAAGATATCAAGTATACTATCCTTATCGATGAACAGCCTGAAGAATACAGCTTGCCAACCATAACAGATGTTATTCTGCCAAATAAAGGATATGTCGATAAGATCGCACTTTGCGGAGCCGGATATGCCAAAACTTTTGCTTCAAAGTTGGGTGTCGATGGCATTGGCACAGTTGATTTTAATACAAGTTATCTGAAGTATAGTTCGAATGCGAAACAAATATCCGGAGCGTCATATAGTATGCTTTCAGAAGCTTACATAGTTGATGATAATGGCGTGAGATACAGCAAATCAGATATCATTTTACTTCCTGACGGTCATTACAAGGCTGTTGTCAAACCTGCTGATGGTTACAGATTTGTAAAGCCGAATTCTGAATCTGCATTAATTATCTGTGATATGCAGACATTTAAAAATGACTATGATCTTTCTTATTTTGATCAGGATTTTGAAAATGGTATAGAGTTTAACGTTGAGGGCGGTAAAACTGATTCTCTTCTCAACTTCTTTCTTGAAAAAGTGCCTTCTGAAAACGACAGCTGTTCAGTAGATATATCCGTTGTCGATTCAGAAACGGGAGAACCACTTAAAGGTTTCAAATTTAATATCATCTACAATGAAGGTCCTTTTCGCAATGATGGGATCAGGTGGGATTCATCCAATGCAAATCCAATAAAAATTGATAAACTCGGACAATTTGAATATGATTATACAGTTAAACCTGTCTATATTCCTGAGAATTATACTATCCCCGAAACTAATACAACATTCAAATTAGATGAATACGGCGAACACAAGGACGTTGTGATCAAGGCTGAACGTATTTCTGCTGAGAAGGAAGCTGCTATTTCCCAGAAGGTAGTATTACCTGCTGAAGACCCTGTTCCGATAGACGATAAGCACTGTGCTGTAACTCTTGGTGCGATCTCTTCCGGAAACGGTGCAGCTATCCCCGGTGCGACTGCTAAACTGTTCAAGAAGAATGCAGACGGCGAAAAAACTGTTATCCTTGAATGGGACGCAGAAAAAGAACCTGTCAAGACCATTAATGATCTTGAGTATGATGAAAATGCTGAGTATTCATTCGAAGTTGAAGCCAAAGATTTTTACGGTTTTTCAGCTATCAGACTTGAGCTTGACAAGGCCGGCAGTACAGATAAGGTCGTTCAGTGTATGTACCCTAAATATATGAGGCAAGTCGATTGTAAAATGATGAGTGGTTCGACCTATCCAAATGGTGGATATGCTATTGACGGCGACGGCTTTAAAGGACTCGTCATTACTGATAACAAAGGCTACAGATATGCATATAATTACCATAGTGTTATAGTTCTGCCTGACGGAGAGTATAACGTAAAGCCAAGTATTGCAGCAGGATACAGACCAACTCCTTATTTCAGCGAAATGGCAGGCATCTTTATTAACAGATACAAAACCGAAGAGAATAACGTCATAAACAATGCTGAAAACTGCAAAAACGGTATAACCTTTACAGTAAAAGACGGAGAATGCGATAAAACAATGCACTTCTTTGCTGACATAATCCCTACTGCCGAAACAGCCAACACAGCAACTGTCACCGTTGTTGATGAAGTAACAGGTGAGCCCGTAAAAGGCGTAAAGCTTGAATTTTCTACATATTCAGATAACGGATTAATAAAATGGAATACTACGGATGATCCCGAAGTTACTTTTGATAATCTTACATATATTAATAAAAAATACACAATCAGCCTGAGAAGTATTCCTGACGGATATTCATGCAAGGATAAAGACGTACAGTTTTCTTTTGGCGAATACGGCAATAATGAAAACGTCGTTATCAAGCTTTCAAGGGAAAGTCTCAAAGGCGATGCTAACTGCGACAAGAAGGTAGATATATCCGACGCTGTATTCATAATGCAGTCGCTGTCGAATCCTTCAAAGTATCAGTTTACTGACGAAGGAAAGGCCAACGCTGACTGCTCAGGCAACGGCGACGGCTTAACAAACGGCGATGCCCTTGCTATACAGAAGTATATGCTGAAGCTTATTGACAAACTAGGATAAAGCAAATAAACAACTAAAAAAGTCATGCACCTCGGTGCAGTGATACAAAAAGAGACTGATCCGGATGGGGTCAGTCTCTTTTTTCAAATGTCGAGCCTATTCTCTTGCTTTTGATATGTCAAAAATGAGTTCATCTGCAAGTTTTCCAAGCTTATCCTTATGCTTGTCGATGACAGAGATAAGCTCATCGGCAGTTTCAGCTGATAGTTTCTTATACATATTTCTGCGATGCAATGAAAAACATATTTTATCTTTTATTGTTTCATCAAGGCTGTCGTCAGCGTACAGCTTCACAAGGTATTTCATTCTTTCCCAGTCTGTACGGTTACACAGCAGATAAAGGAAAAACTTTCCGTTTGGTACATCCATTCGCTTCTGATATTCAGCCCATACGCTTTCAATCGGGTAAATAATTCGGTTTGACATTATCACACGATAAGCCTCTCTGCTCATTCTTATGTCGTCGGAGCAGAGATATTTCCAGTAAATGTCCGATCCGTCTGTGCCCATGAGTTTACCGTAGGAATGAAGCGCTTGTCGTGCAATTGCAGAATTATCAGATGTGATAAAACTTTTTATCGTTTCAGCGTCAGCTTTAGTTCCATAAATTCCAAGATCAGTAAGAGCAGTTGCCGTATGCTCAGTGCCAAGAAGTCCGAGATAGTAATTGCGTTCATCAAGGCCTTTATACTTTTTAAATATAAAAGCCGCCAGTGCTCTGACTTTTGATGCTTTGTCTGTAAGAAGAGTTTCAAGACCTTCCCAGGAGTTATTGATCTCTTCGTATCTTTTCAGCAGTGCTATGTATCTGACGTTCGGGCATTTATGATGTATATACTTTTCATATTCTTCACCGGAACAGCCGAATCTGCCGAATTTATGCATCAGCATACGCTCTTTGCTGTTTCCGAAAGGTTCATGTTCTATGATAAATTCAAGTATTTCTTTACTGAATAAGGAATTCTGACATCCGAATTTGTAGAAAGAGTTTCTTATATTCGGTTCTTCGCCGATGAGTTTTCTAATGTGTTCGGTATTGAGTTCTTTTTTTATTCTCTCGCATATTATCGAAACGATCTCACCAAGATTTTTTTCGGATCGTCTTTTGGTGAAATGTAGCTTTTCGAGTATCGGAGTATCTCTGACGATGTCATACAGCGGACACTTCGGCAGTATCTCCTTTAAGATATCCCCCGAACACAGACGTATCTCGTGTACCCAGTCGTTCATGCGGATATAATAATATCGCAGATAGCCGTTATATCCGGCAAGACTGCGCAAACACTTCTCACGAAAAAAGCCGTCATAATGAAACGTACCGATACAAAGCAGAGCCGAATATTCCTCATCTGATAAATGAGGATAATTTTCCCGTGTCAGGTCGGCCTGTGAAATACCTCTGGGCATAAGATAGTTAGAGTGACTGTAATAAAGCGAACCTCTGCATTGATCGGAAAAGTAATACCATTTCTTCGCCGTAAGACTACTGAGCGTTTGAAACAGAGCCTGCGAAATGTACTTCTGAAGGTCAGCGTTTACATAAAAAAAGTTTTCGAGCAGAAGCTGTGCATTTGTGTATTTGCCGTCAAGAATTTCTTTCACAGATGCGGCGATGCGGTCGCCGCTGATTTTGGGAAGTCTTGGCATATTAGCAGTTTTATCGGTTGCTGCATTCGTTGGCTCAGGAACTTCATCGGATTTTTTTCGTTTGAAAAAGCTGAACATTTATTTCACCTCGGTCATTATAAAATGCGATTTAGACAGAGATAGTTTTTCTCTGCATTATCGATCTCTTCCGCAATTTTGCTTGAATAAATTATACCATAAGGTCCTCGGGATTACAAGAGAATTCAGCAGTCAATACACAGGGATGGTAATTTTCTAAAAGCAGAATATTATATATCTATATTTCTTTAAGGCAACACATAATTGTGCGATATGACAATTTGCAAAAAATTCGGGATAATATATTGCCACGATGTCAGAACAGTGCTATAACATCTATAGTGACACGATGTCAGAATATACTACATAAGTGATACTTACGAAAAATCCTTGATGCAGAGCACTAATAAGGAGGATACTATTATGAATTATTTACCAAAGATAGCCCTCGGTGCATGGGCTTGGGGCAATGACGGAACATTCGGCGGCAGTCCGATAGGCAGGAGCGGCGCTGCCTTTATTGCATTTCAGGTGACAGGCAATGCGCTGTATTGACTCACCAAAATCAGTTTTCATATTCAAAATTGTCAACCGATGATCTTGAATAATATGTCAGTACGGCAGAAGCGTCTTTGCCGTCCACGATACCGTCGAAATTGAAGTCGGCAAGTATGCCGTCAACTTCTTCTTTTTCACCCGCAGATGTTCTTGCGTAACTTGTAAGTATTGCAGAAGCATCTCTTCCGTCTATGATTTCGTTCCCGTCAACATCACCCATTATATCCTTACACTGCGGCAGTTCATTCCACTGAAAACTATGCAAAGAAGACGGGCAACGCATCTCCCATTTGGTATGATAATCTTTGTCCACTATCTGTGAATCGCTTCTCATAAACCAGTCGTAAATAACAGTATCGCCATCGTCCCATGTGGTATCAACGTGGAAATAGTGATCGCCTATTTTTGCTATTACCCATGCATGACCATCGTCATACTCAGAGTTATATTCCACATAGCAGGACTCTATACCTGCTTCATGAAGCATAAGATTCATAGCTCTTGCATAGCCCTCACAAACAGTTGAATCACTGAGGAAAACCGATTGATCAACATGATTCTTTTGAGCATTCATATTATCAAGATCGTAGTATACCATACTGCAGACCTTATCATGGATGGCCTTTAATTTAACTATATCGGGCATATCATCGGTTATAGTTTCGTTTACTGTCTGCTTTACAAGAAAAGCTGTATATTTGTTCAGGAATCCGATATTGCCTGCGTCGTAAAAGTTCTTCTCTATAAACTCTTTGTATCCGGGTTTTGGTGAACCGTCATCATTAAAAGGAGATTCATTGTTTATTTTCATAAGGTTGGGACAGTCAATAAATGCCTGACCGCAGATATCTTTTGTTATATCAACGTTCAGATCAGCAAGTTCTTCACACCCTCCGAATGCCATATCTCCCAACTCAACGTTATCACCAATTGTAAGTTCTTTGAATTCCTTGACGATCTCTGCGCCAATTTGATGTACTTTAACAATTTTGCCGTTATCACTATTGATAGTGATATTGTTTACCCGACAAAACGGGGTGAACAAATCCTGAAACATCTCATCTGCTGAAATATTTATGTTCAGATCCCGGATATTTTTATCTTCAATAATTACACGAGAAGGATCTTCATCCAATTGCTCACCGGTAATGGTAATATCATAATTATCTGCATATTCCCTGTTAACTTCGATGTCATATTTTTTCCCGGAACTATACTGACTGTCAATATTCTCAAGAGGGTAACAGGTGTTCTGATGATCGGGATGTTCAGGAAGATATAATATCATATTTTCTTTAACCAAACGATCTATGACATCGCCTGAGAAACCCTTTTTCATCATTTCGTTTTTTGTATAACCGACCAATTCATCATAATCATCAGATCTGAGAACTTCTGTGTCGCCGGAAGGATATTTCAGCGTGATCTCAGCAATACCCGTAACAGCACCTTTCCAGTGCTTATTTGCTATACTGATGCCATCGGGTATATTCAGCGAAATATCGGCATTTCCATAAGCTTCAGAATAGTATACGTGTTCCAGATCGATCTTGCTTACCTTTTTGCCGTTATATTCAGTGGGCAGAACATCTCCCGACATACAGCTGATATTAACACCTAAATAGTAATCATCGCCTTCGGGATCGTATAAATATGAGAATGGAGTATTATGTATATCAGATGCAAGCAATGCTTCCTTATCTCCTGATGGATATGAAAGATACATTGCCCTGATAGATGTATCATTATTATTCCAGTTCTTATCAACTACTTCTATCCCCTCGGGAATGATTATGACAGGAGCTTTATTTAGTATAGTATTATTGCTGAAATCCAGATCTTTTAAGCAGAGTTTCTCTATCTTCTTCCCGTTTGCCTCTGTGGGCAGAATAACTTCATAGCTTTCCTTGTCTATTTTCAGATCAATGTATTCATTGTCGCTGTTATAAAACCATCTGATAATTCCGTCTTCATCTTTTTGTGGAATTTCTTCTTTATTAACGGGGTCTTCAATATCCTCGGAAATATAGTCTTTACGTCTGTGATCAGGGTGGCTCATCAGCAAAAGGGACATTTCGTATTGTAAATTTTCTTCTATATAGTTTTCATCAAACTCATTATTTCTTAATATATTCTTTGTATACTCAACTAATTCATCATAATCATCAGACCTGAGAACTTCGGTTTCACCGGAAGGATACTTCAGCGTGATCTCAGGAATACCTGTAACAGCACCTTTCCAGTGCTTGTTAACTATCCGGATTCCCTCGGGTATCTCCAGTTCGTATCCGGTGTAAGGATCGAAATTATCAGTATAGTGTATATGCTCCAGATCGAGTTTATCAACTTTCTTTCCTTTGTATTCGGTTGGAAGTGCATCAAACTCCCCGGCGAGATTAATACCTAAATAGTAATCATCGTCTTCCTCATCATATAAATAAGAAAACGTACTGTTATTAAGATCGTCAGCCATTAAAGTTTCTGATTCTCCTGAAGAATATTCAAGAGTGATTTTCTTGATATGGGTCTTTTCATATGTCCAGTACGTCCAGATATCTTCTACACACTCAGGGACAATCAATTTTATTGTATTATTCATACAATAACTGTCAGGGCATTTAAAACAGTCCAGAGACAGTACTGTTATTTCTTTACCGTTGACTTCCGACGGGATCACGACTTCATTACTATTCGGATCTATTTTTAAATTTATATATTCAAAACCAAAGTCGTAATTCCAATTTAGTACTCCATGATCCTCATTATTCCATGATTCCTCAGTATATTGATCCTCCGCATAGCTTATCACAAATGGTACTGACTGAACAGTCAGGGCAAGTGCTATTGCTGAGGATAATATTCTTCTTTTTAACTTCATCAGTGATTCTCCTCCTTAGTATAACTATTCATAAAATAAAGCATTATCAATGCAGCTGAAATATAAGATATCATTTCTATTATATATTAAAGTAGATTTAATGTCAATAATTTAAATAAAAATGGTCCTGCCGTTATAACTCTATTTCACCGAAAATGATCTTGCTGATAAATGAGTTGAAATCTTCGGCAACAACCGTAGGAACTTCATATTCAGGCTCATATCCGATAACCACATTTCCGTTTTCGGTGTTGATAGCGAAGTAAGAGTATTCGCTGTCTACTGTCATAAAGATCGGCAAATGATGGTTCCAGTACGAAGTGACATCACTTTCATTATTGCCGTATTCAAGGCTTTGCATTTCAAATTCGTTCCACTGAAAACAGTCTTCCTGAGGAAGGTAATCGTTCGGTGTCAGAAACCATTTTGTTGCTTTGGGATTCTCGCATACCTGTAGAGTGCAAATAAAATCATACCATTGAGCAGGGATATCGTATCTGCTTTTTATAGCATCAGGAAGTTCGATCATGTCCGAACATGAAATGACATTCCAGTTATTTTGTTTTGCCCATAATAAAAATTCGTTAAGCATTTTTCTCCTCCTGAATTAAATGTATTTATCACAATTATACACTATCATTTGTTGAAAAGCAAGGTGTATCTGTATGAATTTAAATTGACTTTTATGAACGCTTGTGATATAATTCAGGTATCGCTCGTTTGTAAACTAAGAATCTGTCGGCGCATCTTCAGAACAAGCTTTGTGCGGTGTTGCCTAAAGAAATGGTATGATAACATATGAAAAACACAAATAATAAAGCTTATTTTCATCTTCCGGGACTTTTTGAGTTCTATGACCTGTACAGTGTATTTCTTCCGCTGTACCGTAAGCATCGGGAATATTTCCACGACTGGTGCGAAATAGCATCTGTTTATGGCGCTCCTGCCGACTGTATCTGGGGCGGCGGACGTATCGGATTCGGTGATTGTAAAGCTGAAGATGCACTTGCACTTATGAATGAATACGGTATTTCTTCAAGGCTAACATTCAGCAATTCGCTTTTAAAGCCCGAACATCTCACCGACAGGAAATGCAATGCCCTGTGTGAGCTTTTCGGCGGAAGCAAAGGCGTACAGAACGGAGTTATAATCCACTCGGATCTTCTGCTTGAACATATTAAAAATAATTATCCCGACCTTTATTTCGTTTCCTCGACTACAAAGGTGCAGACTGATTTCGAGCAGTTTGTAAAGGAAACGGAGCGGAGTGATTATAAATATGTTGTTCCTGATTTTCGACTCAATAAGCGGTACGATAAACTTGCTGCCCTCTCGCAGTTTCAGAAAGATAAAGTTGAATTTCTGTGCAATGAATGCTGCTCTTTTTACTGTAAAGACAGAAAAGCGTGCTATGAAAATGTAAGCCGTAAAAATCTCGGAGAGAACTGTCCCGATCACATCTGTTCCGCACCTGATGCCGAGGACGGATACCGTTTTTCAAGGGCAATGAAAAATCCGGGATTCATCAGTACAGATGACATGATCAACACCTATCTACCACTCGGTTTTTCTAATTTCAAAATAGAAGGCAGAGGGCTGGGAAGTGCTGTAAATCTCGAATTTCTGCTTTATTATCTCACAAAGCCTGAATATCATCTTAATGTCCGTGAGGAGATCTATCTCGACAGTATGCTGGATCTGTTCTGATCATCATAGCTGCGGCTTGACGGAATATAAAGCAGAATCGAACCACATTTATAACCGATGCTATTTTAACTTAAAAAAGTCTCCTTAACCGTGGTGCTCATATGGCAGCTTTATATGTATTTATCGGGGGAAAACCTTTCTGAGGAAAGGTTCTTCCCCCGTCCCCCCTTTCCAAAGACTTTTAATAGAATTTTGCCCCCATATAGGGCGCACCTGAAACAAATGATAAATTCAAACTTTTCTGGTGTGCGCCCTATATGGGGGGCAAAATTAATAGTCTTGGGAAACAGATTGAGAAGATCCTTCTTCAAAATGTCTACCTTGATAATACATATAAAACTTCTATATAAGTACCACGGTTACGAAGGCTCAAACTATAATTTTATCCAGTTGTGATACCACTCAGCTTTCATTCCCCGATTATAATTTTATCATTAAAAACGGCTGAAGTAAGAGTTGAAAGCGGACGTTTCCGAACTGCTGATGCGTTATCA
>Ga0255346_1004207_pt1 | contig 16006 bp, 14 predicted proteins | sample wastewater_treat_FD_194410 | JGI IMG/M metagenome (GOLD analysis project Ga0255346, IMG submission 194410) | Wastewater microbial communities from Lulu Island WWTP, Vancouver, Canada - plant22 | ecosystem: Engineered > WWTP > Wastewater > Unclassified | place: Canada: Vancouver, British Columbia... | reverse complement strand
TATTTGAATTTTTGTTGCAATATCAATAAAATATTGATTTTTTGCTAAATCATCATATGTATAGGATTAATTCATTTAATACATAAAATGAAAACCCGCTAAATAGCGGGTTTGTCAATAGTCTGAGGAGCGGATTTCCGCTCCTTTTAATTTTATGCATAATCTGGTAATAAAGTTGAGTTTAAGTTAATATTTATATTGTAATACATTTTGCTTTACAAAAGCCGATTAGAGTATTATAATGATTATGATAAACGTTTACATAATAGGAATTGGACAGATAATGATAAAAGTATTCCTGCAACAGGAGGTGAATAAATAAACACAAAATAATTTGGCTTAAAAATTTATATAAGCCATCGTTTTTATCATCTCATAATATTATGTAAAGAAAGAGGGGAAGGAAAGAATGGAACAAGAAAAAAGAGGACAATGGGCTAGTAATTTCGGATTTTTAATGGCAGCTATAGGGTCAGCCATAGGCTTGGGGAACATTTGGGGATTCCCGTACAAGATGGGTGCAAATGGCGGATTCATTTTTCTCATAATATATTTGGCCTTAGTATCCTTTGTCGGATTTGCCACCATGTTGGGAGAACTCGCTTTAGGCCGTAAGTACGGTATGGGAGTTATTGGAACCTACAGGAAGATCAGTGAAAAATACACATGGATAGGCTGGCTGGGCTGGTTTTCAGGCTTTATTATCTTAGCATTTTACAGCGTTTTGGGCGGTTTTACCATTAGGTATTGTTTTGGCTTCTTAATGGAATTGTTCAGTTCAGGTGCCGGCTTTGGGGGATTGGACAGCGGTGCATTCTTCGGCAGCTTCATTGTTAATGCTCCAATGGTTCTAGTGTTTCATGCTATCTTTATGGGAGCTACCATCCTAATAGTAATGGGCGGAATATCAGGCGGTATAGAAAAGTTTACGGCTGTGGCAATGCCAACCTTGTTTGTAATGATTATAATAGTAGTTATCAGAAGCGTTACCCTGGAAGGAGCTTTCGTAGGTCTTGAATTCATGTTTAAGCCTGACTTTGAAGCTTTGAAGGAAATAGGCCTCATGAGGGTATTAAAGGTTGCGGCAGGTCAGATGTTCTTCTCCTTGTCTTTAGGTATGGGCTGCATGATTACTTATGGTTCTTACCTCAGCAAAAAAGAAAACTTGGAGTGGAATGCCATGTTTATTCCTATAGCAGATACATCCTTTGCCTTCTTGTCGGCATTGGCTGTATTGCCCGCAGTAGGTGCATTCATCTATCAAGGAGTCGAAGGAGTTTCATTCGGTGCAGGTCCCGGACTCTTATTCGTAACTCTTCACAGAGTATTCAGCGTAGGTATGGGCGGCTTCATGGGTAATTTCTTTGGTGCCTTCTTCTATTTCTTAGTATTTATCGCTGCGGTTACATCATCTATTTCTCTCTTGGAGGTTTGTACGGCTTACTTAATAGATAAACGAGTTGCTAAGGGTTTGGATCCAAACCGTAAACAAATTACTCTATTGATGGGAATTATTATATTCTTCCTTGGATTCCTCCCGGCAATGGACGGACTTGGCTCAGGCAGGGCAGGAGGAGCCATGATAGACATTCCTGCTGTTATATTTGGGATGAAAGAGGTAAGAGTTGCATTCGACTGCTGGCTTGACTTCTATGACATGATTTCCGAAGGTGTATTCATGCCTTTGGGTGCCATGCTGATGTCACTGATAATCGGCTGGAAACTGAAAACAGTTATTATCAAGGAAGAGGTTGAGGAATCACCCGGCATAAAGATGAAGAGCTACAAGTTCTGGGATATTTGTTTCAAATTCTTTATTCCGGCAGTTATGTTCCTGGTGTTGCTGGGGCAGTTGGACGACTTCTTCGGACTGGGAATTTTCTAAGATTTTTAATATAAATATATAAGGAGCGGGTAACCGCTCCTTTGTTCATGCAAGTATTTTTCAAGGTCATTCGGATTTTAGTGTTTTGCTCATTAGGTCCCTTCCGATTACTGTGTTTGGAAAGATATTGGCCGCATAGTCCTTATAGTCTTCAGGGCTTGGCATGGAAGGACTGAAATGGGTGAGCCACAATTCCTTAACCCCTGCCTTTGAGGCTATATTGGCAGCCTCTGAAAAAATCATATGCATTTTTGCAACAGCCCCTTCAAGCATTTCATCATTTCCGTACATTCCTTCACAAATAAACAAATCAGAATCTTTAACCGTTTCATCTATAAACCTTACAGGTCTTGTATCTGTCACATAAGAAACTTTAATAGGCTTTCTCGGTTCTCCCAAAACCATGTCAGGTGTAATTGTTCTGTCATCCACGACGACATCCTGTCCCCCGTGAAGGTGCTTCCAAAGTTTTACCGGAATATTGTATTTTTTTGCTTTATCGGGCTGGAAATGGGGCCTTAAGACCAGCTCAAAGCTGTAGCCTAAACAGTTTATGTGGTGTTTTAAAGGAATTGATTTAATATTTAAGCCTATTATACCGAATTCCTGAGGTTTTGCATCATGAAGCTCCGATATTAGAACCTGGAAGGGGAGAAAGCCGCACACCATCAATAAGGAATTCAACAGTCTTGCGCTGCCTTTGGGTGCAACTATATTTAAGGGTTCAGTTCTGCCTTGATTTCCCATGGTCAAAAGCAGGCCCGGAAGTCCGGTCACGTGGTCAGCATGGCAATGGGTTATGAGGATGGCATCAATTTTATTTAAGCTAATTTTCCCCTTATGAAGTGAAATCTGCGTGCCTTCACCGCAGTCTATTAAAATTGCTTTTCCATTGTATTCAATATGGCATGAAGCCAAATACCTGGCAGGGAGAGGAACCATACCGCCGGTACCGACTAAAGTTACCTTTATCATAAAATCACCCTTTTTCTAAAGTAGTTTCATTATACATATTAATCGCATGTTTTTCAATATAAAATCAACATGATGATACATATCAAAGCAGCCAATAAGGCCTGGATGGATTTATGAAAGATATAAGAGCTAATATTGAAATTATAATCATCAGAAACTGCAATTGTTTGAAACAGGACTGATACCCCTGAAAAACTTATTATAAAATTAATCAGGATAAGCTTTACATTCAGGGGAAGTGACGAGGAAGCAGCAAGGCTGCAACCGTTTGATATTTCTAAAATACCTACCGAAAGGGCATGTATCATGTCACCTAAGTTCATGCTCAGCGAAAAAAATTTTGAAGCCGAAAGGAGGAGGTTATCAAAAAAATTTGAAAAAACAGAAAATATTACAATTACCCCTCCTATGGATAAGATGGAGCTTGTGGATTTGTAAATTGATGAATTGAAAGCATCATAAAAGCTTATGTATTTTTGATTTTTATTCTTTGCAAAACCACCAGACAGGTGACTCTTTTTAAACAACATCCCTATCATGGCGGCACTTATAAGGTGGGGGAGGACTATAAACTTGGCCAGACTTAAATCACCTAACATTGAATAAGATACTGCTCCTGCCATGAATTGAAAGCTGCAGTTATTTGTGAATGCAACAAGGGCATTAGCTTCTTTGTCATCAATTCTTTTATAGGAAGCCATAGTGTTTACAGTCATGGCTCCCGATGGATAACCTACCACAAAACTTATAAAGTAGGGGATGAGTGCATACTTGCTCTTGAATATTTTATCAGATACATATGATAATTTTTCTGAAAGTCTGTACAAAAAATTATATTGGAGCAGGATATTTGATAAAATTGACATGGGAAGCAGATAAGGAATCATGTTGTTGACCCATATTTTCAAGCCGTTAAAAACTCCCTGGGATACCATGCCTGGATTCATGACAAACAAGAAAATAATGAGCAGGATGAAAACAGGTATAAAATTTCTTTTCAACATAAAAAACACCCCTTCTTAATTTTATTGTCCTGGGGTCTTTTATATGCTATATATTACAATTATTATGATACATGCAATATTTCTGTCTATTCATGCCTTATATATCCACATATACGGCATTTTCCGTGTATTCGCTGTTCATTTTCCTGTTTTTAAGGGGAAGATAGTAAATGTTTGTTGAAGTTTTTGTTATTTGAAACCTGTCTAATTTTTCCGGATCCAAACCATATTTTTTGTAATCGGAATACCTGTTTATCACCTTAATACCCTTCTTTCTTGCTTCTTTAAATACCTGCCTTCCCATGTTGTTAAAGGCCAGCACCTTAACATAATCACAATTGGTTAACATAAATTTATTTATGTAAACCTTTTTGATGTCAAGCAAAATATTAAGGAGGCACCTTCTGAGTTTTGAATAGGTATAACGCTTGGATTTTAGAGACATGATCAAGTCATCAACATTTTCGTGCCGGAAAATTTGTGCCATTATTTTATTGTCTAACCCTTCCTTTATTTCATAAATAGAGTTTAAGTCATCACAGGTTAATATTCTGTAATACAAAAAATCCACATAATTATTTAAAGTGTTGAACTTTTTATGTTCCGCATAGAATTTTTCTATCATTTCAAGACTTTTTTCCGTGAGCCTGAGGTCAGAGAAGGAGCCTTTTATAAGAGAGTTTCTTATGGCACTGGCGCTGTGAAAGGGGCCCTTAATTTCCATGTCATTATGCCCCATGCCCAGGCGTTTGACAGGATAGTATTGAAGGTTAAGGTTTAGTTTTAAGGCGCTCTTTATATATTCCACTGCCAGGACATTGTTGGGAGTATACACAGCTTTTGAATCATCGCTTATTAAATTCTCAAGGGTATTTGCCATAGCCTTGGGATAGGATAAGCCCTTTTTCATTTCTTCCTTTATGAAATAATTGTACTCGGGTGTTAGCTGGATTGAGGCAATCTTTTTCAAGAGCCTGATATCATCGTCTTCACAGCCAAAGCTTAAGGAATCGATATTTAGCTTGCTTAATTCCCTTATAGCTGCGAAAGCAAACATTTCTGCATTCTGGCATGAAAAAGGCATAGGAAGCTCAATTACGATATCTGCCCCACCGTAAACCGCAGCTTCTGCTCGCTTGAATTTATCTATGATTGCAGGCTCACCCCTCTGTACGTAGTTTCCGCTCATGACAACAGCAATACAATCGCAGCCGGATAGTTTTTTTGCCATCCTCAGCTGGTATTCGTGTCCTGCGTGGAAGGGGTTATATTCAGCAACAACACCCGTAATTTTCATCTCATTCCTCCGGTGCCGGGCACCATGTATTTTTTTATATATCTTAATTTTATAAAGCACAGATGTCAATAAAAATATGAAATTATAAAATTTCCTTTTAAAATATCAAGCGAACATCATTAGAATTATTCGTGTCCGAAACCGTGAGCGGATATTTTTATTATTTTTATGCGTATGAATTGTAAGTTAAAATCTTACTGATTAGTAATACACAAATTTTTGTTTATTTTTTGTTAAAGTGATGGTATAATGTTCATGTTATGATGAAAAATGTTGAATGGTGAAGTAATGAGTGTCATATTTATAGTCGGCGGTGCCAGGAGCGGTAAAAGCACCTTTGCGGAAACAAAGGCAAAAGAATATTCGGAGAAAGTTCTCTATATAGCAACTGCCGTTATAACAGATAAGGCAATGGCTGACAGGGTAAAAAGGCACAGGGCCCAAAGACCGGGTACATGGGATACTTTGGAGATGTACCGAAATTTTGAAACCTTAGTAGACAAGGCTGAATTCACAAAGGCTGAAGTAGTTCTATTGGACTGCATAACAACATTGATCGGTAATTTCATGGTTGACAGCAAGCTGAATTTTGACACCTGCAGCCTTGAAGAAGTTGATAAACTGGAAAACATGATAACCGAAGAGGTTTTTTCTTTAATAAGGGTATGCAAGGCAAACAACAAAAAGCTTATTATCGTATCCAATGAAACAGGTATGGGGCTTGTGCCTCCTTACTTTATGGGAAATTATTTCAGGGATATAAGCGGGCGCCTAAATAATAAGATTGGGACAGCAGCCGACCATATGTACCTGATTTTTTCGGGAATACCCATTAAGCTCAAGCATAAGGGGGAAATGATTAAATGGCCTCAGGATTCTTAATACTCATATCCTTTTTCACCCGAATTCCGATAGGGAAAAAAATTGAATATAAAGAAGAAAACTTTATAAAGGCCTTAAAGCTTTACACCCTGGCCGGAGCTGTGACAGGATTGCTTTTGACTCTTACATATTTATTATTCAACTATCAAAGATCATTCCTGAGAGGCCTGGTGCTTACCCTATCTTATGCTGCCATAACCGGCGGCATACATTTGGACGGGGCTGCGGATACTGCCGACGGTTTATTATCCGGGAGACAGGGAGACAAAATTTTTGATATTATGAGCGATTCCCATCTTGGAGCTTTTGGGGTTATAAGCTTGATACTGATTATACTGTCTCAGTTCGTACTCTTTTCTTTCAGCAGCATAGAAACTGTATTTATGATGCCCCTGGTGGGAAAAGCAAGCACCATAGCTGCCTGCTGGAATAAAAAATATGCCAAGGGTACAAGGGGCCTTGGGACAGTTTTTGTAGAAAACATAAATGATAGGGTTCTCCTTGCTAATTTGGTTACCTTGTTTGTCTTTTCCATTTTATCCTGGTACCGGACAATAATATTCACCGCATGTTTTGCCGCAATAGCTGTATCATATTTTATATCAACCCTGATAGATGAAAAAATAGGGGGGATGACAGGGGATACCTGCGGGGCAATTACTGAAATAAGCCAAATAATATTTATGATAACGGTACTTTTCTTAAAGGGATAGTTATGATATACTTAGTTCGCCACGGGGAGTCACAGGCAAATATCAGCAAGAGATTCAGCGGTATTACGGATGTTGAACTTACCGAAAGAGGTGCCTTGCAGGCGGCAAGGGCAGGACGGAAACTAAAGGATGAAAAAATAGACCATATTTTTTCAAGCCCCTTAAAAAGGGCAAAAAATACGGCTGAAATCATTGCAGATGAAATAGGTTTCAACAAAAAAGACATTATAATTGATAACAGCCTTACGGAAGTTAATTTCGGCATTTTTGAAAACCTTAAATGGGAAGAAATTGTAGATATGTATGCCGATGAAATAGAAAGCTGGATAAAATTTAAGCATAAATATAAATTCCCTAAGGGGGAAGGCTATGATGATATTATTAACAGGGTATCATTTTTTATGGAAAAGGTGCCAGACAATTCATTGATTTCGACCCATTACGGGGTTATCCAGGGGATACTCTTGTATCTTAAGATAGCTGATGATGACAGCTTGTGGAATTATGAAATTTCTAATTGCGATATATTCGTAATAAATAACAAAAAAATTGACAGGATAATTAAATGTTGATTTAAAATCTTTTGATTTTATATATAAAATAAACATAACATCTATGGAGGAAATAATATGAATGTATTAGTAATTAACTGCGGCAGTTCATCATTGAAGTATCAGTTGATTAATATGGATGATGAATCTGTTTTAGCCAAAGGTCTGGTTGAAAGAATCGGAATTGAAGGCAGTTTATTGAAACACGAAAAAACGGGAATGGACAAATTGATCATTGAAGAACCTTTAAAGACCCACAAGGAAGCGATCAATCTTGTTCTGAAAACATTGCTTGATGAAAAATACGGAGCAGTGAAATCTTTGGACGAAATTGATGCCGTAGGGCACAGGGTGGTTCACGGCGGCGAAAAATTTGCATCTTCGGTTTTAATTGACGACGAAGTGATTGAAGCCATGAAGGAATGCATAGGTTTGGCACCCCTTCACAATCCACCCAACATCATTGGTATTGAAGCCTGCAAGGATTTATTGCCTGATGTACCCATGGTAGGAGTATTTGATACTGCATTCCATCAGACGATGCCTCCTGTATCCTTCATATATCCTTTGCCCTATGAGTTATACGAAAACTTAAAAATCAGAAGATATGGGTTCCACGGAACTTCACATAAATATGTATCCGAAAGAGTTGCCCAGATTACGGGAAAGAGCCTGGAAGGAACAAAAATTATTACCTGCCACCTGGGAAACGGTGCAAGCCTGACAGCAATAAAAGATGGAAAGTCCTTTGATACTTCAATGGGAATGACTCCTCTGGAAGGTTTGGTAATGGGAACAAGATGCGGAGACATAGACCCTGCAATAGTGACCTTCTTGATGACGAAACAAGGCATGACAGCTGAAGAAGTTGATAATTTAATGAACAAAAAATCGGGAGTATTGGGTATTTCCGGCGTTTCCAACGATTTCAGGGACATTGAAGCTGAAGCTGAAAAAGGCAATATGAGAGCTAAGTTAGCCCTTGATAAGTTTGCATATACCGTTAAAAAGTATATAGGCTCATATGCTGCAGCTATGGGTGGTTTGGATTACCTTGTATTCACTGCCGGCCTTGGAGAAAATTCAGCTCCTGCAAGAAAACAGGTATGTGAAGGCTTAGAATTCTTAGGTGTTGAAATAGATGAAGAAAAGAACAACATAAGGGGAAAAGAAGCCGAAATTTCCAAAGACGGGTCCAGGGTAAGAGTATTCGTTATTCCTACAAATGAGGAACTGATGATTGCAAGGGATACTAAGGAATTAACCAGCAAATAAAGAAAAAATATTACCTTGACAAATATTTTCTTTTTTCATATAATTAACTCTGCAATTTAAGGGTGGTATTATGTTACTTAAAATCAATAAATTTTTGTCATCTGATGATGTGTCCTTAAAAGTGAATGAGAGTTTTACAATAGATGATGAAGAATTCTTAAAAGAAACACGTCTTGACAAAAATGTTTTAATAACCGGCGAGATATATAAAATTAAAGATTCATTAACATTTTCAGGCAAATTGGAATATGTAATAACCGTTGAGTGTGCCAGGTGTTTAAAAGAGTTTGATAAAAAAATTGAAACCAAATTTTTGGCTGACCTGGTGGAAGAGGAAGATATGGAATCCGACAACCTTCAAATGGTTATAACAGACGGAACCATTAAGATGGATGAAGCAATCAAACAGCTGATTTATTTGTCCATGCCCATGAAATCATTGTGCCGGGATGACTGTAAAGGAATATGCCCTAATTGCGGAGTTAATTTAAATGAAGAAACATGTCAATGCGAAAACAGCATAACAGATCCCAGGTTTGATAAGTTGAAGGACCTGTTGAAATAAGGAGGTGTAAAGATGGCAGTACCAAAGAGAAAAACTTCCAAGGCCCGAAGAGATTCAAGAAGAGCAGCCAACGCAAAACTTACTGTTCCTAATACTGTGGAATGCCCACAATGTCATGAACAAAAGCTACCTCACCGAGTATGTCCGGCATGCGGATACTATGACGGTAAAGAAGTGGTGGCTGTTGAATAAAGTAAGGCTATAAAAATAGTGCCGAGCACTATTTTTTTATTGCAAAACAAATATTACTACTATATACTATTTCATGAGTACATGTAACAGAGGTGGATATGATAATTGCAGTAGATGCCATGGGCGGAGACAATGCACCCCAGGCTCTTGTCAAGGGTAGCATTGAGGCAAGGGATGAATACGATCTAAGTATTGTTTTAGCCGGAAAAGAAAAGGAAATCAAAAAAATATTGGAAAAAAACACATCAAATTTCAATAATATCGAAATCCTTGACGCGGAAGATATTATTACAAATGACGATAAACCAGTCCTTGCTATAAGACGTAAGAAAGAGTCTTCAATGGTTAAAGCCTTGTATGCGGTCAAGGAAGGCAGGGCCGATGCTTTAGTTTCTGCAGGCAGCACGGGTGCCTTTTTAAGCGGGGGAACCCTTATTATAGGCAGGATTGAAGGAATTGAAAGGTCTGCAATAGGATCCTTGATACCCGATATGTCGGGGGGCTTGTTTTTATTGATAGATTCCGGCGCAAACGTAGATTCAAAACCACAGTTTTTGTATGATTTCGCCCTTATGGGCCATATTTACATGAAAAGAGTAATGAATATCACCTCTCCCAGGATTGCCTTGGCTAACATAGGCACGGAAAAGACCAAGGGGGATAAGCTGACCCTTGAAACATATAAATTGCTGGAGGATTCAAATATTCCCATAAACTTTGTCGGAAACCTTGAAGCGAGAGACTTGCTCAGGGGAAAGGCTGATATTGTCGTGTGTGACGGGTTTACGGGAAACATGATATTGAAAACCATAGAGGGAACAGCCTTAGAGCTTATGAGGGGCCTGAAGGAAGAAATCATGTCCAGTCTAAGGACTAAAATAGGCGGTGCCCTGATAAAACCGGCACTTAAGAATTTCAAAAGCAAATTGGATTATTCGGAGCATGGGGGTGCACCCTTCCTGGGAGTGAAAGCCCCTCTGATAAAGGCCCACGGCAGTTCAGATGCCAAGGCCGTTAAAAATGCCATACGCCAGGCAAAAATCTGCGTTGAAAGCAAGGTGAATGAATTAATCGAAGAGAGCATGACGAGGAGGTGATTATATGTTTGAAAGAATCAGAGAATTGGTTGCAGAGAAGGTCGGTATTGATCCTGAAGATATAACGCCGGATACATCCTTTGCAGACGATTTGGATGCGGATTCAATAACACTTTTTGAATTGATAATGGCAATAGAAGACGAATTCGACATAGAAGTTGATGATGAAAGCATTGAAAAAATCGAAACAGTCGGAGACATTGTAAAATATTTGGAAGAGATAAATAATTAAAGAGGTATGGGGACACTGTATCGGGGCATTCCTTTAAGAATCGACCCCATAGCATAGATGTACTATAAGATGTGTCCTCTTTCCTTTTTTGGATATTCTGAAGGGGTCCTTGAGGGGAGGGAAAAAATGAATAAAGACAGGATTCATGAGTTCGAAAAGATTATTAATTATGCATTTAATAACATTAAACTGCTGGAAAATTCCCTTACGCACAGTTCATATTCAAACGAGGATAAGGCCTATAACAAGATAAATAACGAAAGGCTTGAATTTTTGGGAGATGCGGTTCTTAGCATTTCCGTGAGTCGCTTCATTTATGACCAATTCCCGGATTATCCCGAAGGTGAGCTGACCAAATTGAGGGCCCGGGTGGTATGCGAGGATACCTTGAGCTTAGTGGCCGAAAAACTAAATTTAGGCCAATATCTCCTCCTGGGCAAAGGAGAGGAAGCATCAGGAGGAAGGGAAAGAAAGTCCATACTGGCGGATGCTCTTGAAGCTGTCATAGCTGCCATATACTTAGACGGAGGCTACAAGGAAGCCGAAAAATTCGTACTGGTTCATTTAACCGAGTATATAAAAACAGCCGTTAAGGGAAAAATCGTAACGGATTACAAGTCCTATCTCCAGGAATATTATCAAAGCAGGAGCCAGAACTGCAAAATAAGATACATAGTGGAAAAGGAAGAAGGGCCCGACCATGAAAAGGTATTTCATGTAAATGTGATGATCAATAAAAGCGTGGTCGGAAAAGGAGTGGGAAAGAACAAGAAAATTGCTGAGCAGAATGCCGCCAGAGATGCACTTATAAAAGAAGGGCACTTAGATGAATAAAAAAGTAAAAATAATCCCAATTTTTGTACCCCATGCAGGTTGCCCAAACAAGTGTGTTTTCTGCAACCAAAGGAGGATCACAGGCCGGAAGGATGACAAGATTGATGGGGTATATGTAAGAAATAGGGTTGAAAAATATATAAAAACCATAGATAAGGATACATATGTGGAAGTTGCATTTTTTGGGGGGTCATTTACCGCCATCGATCCTCAAATCCAAAAGGATCTTTTGAAGGCTGCCAGGCAATACAAGGATTCGGGAATCATAAAGAGGATCAGGTGCTCCACAAGGCCGGATGCCATAAATGAAGAGATATTAAGGCTGCAAAAAGAATACGGCATGGACATAATTGAATTGGGTATACAGAGTCTGGATGATGATGTATTGATTAAGTCAAACCGAGGCCACAACAAGAGCCAATCACTATCAGCGAGCCGCTTGATAAAGGAGCACGGATTTATTTTAGGTCACCAGATAATGCCGGGACTTCCGGGAAGCACCAGGGAAAAGGACTTAAAAACATGCCTGGAGTCCATAGAAATGAAACCTGACATGGTTCGAATCTATCCTACCTTAGTGATTAAGGATACGGACCTCTATGACATGTACTTAGAGGGCTCCTATAAGCCCCTGACCTTGGAAGAGGCTATAGAATTGTCGGCTTATATCTACAGTCTATACAGAATAAATGATATAAATGTTATAAGAATAGGACTTCAAAATACCGAATCCGTAAATGAAAATGAGGATGTAATAGCAGGACCTTTTCATCCTGCTTTCAGGCAGCTGGTTGAAGATAGAATCTTCCTGTTTGCCTTGAAATCCCAATTAAGCAAGCTTAACATGGAAGATATTTTAGAGGGCATTGTAATTCATGCGCCCCAGGAACTCATGAGCAATCTGGCAGGACAAAAAAGGAATAATGTCAATAAGCTGAAAGAAATATTTTCAATCAAAGATATATCCTTTAAGATGAAAAATAATGATATAATTGATATATACGGTAAGAATAAGAAATTATGCTCCTTTAGCAATAAAGATGTTTTTCAAAATTATTTAACCATGCAATCGGAGGATTTATGTATTTAAAAAAAATTTATGTAAACGGATTTAAATCCTTTGCCGAAAAAACGGAAATAGATGTGGAAAAAGGCATTACAGCCATTGTGGGGCCCAACGGAAGCGGCAAAAGCAATATTTCCGATGCCATTAAATGGGTTTTGGGCGAGCAAAGCGCAAAAACCCTTAGAGGGGGCAAGATGGATGACGTAATCTTTGCAGGAACCGAAAAGAGATTACCTTTGGGCTATGCCGAAGTCAGGCTTGTTTTTGACAATGAATCAGGAATAATACCTCTTGAATACAAGGAAGTGGCAATCAGCCGCAAACTATACAAGAGCGGCGAAAGCGAATACTACATAAACAAACAACAGTGCAGGCTCAAGGATATCAGGGAGCTTTTCATGGATACGGGAATAGGAAGAGAGGGTTATTCCTTTATAGGTCAAGGCAGGGTGGAAGACATTTTAAGTCCCAATTCGGATGTAAGAAGACAAGTTTTTGAAGAAGCCTCCGGAATAGTAAAATATAAGGTGAGAAAAGAAGAATCCGAAAGAAAGCTGGAAAAAACAAGATTAAATCTGGAAAGAACCGAAGACATAATAGGAGAACTTAGGGAAAGACTCGATCCTCTTTGCGAGCAAAGCGAAAAGGCACAAAAGTATATTGAAATCAGGGACAAACTAAAAAAGCATGAATTAAATTATTTGTGCCACGAATACGAAAAGCACAGCCAGGTCCTGGCAGCGCTGAAGAACCAAAGAGACACAGCTCTGGAAGAAAAGCTGAGGCTTCAAAAAAGAAGAGACAACTATACAGAAATTATTGAAGATAAAAAAGAAAAAATCAAGGACCTTGAAAATAAAATAAGTGAAACAGAAAAAATAAGAGAGTCGAAGATTAAAGAATTAGAGAATTACAATTCGCTAATCCAGGTTCACAAGGAAAAAAAGGCCCTTTATGCCTCAAATATAGAAAATGTTAAAAATGAAATAAATGCTCTTGAAAAGAGGAATTTGGACCTGGCCGAGGCCATCAATGCCCTGATCCAGGAAAAAACATCCCTTGAAGAGGCTTACAAGAAGGATAAGGAAAAGTATGAATTGCTGGATTCCAATATAAAGGAATACAAAAAAGAAATGGATGTCCTGGTCCAGGAGATTGAAAGGCAAAAAAACGAGCTTTTTGAACTTCATAAGGAAATCAACAAAATAAATTCAAAGAAGAATACCATTGAATCTTTTATAAAAAACAATAATGACAGGATCAAGCAATTATCCCAGGAAGTCAATTCAGAAGAAGAAGAAAGACAAAAAAGGACCGAAATTATAAATAAGCTTCTTGAGGAGCAAAGCATTATAGAAGAAGATTTGAGTCAGAAAAAGGCAGAGCTTGAAAATGCATATCTTGCTTTGAAACAGGCGTCAACAGATAAAGAAAGCCTGAATACGGACCTTTCCAGGCTAAGCGAAGATTATAACGGAACCATGTCCAAAATGAACATACTTTCCAACATGGAAGCATATTACGAGGGCTACTATAAAAGCGTAAAGACCCTGATGAACAACAAGGACAAGGAGCCGGTATTAAAGACCATATTGGGTACGGTGGCTGATGTCATAAGGACGGAAAAAGAATATGAAACCGCCGTGGAAATGGCCTTGGGGTCAGCAGTACAGAATATTATAGTAAACACTGACTCTGAAGCTGAAGCAATCATAGAATATTTGAAAGAAAAGAAAATAGGGAGGGTTACTTTTCTTCCCATCAACCTGCTTTCGGAAAGGACTTTGAACCAGGCCGAAAGTGATGTGCTTAAGGAAAAGTGTGTTATTGACACGGCAGACAAGTTGGTTAAAACAAGTCCAAAATTCCAGGGAGTAATTAAAAACCTCCTGGGAAGGATTATCATTGTGGACAAGCTTGAAAACGGCTTTAGAATATCAAGAAAATTAGGTAATAGCGTCAAAATTGTCACTCTCCAGGGAGAGGTTATAAATCCGGGCGGCTCGGTTACAGGCGGCCATATTAACGCAAGCCTGGGTCTCTTGGGAAGAAAGAGGGAAATTGAAGAATTAAAAGTTCATCTGGAAGACTTGTCTCAAAAAATAAAAGAAAAGAATGATTCGCTGAAGACAGTGAATGAAAAAATTACGGAATACAACTCTTTAACTGAAGAAATCAAAAATATCATCGGTGAAAAAAATACCCGTTATGAAATGAACAGGTCCAAAATAAGGATGCTGTCGGAGCAAAACGAAAAAACTCTGTCGGCCATCGTCAAATATAGGGAAGAAATTGAATTCATCCGGAAGGAAAAGGAAAAACATGAGGAGGATGTAGTTTTACTGAACAAGGAAACGGAAAAGCTGAAATCCTTTATCGAAGAAAAGGAAAAGGCAATCGAAAAGGCTATAGAACAAAATGATTCCTATAAGGTAAAACATGATGAATACAACAATACTATTTCCATGCAAAGGGACCAGGTTTCAGGAATCATTCAAAATATCAGGCTTATAGAAGAAAAAATCAAGAACAGTCATATGGAAATCGAAAGAAACAATGAGGCAAGGAAACTTAAGGAAGAAAGTTTGTCCGGCCTTGACAGGGAGATTAAGGCAGCCCGGGAGGCAATCGATGAATATGCAGGTAAAGCAGGTGTTTTAGAAGAAGAAATAAAGGCAATCAACGAAAACTATGCCAAAGAAAAAGAAATTCTCAGAAACAGCCAGGATGAAATTTACGAATACCAAGGCAAGATAAATGAGTCAAACAAGCTTATAACCGAAATTCTTGACGATGAAATCAAGTTGAACGTAAAAATTGAAAGGGAAAGCACAAAATTAGAAGATATTTCGGCAAAACTATGGGAAGACTATGAAATAAACTATGCCATGGCGCTTAAATACAAGGATGACAGCATAAGCCAGACGAAACTTTACAGTGAAGTCAATTCATGCAAAAAGGCCCTGAAAGAATTAGGGAATGTAAACTTGGACTCCATTGAAGAATACAAGGAGGTCAAAAAAAGATATGAATTTTTGACAAACCAGCAAAAAGACCTGACAGATGCCATTGACCACCTGAATCAGGTGATTAAGGAGCTTGAAATTCAAATGAAGGATAAATTCCTGGAGGAATTCTCCAGCATAAGGGCAAAATTCGGTGAAGTATTCAGGAAGCTGTTCAATGGAGGCAACGGGGACATATATTTGGAAAATGAAGAAGATGCCTTAAACAGCAACATAGAAATCACGGTTCAGCCCCCGGGCAAAAAATTAAGCAAATTATCCTTGCTATCCGGAGGCGAAAAGGCGCTTACAGCCATTGCCCTATTGTTTGCAATATTAAAAACAAAGCCCACTCCTTTCTGCGTGTTGGATGAAATAGAATCATCTCTTGATGATTTGAATATTTACAGGTTTTCTCAATATTTAAAGGAAT
>Ga0255346_1004206_pt1 | contig 16007 bp, 17 predicted proteins | sample wastewater_treat_FD_194410 | JGI IMG/M metagenome (GOLD analysis project Ga0255346, IMG submission 194410) | Wastewater microbial communities from Lulu Island WWTP, Vancouver, Canada - plant22 | ecosystem: Engineered > WWTP > Wastewater > Unclassified | place: Canada: Vancouver, British Columbia... | reverse complement strand
GGGTGAGGATGAGAGTGACAAAGACGAGTGGAAAGGCCTTTATTCGGGTCATGATCTCCTCCACGGGAACGCGTTTGGGGCAATAGCGGCCGGGAAATGGAACGCCACATGAGCCAATTCGCCCCGCCTGCGACGTGTTCCTCTTCTTGCTTGCCTGGTGCTGCCAGACGACGGCGCAGTACTGATGTGCCGATCACGTTTCGATGTGTACCGGGAGGGATTTGCCGATCGCGTGTGCAATAAACTGTGTTAACCAAAATCAAGTAGGCAATCCCAATAGGTGATCTTCGCCATCTTAGCCGAAAGGGGCACAGTGATTGATGGAAGCCGAATACTTCGTAGATCTCGCCCTGCAATGGGGAGCTGATCATGCCGTTCCTTTTCGGATTGACGACATCGTCTTCGATCCTCGAACCATTCTGAAGTGTGCTTTTGGTTGCGGTGACTGGGGCTATGGGAATACTTGTCCCTCCCGACCCCTTTCCCTCAAACCCTGGGAGTATGAGCAAGTGCTGCGGCGCTATTCCTGGGGGATTATCATCCATTCGACAGACAAGCGGGTTTCGCAGGACATTTCTTTCGGTATTGAACGCGAAGCCTTTCTGCGCGGCTACTACTTGGCCTTCTCGCTCAGTGACTGCGCCATATGCGGGGAGTGCGCCGGATTTGCGGGCCAGCCATGCGTCAACCCCAAGAAGGCGCGCCCGGCCTTTCACAGTGTGGGAATCGATGTTTTCAAGACTGTGCGCCAGTTCGGCTTGCCGCTCGACACTCTGAAGACTCGAGAGGAGACTCCTAATTGGTACTCAGCCGTATTCATCGAGTGACGGCCTATTGATACGAAGGGTTGGGCTGGTCTGCGGGGGATCAGGATTGACCTCGGAGGTTAGGGAGGCTTTTCAGAAAGGCTGCGATGCATATATTACAGGTGAGCGAACCTTATACACAGGCGAGATCCCAGGTTACGTGGCGCTCGCAGGCGCCGGCGCTGATAAGCTGACACGGTGGTCGAGGAACCGCAGTTCAGCGCGTAGTAAAGGGGCGAACTCTATGGGCCTTTGGGGGAGAGTATGCAGCAATGAGTGTGCGTGACAGCGTGTGTATCAGGCAACTCGAACCCCGCAGCTATACTGGAGTCGCGGTGATCACCCAAGAACTAGGCGATGACATACTGCGGCATTTCGCTCCCCCTCCCCTTGCTCTGTGCATGATGATAGCAAAATGGCTTACAGGGCGTAACAAGCGGTGGGTCTGCCTAGCGTTCGATGCGCATTCTCGAGTGCAACTGAGAAGGCTATTTAGGCTCTTCTGATCCCTTCCGGAAGATTCGGTCTTTCTGCAGGGGTTCACACCGTCGTGTAGAACTATGAAGAAGTGAATTAGGACAGGCAACTGCGCTAGGAGGTTTGGTATCAAATGTCACGGTCCAGAACTACTGTTCTTGCGGCGGCTCTTCTAGGCATTCTCCTGCTAGCCGTGAGCGGCGTAGGCGGAGCTTCGGTGCTGGATGTCTACAGCATCTGGCCGGAGTCGTTCTGCACGCCCATGTTCCAGGAGTTCACAGCCAAGACCGGCATCAAGATCAACTTCGTTCGCCATTCGTCAGGCGAAGTGCTTGCCAGGATCATAGCTGAAAAAGACAACCCCCGGGTCGGAATGGTCTTCGGCGGGCCCGCCGATACCTTCGCAGCGGCCATCGATGAAGGTGTCCTCGAGCCCTACACTCCCGCGGGAGTGCGGGCGATCCCTGAGAAGTACCGTCATCCAAAGGGCTACTACACAGGCATAGCGCTGAATCCCATTGTCTTTCTTTCCAACCGCAGCTTCCTCGCCGATAACAAGCTGAAGGCGCCGTCTTCATGGAACGATCTACTTAATCCTGCCTACAGGCAGCAACTTCAGATGGCCGATGCGCGCACATCGGGCACAGGCGTAAACAGGATTATCTCGACCATATTCGCCATGGGCAGCGAAGACGCTGCGTACAAGTACATGAAGGAACTCGATAAGCAAGTTCAGGTCTACACGAAGAGCGGCGGCGGCGGCACCGTGCCGGTTGGCACAAGGCAGGCTGGTTCGGGCGTATTCTTCCTGGTAGACTGCATTCTCACTCAACAGAAGGGCTATGACGTGGCCATCACCTTCCCCAAGGAAGGCAGTGCAGTCGCTCTTGAGGCCTGCGCACTCATCAAGGGCGGCAAGAACCACGATCTGGCCAAGAAGTTCATGGACTGGCTGGTAACCGCTGAGGCGCAGAGCCTCTACGCCAAACACGGCATAGGCTTCATGCCCACTAACCCCGATGCCAAGGTGTCAGAGCTGATCGATGTCAAGGGCGCCAACTTCATCGACGTCGATCTGCAGTGGGCAGCCGACAATCGCCAGCGCCTGATCGACCGCTGGGTCACTGAGGTGCTAGGGCAGTAGTTGTCAGCGGGGCAACCGGCTTAGCGTCATACGCACTATGCGCACTACGCGCATCCGTGAGAGGCGGCCGAAAGGCCGCCTCTTGAGGGAGGGAATGGAGTGTCGTCTACGTCCGCAATCATGCGTCGCGAGAAGAGGCGCATCGAATTGACAAATCTCGCGCGCGATCCGGTGCTGCTACTCACGGTAGTCTTGGTCTGGGTTGCCATGTTCATATTCATCCTATGGCCCCTCCTCAAGCTCATGCAGGCCGCATTCGTCGACAAGGGGCATCTGTCAGCAAAGGCCCTAATTTCAATACTGTCGAGGCCCAACAACCGCCTTGCACTCAGAAACAGCCTGCTCCTCGGAGGGCTGGTCGCCTTGATCGGCACGGCGCTGGGCTATCTGTTTGCCTTCACCTACACCAGAACCAACATCAGCGCTTTCTGGCGAGGCATGATCGACGTGGCTTGCCTGCTGCCTCTGATATCGCCTCCGTTTACGCTGGCTCTGGCCATCCTGTTCGCCCTCGGGCCCAGGGGGCTGATCACGTACGGCATCCTTGGCCTAAAGAACGTGAACCTGTACGGGCTGCAGGGAGCCCTCCTGGCAGAGGTGCTCACTTACTTTCCGATTGCCTATCTCACCCTGCGCGGCATCCTCGCCAATGTCGATCTCAGCATGGAGGACGCTGCGTTCAGCCTGGGAGCGTCGAGGCTTAGGGTGTTTCTTACGGTTACGCTGCCGCTGACGATACCCGGTATCGCCAACGCACTGCTGGTGCTGTTCGCCAGCTCGCTTGCGGACTTCGCCAGCCCGCTGATTCTGTCGGGGGCCCGTTTCCCAGTCCTGCCTACCCAGGCTTACCTGCAGATAACTGGGCTTTACGACATGAGGGGCGGGGCGGCGCTATGCTTCCTGCTGCTTGTGCCCTCGCTGCTGATCTTCGCGATCCAAAGGCAGTGGGTGGGCAAGAGGAGCTACGTCACCATTTCAGGCAAGTCGGCGGCTTCAGGCGATGGGCGTCTGGCGCCCCCGTGGGTCAGCGGACTGCTGCTGGCCCTGTGCCTGGCCATATCCGTCTTCGTATTCTTCCTCTATGGCTCGATACTCTTTGGGTCCCTGGTGCGAGCATGGGGAGCGAACCACACATTCACGCTTGAGAACTACAGGTACGTCTTCACTTTCGGCAGAAAAGCCATCCGAGACACCCTGATCATAGCGCTTACAGCCATGCCCATTGGCGGCATCTATGGCATACTTGTGGGCTACTTGGTGTCGCGCAAATCGTTCCCGGGCAGAAGCGCAATGGAGTTCGTGTCGATGATCAACTACAGTCTGCCTGGGATAATCGTGGGCATTGGGTATCTGCTGGCCTTCAACAACCCTCCCATAGCATTGGCGGGGACCGCGTGGATACTCATCGCCGCCTATGTATTCAGATACAGCGCAACCGGCATCCGCGCAACCGTAGCCACACTGCACCAGATGGATCCGGCGATAGAAGAGGCGTCAACGAGCCTGGGCGCCGGCACTGCAGTGACCTTCAGGAAGATCACTGTGCCGCTGATAGCGCCGGCCTTCTTCGCAGGCCTTGAGATCATGTTCATCAGGGCCATGACAGCTATCAGCGCGACTATCTTCCTGATCTCCGTGAACTGGACTCTTATTACCGTCAGGATCCTGGAAGGCGCCACTGAGCTTGAGCTTGGTCATGCGGCGGGCTTCTCCATGCTGGTCATAGCGATAGTCTTCATCACCATGGGCATCCTCAGATGGCTCATGCGTCGCGCAGGCATGAGCGAATACTCTGCGGTTGCCCAGATCCGCTGATACGAGGGGGGTCAAAAAATGGCAAAGGGCATTCAACTCGAAGGAGTAAGCAAGATATTCAGGCATCCGGAGCGAGGCGATGTACACGCGGTCGAGCAGTTGAACCTGGCTGTGCAGCCCGGCGAACTGGTGACCCTGCTCGGGCCGAGCGGCTGCGGAAAGACTACCGCGCTTAGGATGATCGCCGGGTTCGAGAACCCAACCACCGGACGCATACTGATAGGCGGTCAAGACGTAACCAACATAATGCCCAACAGACGGAACATAGGCTTTGTGTTCCAAAACTACGCGTTGTTCCCACACATGAGTGTGTTTGATAACGTCTCATACGGGCTTGCAGTTAAGGGCATATCCGTGGCCGAGAGGCGCGATCGAGTCGCTCACGTGCTCGACCTGGTTGGGCTGCAGGGAATGGAACGCCGGTATCCCAATCAGCTATCAGGAGGCGAGCAGCAGCGGGTGGCCCTTGCCAGGGTCATAGTGACCGAACCCAGTGTCCTCCTGCTTGACGAACCTCTTTCCAACCTGGACGCGAAACGACGTGTGCAGATGCGCTCGGAAATCAGGCGTCTGCAGCGTTCTCTGAACATGACAAGTGTGTACGTGACTCATGACCAAGAAGAAGCGCTGAGTATCTCCGATCGGGTTGTGGTCATGAACTTGGGCAAGGTCGAGCAGGAAGGCACTCCGCAGGAGATATACGCTAATCCGGCATCACTGTTCGTTGCGGGTTTCATAGGGAAGGTGAATGCCCTGCCCGCCGAAGTGCTCAGGGTGGACCGCGATGAGGTCACTGCTTCCTTCGGCGCTACGAATTACGTGGTGTGCAGGCCGAAGATGTCGGTTTCTGTGGGGCAACGGGTATCGCTGCTCATACGGCCTGAGTCGGTGGATCTGAGCCCTGAAGCAGACGGGCCCGCGCCCAGAGGGCGTATCGCACAGGTGACCTACCTTGGAGAGAAAGTGGAGTACGACATCGAGTGCGACGGTACCCAGATCAAGGCAGTGAGTTTCGATCCGGCTCGCCACGGCATGTTGGTGCAGGGGCAAGATGTGTACCTTCATATGCAGGGCGGATCGATGATTATCACGGATCAATAGTAATCGGGCAGTATGGGATGGGTGAGTTCGGGGCCTGATGCCGATAGCCTGGGTCGATTTCGGGGCGATGCCATGATGGATACCCGTAGGGGGTATGCGTGCAGCTTTTCTCCCCTCTGGAGGCGTTCAAGGGAGATTTTCTGCACTCACACGGCGAAGAATTTCCGCGCAGGTCAGCCGGGATTACTTATGTTGCCGACGGGCCGCCAATAAACGGCATACAGCACTGAACGAGGCGTCCTCCTATGCCTAAACATGGCATGCCTGCATGATATTGGGGATATATGGCTATTATCGGCATGGGAACGGCGCAACAAATCCCGCTTTGTGGCATTCAAACAGCTCCAAACCAGCACGGCGGAGATTTTCTGCACTCACGCGGCAGGAAATTTCCGCGTTTAGCCCCGGAGACTGCAAAACTCTGCAGGCCCAGCTAGAAGCGCCCAAACGGCCTCAGGCTCAGCGAATCCCTGTGTGATGCCTGTTTCCCCATCGAGGCCTCGCATCACACTGCTCCGCCAGACGCCCCCGCCTCCGCCCGAGCCGGAATAGACAGAGATTCAAGATGAGCAAGCCCTTACGCCCGGATCTTTCAATGGATGCAGGCGATGCATACCGTGTGGCCTACAGGTTTGACGGGAAGCCTGTCGGCTGCCACACAAGTTGCCTGCAGCCCGCGCCCTTTTCCTTCAGTAGTCCCGGCTTTGCCTCGGTGCCCGGCGGGCCAACCCGTTTTCTCGTAGGGAGGGAGCGGTATAGTGACTCGCGGGAGGTCCCTCGTGCGCTATGGATAATACTCGAACTGGCGGCCGCGCGCAGGTACAGGTACAGCGTATCTACACAACCTGCGACAATCCGCAGTACTGGTCGAGAGTACTCGGCGAGGAGGATGTTCCATGGGCGTCATCACCGTTAAGGGAAGGGGCTATGTGTCGGCGCAGCCGGATGTTGTGACGTTGTCGTTCACTACCGGAAGCAAGGCGCGGGACTACGCGGAATGCGTGGATAGTCTAAACGGGCGCACGGCGGCCCTGCGCCGGGATCTGGCAGCATCGGGGGCTGAATGCGGAGAGCTGAAGACTGCCGACTTCCGTGTGGATGTCGAGTATCGCGAGGAGAAGGGCCGGTACAAGTTCGACGGGTATTCGGCCTCGCACCGCCTGGAGATTGAACTGCCGGCTGATAAGGGCATGCTCAACCGCGCGTTGGCGGCAGTTGCCCAGGGAAACAGCGGCGCAGAGATACGGATCCGCTTTTCGGTCAAGGGCATGGAGAGTCTGAGACGGCAGGCCCTTGCGGAGGCCGTCAAAGTGGCAAGGCTCAGTGCCGAGTCGCTGGCGCAGGCGGCTGGGGCGACGCTGGGGAAGCTCCAGAGCATAGCGCACGGCTGGGACGAGATTCGCCTGTCCGGGCCTGCCTACGGCGTGGTGTGCGAAAGCGTTCCGAATCATGCAGTGGACATAGACCCGAAAGACGTGTCGGTCAGCGAAGACGTGACGCTGGTGTACGAGATCGAGGAATAGACGCCGCACAGACATGGCTGAACACGAGATGCGCCGTGCATGTGGCGATGTAGGAATTACCCCAGCGATGGGGGAAACACTCTGCCGCAACAGCTTGTCTTTCGAGGAGGTGTGACCGTGGTCGACTGTGGAACTAACGAGTGGGATGTACCCGAAATCCGTGATGCGGTGTTCCGGAGGTCGGGAGAACGTGCCGAGTTTGTCAGGGCTGATGCGATGGAACGTGCGCGCCGCATTGCCGATTTCCTGAAGACCCGCTACTCGGCCTCAGCGGTCACGTTCTACGGCTCGCTCGCTGAAGGTTGCTTCCACGACAAGTCGGACATAGACATCCTCTGGCGGTTTCCGGCTGTGCGATGATGAGGCATTGCGCATACTCGGGTCGATGCTCAACGATTTCTACGCGTTCGTAGAGAACGTGACCAAGACCGTGGCCGCGAGGATCGACGGAGGTGTTCCCGGCGGCGACGACTGGCCCAGAGAGCTGTTAGGTCAAATGACGCTCGCCATTCCCGGATTGCGTCCTCCGTTGCTGTGTAGCGACACGGCAGCGCTGCTGGACAAGTATCGCGCATTTAGGCACGTGTTCAGGAACATCTACGGATTTCGGCTGGACGCGGAGCGGACTCTGGAACTGGTCCGCGGTCTACACAGGACGGTGTTGGCGCTCAACTCCGACCTGGATCAGTTCGTATCCGGTATTGATCGCGCGATACACTAGAAACCCATCTCGTCGTCACTGCTCATTCAGCATCGTAGTCAACGTCATCGTAGTCGTCAAATACGCTGGCGGCGGCCTCCCCGCACAACGATACAAAGTCTGACCTTGCCGGGATGAGCACGGTCGATTCGTCAATGCCGCGCCTCCTCAGGGAACGCGCGACGGAGCTTATGAGATGGCCCATGTGGTAACGCCAATCCTTGACGTAACCCTGCTGCTCTGCGCGGGCGCGCATCGCGTCTATGCGGACTTCCTCCTCCTGCGTTAGGTCTATTCCATTCCACCTGAACTCGCAACGGCGGGGGCATGAGGAGTCGTGCATTGCCTTAACGTCCAGGGTGAGGCTCTCGTCGAAGCCCCTGACCAGGTATTCGTCAACATATCTGCAGTAGAACGAGCCCTCGCGTAGTCGGCCGGTTCTCCTCCAGGCCTCATACCAAGGACAGACTAGGGTGTGCGTAATGAGAACGGGGGACCTTGCGGCAACTACGGAGGAGATAGATCCGGGCGGGGCGGTCCATTCGCAATAGGCCCTGTATGACGCCATGGAGGTGCCGTCGCCGTTGGCGATGGCTCTTCTTCTCATGCGACTGCCTCGCTCGAGAGCGTACGACTTGACCGCTTCCGTCGATATGGCCTCTGCAGCTTTTCCGCAGGTAGAGAGTATGCTCCGCGCAAGGGCGGAGAATAACAGGGCATGGTGGTCCGGAAGCAGGGCGTCGGCGCCCCCTGGCGGCTGGCTTGCCGTACTCCTGTTCTGCATTGTTCTCAATCCTCCCGCTGAACGCCAGAATACTCTGATAGCGTCGAATTGCTGCAGAGATGCTGGTCAAGGCCTTCGATCACACCTAATCGACCGTTGTCCGAAACCGCTTTCCGTCGAGCCTGCAGATGGTCTGGATGGCGCGACGACCGGATACCACTGCTGTCGGGAGCCCGATGGTGGCTTCTGCCCACTGCCCGACCATGTACATATCCCGCAACCCCGGCAGGGTGCGGGTTAATCCCCGGAACATGGCGAAAGGCTCTCCGGGAACGCACCAGGCCTGCAGCCCTCGCCAGTTGCCTGTAAAGCGCTCTGTGGTGACGGGCGTAGCCACATCCGTCATCTCAACCTGTGCGCTGATGCCCGGGAAGCGCCGTTCGAGCAGCCCCAGCACCAGAGCTGCCACGCGCTGTTTCTCGTCGTCGTATTTCCCCCGACCGGCTTCGAGTAGCCCCCTCCAATAGTCGTAGCCGGCGCTCAGCATCACCTTTACCACGGTCTTTCCTTCAGGCGCCAGGGTGTCATCGAAGTTGTAGACCTCGATATCGATCCGGTCGAGATCCCTGTCGACAATGGTGACCGGCTCGGGCAGAAACCAGGTGAGCGCCTGCGGTTCTTCCGACATGTCGCGATTCACCCCAAACGAGACTTGCAGCGCCATTTCTATGTGCCGTGGAGCCGCCTCATAGTAGCGCCTGATGCGCTCATCTGCGCACTTGCCGCCCAGCATGTCGAAGATCGTGGAATGACCGTCAGCCGCCGAGATCACCACATCAGCCTTGTGCTCCGTGCCATCTGCGAACACGCCGGCGGCCCGGTCGTCCTCAACCAGTATTCTGCTTACCCGAGAGCGATAGTGAATCCTTCCGCCCAGCCGTTCGTACCGGTCGGCTATGCTTCGGGCAAAGGAGAGCGCTCCGCCTTTGGGCCAGCCCAGGGTCTTGTTTTGGCAGCCAGCCAGGAAGTTGAGATGAAGAAACATGGGTATGTCAGCGAAATCGTACTGCACGGTGGGGAAGGCACGGCGCAGGAACGGGTCCTGGAAACGTGCTGCGAGTTGGTCGAGCGTCAGCTTGCTCCACTTCATGAAGGCCCCTGCCACGGGCCAAGCCTTGAGCGCGGTCTGCAGCGGAGTCATGGTCATCAGTGAGAACAGGTCGATGTGGGTGAACTGGCGGGCTCCATTGGTGTACTCTTCGATTACCTTGGCGTCCGTCGGCGACAGCTGCTTCATGTGGTGCTCCAGCCGATCAATGTCGGTATACATGGTAAGGACCTGGCCATCAGCCGACTCCACCTGCGTCAACGTATCGCGAAAGACCATTTCACGCCCCTGGACTGCGCCGAGCTCTTCCCACAATCGGTATAGCTCAACCCCTGGGCTTGCTCCCGCCAGATGGTGAATGCAGCCATCCAGGGTGTAGCCCTTGCGCGTCCATGCGGTGCACAACCCCCCAGGCTTGTCGTGCGCCTCGTAGATCTCAGTACTGTAGCCGTTCATCTGTGCGTAGCAGCCTGCCGCCAGCCCGGCAATCCCGGCTCCGATGATGATAATGGACCTATGCGCCATCACCATTCCTCCCTGCAGTTGGCGGTGGTAATTCGATTAAGGATCGAGCCACCGCAACAGACTCTCCAGCAGCGCACCGCTTTGTAGCTCCTCCAGCGAAGCGTTAGCCCACCGGGGGAAGGCTTCACGCTCGCACGCGAAAAACAGTGTGGTGAGCGGCGATACGCCTAGGCGCCGTCCTTGACCTGTATTGGCGTTACGGCAGGTATACGCACACCCATCTCGGCAAGCTGCAGCACAGCTGACGACGGCAGAAGCTTTTCAGCGTAGCCGTGCTCCCTGAGCGTCTGATTGATGATAGCCATAGCCTGTGCATCAATCCCATCCCATTCGAGCATCTCCCGTCCGCTCACACGGTTGAGCCATGCGAGCGTTGTGATGTTACGCTCGGCAAAGGCCTTTCGCGCCGCCGGATCCAGCTTGTGTGTCAGCACGTCAATCGGGATCATCGAGGCTGGTTCCTTATGGGGAAACGTTCGGTTAAACGCTTCAGCCTCCTCAGATTTCACCGCGAAAACCGGGTCTTCATGAAATGCGCCGGAAACACCGGGACGCTCCGGAGTAAATGGACCAGATAATGCTCGTCGCATGTAGGGCCTGTGAATCCCCAGAATGCTTCACGGGTGAGGTTCTCCACAGCGCGGTAGTCCTCAGGCCGCTCAAGGCGCAAAGCAATGCTCAACGGTGATTCCTCCTGTTACAGGTGATCACAACTCTGTGTACTTCCTCGCATTTCCTCTGGCCCTGTCTGCCGGGTAGTGTTGGGCGTTCAGGGCCATCTTCTTCGCTGCGACTTCATCGAGGTCGATGCCGAGGGCATGGGCCAGGAATAGAAGGTATATGTAGATATCGGCGACTTCACGCTCAATCTCCTCGCGCTTTTCGGCGCATCTGGCGCCAAGCCCGGAGTCGGGGGTCCACTGGAATATCGATAGGAGCTCGGACGCCTCTACGACGAGAGCGGAGGCGAGGTTCTTGGGGGTGTGGAACTGCTCCCAGTCTCGTTCGTCGCGGAACGCGATCAGTTGATCGAGTAGTCTGCTTTGGTACTCCGGATTCTGAGTCACTTCACAAATGCCTCCTCTGCGCCTAGCGCTCAGTAGAATGCCTGCGGCGAAAATCCGCCTTTGCCTTTCAGGTAGCAGTCAAAGAACTCCAGCGCCAACCGGCTTATGGTGGCTAGGCAGTACTGTGTGTCTATACCTGCTTTCCGTCCATTCAGTATCCGTGTAAGCAACGGGCTCGTAAGCGCCAGATCTGTCAAAGACAGATGCCCTGCCCCTCGCATATGTACGTTGTAGGAGATCGTCGCCGTATCCGCAAGCAGTCTCGCGTTTGCTGCGTATTGCGGCAGTTCGTCCAGACGACTCCATGAGTTGTCTGAATAGATGTTCAGCACTGGTATGGGATACGTCTCTTCATTCCACACGAATTGCCCGTTCTCGACGCCGACAATATCGCACATGAAGGGCGACTCCAAAGCGACAACTGCACCCACATCATCTCTAGTTCTGCCGATTCCGAGTGCAGCAGAACCTCCCAGTGAATGCCCCATAACGCCGATCTTCGTTGTGTCGATGAGTGCATAGACAGGATCAGGATCGCTGCTAGCTGCCTGGTTGAGAGCATAGTCGACAACATAGTTCAGGTCGCCAGTGCGTACTCCCATCCACTTCTGATAGTATTCACAGCTCTGCATCTTGTCTCGCTCTGCGTCCTCAGCGAGGATTTCCCGCATGAAACCTCTATCAATCAGCGATACTCTCCCGTCGGTGTCGGCGGTGAACAGGCATTGGTATGTGTGGTCGACTGCGCAGATCACATAACCATGGCTCGCCAACTCCCGGTAGAGCGACAGATTGCTCGACTTCACTCCGAACGATCCATGAGAGAAGACGATAAGCGGGTATTTGCCGTCGGCGTCTTTGGGATACCAGTATTGCACAGTAAGCCTTCTGGGCCTGCCGGTGTTGGAATACGTATCGACGCGATTTTCGTCGGTATAGGTGTAGGCCACTGTTTCGACGCCATACGCGCCCGTGATCTTCAGTGGTCTGTGCTGTGGGAATATAAGCGCAGGGCTGAGGGCAAGCAGCACAGCCAGAAGCGCCAGAACTGCCCTTCTGATGACTCTGCCGGTTGTGAATGCTGCACCGTCAAGGCCTTTCCGCACGAGCGCTATTGCGCTGAGCAGCGCCCATATCAGCAGCAGCGCCGCAAAGGCATACCAACGCAGACTCCATTCTATGATGGACGTTATCGTCAGCAGGACGAACATAGCAAAGGCGCCGATACGCATGATGCTTCGGCTTGTTGCTTGATATGACATTGAGAGAATGCAATACGCTGCAAATACAAGCTCAACTGCGAAAGCAGCAGACAACATGATACGTCCCATGGCTTTCGTCGGTGCACCTCGCATCATGCGGATTTGCTCACTACACTCTGCCAGGCTAGACACCTGCCGAGCTGGACACCTGCCCAGCTGGGCGATTGACAGCAGCTACCATCTCTGAGATACTGCGTCTGGCATCGTACATTTGGAAGTCTATCACACCTGTATGTGAACTACCACTTCGCAGTCCGCGCCGTGCCGGTACGGGCAGAGCTCGGATTGCTGTCAGAATGGATGTGAGACGCAATGCCCAGACACGCCGGCACAGGGAACGAGGTCTCAGACGCCATCGAGGCCATAGCCTCAATCTTCCAGACCCACTATGAGCAGCGCCATTTCTCCGGCGCGGGGCTCGTGAAGCGAGGCGGGGAGGTTCTGTTTTCGGGCGCGTATGGGTATGCGCACAGGGGTTGGAGAATCCCAAATACCGTATCTACCAGGTTCGATACAGCCTCCATCACCAAGCTATTCACCGCGGTGGCCGTGCTGCAGCTAGTGGAGCGCGGGCTCTTGTCGCTGCATGATAGAGTGCTCGACATCCTCGAACTCGAGGGCACGTCGATCTCGCCGCGGGTCAGCTTGTATCATCTGCTCACTCACTCGTCTGGAATAGGCGACGACGCTGACGAGGAGGCGGGGGAGAGCTACGAGGCAATTTGGAGGGACAAGCCAAACTACTCAGTGAGGGAGACTATCGACTTCCTGCCGCAGTTTGTGCACAAGCCGGCCAACTTCGAGCCCGGCGAAGGATGCAGGTACAACAACTGCGCGTTCGTGTTGGCCGGTCTGGTGGTGGAGAAGCTTACGGGCCAGAAGTATCGAGGCTATGTCCGTGAGAACGTGTTTCGGCGGGCAGGCATGTCCGACACCGAATTCGTGGCAATGGACGCGGTAGCCGAGAATGCAGCGGAGGGTTACGCTGCGGTCAGAGATGAGAACGGAGAGGCAACCTGCTGGCGGAAGAATATCTACTCGTTTCCTCCCATAGGCTCGCCCGACGCGGGCGCATACACGGCCGTGGGGGATCTGGACGCGTTCATGAGGGCGCTCACAGCCAACAAGCTGCTGCCTGAACAACTCACCAAAGACATGCTGACTCCCAAGGTCATGTACAGGCAGACCGCGCGCGCCACGTACATGATGGGATATGCATTCGAATTCGCGCTCGAGCCTGGCAGCGGCAGAATCATGTACATGCAGAAAGACGGGGATAACCCCGGGGTTGACGGCATGCTAAGGTACTACCCTGATACCAGCACTGTAGTTGCGATCCTCGCGAACCAGGACTGCAATGTGTGGGATATGGCGAACAAGGTGGATGGGGCGCTCGAGGGCCTGCTCGTCTGATTGGCACGTCCATCGTTTGGTCTGTGGCGTGGTCCTGTTCAGAACAGCGAGAGCTGAGCGCTGCGGTAGGGCTTGCGGTAGGCCTCAATGATGTCTTCCATCTTGTACAGGATGCCTAGCCTATCGCATTCTGAGCAGAACACGCGCCACAGTTCACTTGCCCTGGGAGAGCGGCATTCGTACGAATTGCCGAATTGCTTCGCATACTTGAGCCTGAGGCCGGGGAAGTGTTCATCGAGTTTCGAGTAGTACCACTCTCGCTGGTTTTGACGCAATGTGACTCCGAAGGCCGGGTAGACGAACCTTGCTCCGGCCTCGCTCGCCAGCCGGATGATGCTGACGACGTTGTCATCGTTATCCTCTATGAACGGCAGTACCGGCATGAGCAGTATTCCTGCGAAAATGCCATTTCCGGCAAGCTGCCTGATGGTGCAGAAGCGCCTGGAGGCTAAGGGCGCGCGCGGTTCGATTCTCCGGCATAGCCCGTCGTCGGCTGTGGTGACGGTTATCTTGACTAGCACGGGCGAATGAGCCTTGATCGAGGTGAGCACGTCGATATCCCGCGTCACCAGATCACTCTTTGTTGCTATCGAAGCCCCGAAGCCGTGCGCGTCTACGAGTTCCAGCGCGCCTCGCGTTAGGCGGTGCTCTCGCTCGAAAGGGTTGTAGGGATCGCTCATTGCGCCGGTGCCCACAACGCCTTTTCTGCGTTTGGTTCTCAGCTCCCGTGCGATCAGGGCGAGGGCGTTATCCTTTGCCCGCACCTGATCGAAGTCCTCAATCCGGTAGCACTCACTGCGGCTGTCGCAGTAGATGCACCCATGGCAGCAGCCCCTGTAGATGTTCATATTGTAGTTTTCGCCAAACCACGAGTTGCCGTCTGCATAGCCTGAGATGATGGTCTTTGCGGGTATGAACTCCATGCCCAGGATCCTTTCCATCTGGTCAATCGTGGGGACGGGAGGCGTTGCCGACGCACTGATAGGCTACCAGAGCTCGAACGGTCTCCACTCTCCAATGAGGGGCGACGTGACGTCGATCTCCCCTGTGCGCGGAGTGCCGTACACCAGCACACACTCCTCAGGCGTTTCGAGGATGTCACTGTCTTTCACGATCCGAAGAGGCCCCTGCCAGCGAACCCAGCCTAGGCGCTCATACCACTCCGGGCAGCTTGGAGAAAGCGCGCCCAGATCATAGCCAGATATCTCGCGCTGCAGGCGGCACATCACGGCTGAACCGAATCCCTGCTTGCGGCGATCTTCGCGAGTCGCGACGCCCTCGACATATGCCGTGTTCAGCCATGGACCGCTGCCGATGCGTAGGCGGCGGTCGAGCCATAGGGCGTGCGATACCAGCAGGCCGTCGATGTACCCTAGCACATGAACTCGGTCAAGCGGCAGATTCATGTAGTATGAGTAGTCGCACTTAAACACCTGCGAACACAGCTGGATGACGTCGTTGAGCTGCGACGGCGTCATCTCTCGCGACGAAACCGTGAGCAACTCCAGAGCCAAGCTGCATAGACCTCCTTTGCGGGCGCCTCGGCGGACACCTGCTGGCTGATGAAACGCAAGTCGATGAAGTCCTTCTTGCTGCCCCGGCCCGAGATTGCGGTGATCTTCATCAGGCCGATATCTCGTGGATCAGCTATGGAGATGCGGCTCAACGCAATGGGCGTGAAGAGCAGTTCGTACGGATAGTAAAGAAACGTCACCCTTACATCGTTCAGGAAGCCGTGCACTGTGCCAATGGCTTCACCGGTGAGGCGGAAGTGGCCTGTTGCGCCCAGGGACTGGATGATGCCGGAAGAAGCAGTCCGCATAGACATCGAGATGCATGGGATCCGTATCCCAGAAGAACTCCGCCAGTGAGCGTGGAGGAGTCTCCATGATGCATCGCCCCATTGGCGATCAGTCTGTCATTGCCTCATGATGTCGCATTTCGATGGTACCATCTTCCCGCGTGCGGATCAACAAGCATCGTCTTCTTCAAGGATTGAAGGCTTGGCGGGAGCGGAGTGTGGATATGGTCGTATGAATCTGCTGTTCTGCATGATCTCGACTATGCAAGTTTCCTTGCACCAGAAGGAATCATGCAAGGTTTGTTGAATTACAACCCGCGGCCACTTGTGACTCTCAACCGCACCAACCGGAATTCGAAAGGGTGTTGCGCCGACATGCGTGCCGATGCCACCGCCGCCTCGACGACTGAGCGTATTCACTTGAAGTATGAATCCATGAGCCGGGGGCAGCGGCGCCTGGCCGATTTCGTGCTCCAGAACGGGCCTGAGGCTGCCATGATGTCGAGCGCTGAGTTGGCATCTGCAATGCAGATGAGCGAAT
>Ga0255346_1004205_pt1 | contig 16008 bp, 15 predicted proteins | sample wastewater_treat_FD_194410 | JGI IMG/M metagenome (GOLD analysis project Ga0255346, IMG submission 194410) | Wastewater microbial communities from Lulu Island WWTP, Vancouver, Canada - plant22 | ecosystem: Engineered > WWTP > Wastewater > Unclassified | place: Canada: Vancouver, British Columbia... | reverse complement strand
AAAGCCTCAATTATCTTTATTTAATCACACCTGCAGTCGGTATTATTATTACATCTCTATTTGTCAGGCATATAGTAAAAGATGATATTAGTCACGGTGTAACACGTATTCTTTACGCCATCTCTCAACGAAAAAGTATCCTTAAGTTGCACAATGTGTGGACGTCATTGGTTGGCAGTTCCCTTACCATTGGATTTGGTGGATCGGTTGGAGCCGAAGCGCCAATAGTTTTGACCGGTTCGGCCATTGGTTCCAATTTGGGAAAATTTTTCAAAATGAATCAAAAAACCATGATGCTCCTTATCGGTTGCGGTGCTGCCGGTGCTATTGCGGGTATTTTCAAAGCTCCCATTGCCGGGTTGGTCTTTACGCTCGAAGTTTTGATGCTCGACATGACCATGACTTCCATTGTACCTTTGCTCATTTCGTCGGTTACGGCAACCTCTGTTACCTATATTTTGACGGGCGATGAATTCATGTTTCAATTTACCAACTACGAACCTTTTGCCGTTGAACGCATTCCTTATTTGTTGATGTTGGGTGTAGTTTGCGGATTGGTTTCGTTGTATTTTACAAGGGGCATGAACTGGCTGGAAAATTTTTACAAAAAGTTTGAAAATCCTTACATCAAATGGGCCATTGGCGGAAGTATACTGAGTGTTTTGATTTTTCTCTTTCCTCCTCTTTATGGCGAAGGATACGATACCATCGCCTCCTTGTTGAATAATGACATTTCTTCGGTACTCAAACAAAGTTTTTTTCTCGGTTCGGAAAACAAGCCTTTGGTTTTACTTACCTATTTGGTGCTGATTATTGTATTTAAAATTTTTGCAACTGCTTCTACCACAAGTGCCGGTGGTGTTGGAGGGATTTTTGCTCCATCGCTTTTTGTGGGTTGTATTACTGGTTTTGTTGTGGCCGAAATTCTCAACCTGATAGGTTTGAATATGCCGATAGAAAACTTCGCATTGGCCGGTATGGCAGGTTTGATGTCGGGTGTGATGCATGCTCCGCTGACCGGCATTTTTTTGATTGCCGAGCTTACCGGAAGTTATTATTTGTTTATGACGCTGATTATTGTTTCCACCATTTCTTATCTCACCATTATTCTTTTCGAACCACACAGTCTTTATGCCATGCGGCTGGCTCAAAAAGGCGAGTTGATTACGCACAACAAAGACAAGGCTGTATTGACCCTCCTGAAAATGGAAAATGTAATAGAAACAAACCTGAACGTATTGGAACCGGACATGAAACTGGGAGAAGTAATTAAAATAATTTCGCATTCGAAACGAAATGTTTTTCCGGTGGTAAATCCGAAAAATGGAGTTCTTTTGGGGATTTTAACGCTCGACGAAATCAGAAATATCATGTTCCGACCTGAATTGTACCAGCGTTTCACGGTACGTCAGCTCATGATTTCACCTCCGACTTTTCTCAATGTGAACATGCCAATGGAAAAAGTCATGCAGATTTTTGAAGACACGGGAGCATGGAATCTTCCCGTCGTGGACGACGAAAAACATTATATCGGATTTGTTTCAAAATCCACCATATTCAATTCTTATCGGCATGTTCTGGTACATTTTTCCGATGAATAACCGAAGAATTTATTATCGACAAACAACCAACATTTAAAATAAGATGACCAAAAACAAACCTACTTACGACGAAGCCATTGCTGAATTGGATAAAATTCTTGCAGAACTGGAAAATAACTCGGACATCAACATGGATGAAATAGCTCAAAAAGTAAAACGAGCTTCCGAATTATTGCAAATATGTAAGAAACAGCTGCACGTACTGGATGAAAATCTGGAAAAACTCCTCTCAGAGTTGGAAGAATAATTATTTGACAAGTGTAATATTCACTTCTTTTGCTTCAGCATATTTTTCGAGCAACATTCTGGCCTGCTCGGACGCTTCTTGCAACCCTTTTTCTCCGCTATAACCATTGATAATCATTAACAGACGGCGAGTTTCCATTGTTAATTTTGTTCGTTCGTTGTCGCTGGTAGGCGTTCCGATACCTCCTTCAGCATCTTTGAAAAGCGGTAATCCTTCCACATTCAAAATACCGCGACCAATAGCTTGAAAAATATCGCTTGCCGTTCCCACTTCCAGCCGAAGGTCTCCCTGAATTTTTTTTGCATCAAATCCTCCAATGGAAAATCCGCTTCGGATGGAAATCAGGTTGATGATATCCACCAATGTGCTTACTCGCTGAATACCCACTCCTTTGCAAATTCTTCTGCACAGCGCTTCGGCCGAAGGACGATAGCGATTGGGATCCTTTCCCAACTTTCTGTAAACTTGGCGCGTAGCGGAAATTTCGGGACGCATTTTTATATTTTCCAATGTAAAAGTTGAAGAAATTTTCTCCATTTCCTCTTCTATCTCTTGCCACAAAATACTTGTGGTTTCGGAATTTTTCACTTCGCAGGCGATAACGCTTAAAGTCAAATCGGGACAAGCCTGACGAATGGATTCGCTAATGTTGATCTGCATAGGATTATGCTTGTTTTAACATGATGCCGCTCAACATTCGTCCGCATAGAATACCTTGACGCCGGGCAGAAAAAAAGTTTTCCGATTCGGTGAATGTACAGCGACACAGAAACTCAATATTATTTTTTTGTAATCCGCTTCCCAGTAATGATATTTCGTTGGCTTTCCATAAATTGAGAAAAATTTTCCCATCATTTTGGGAGAAAATGTCCGACAAATTCCAATCGTTTTTCTGAAATTCTTCTACCACATCCCTGCCAACTTCATATACCGAAGGCGAAATGGAAGGCCCTGCTACCACAAAAATATCTTCCGGCGAAAGGTCAAATTTACCAACCAGCGTTTCAATGGTTTTTGCGGCTATTCCGGCACAAGTTCCCCGCCAACCGGCATGAGCCACAGCAATCACTTTTTTCTCGGGAGCATAGAACAGCAATGGCACACAATCAGCAGTAGTAATGCTGATAACTACTCCGGGCAATTGAGTAAACAGTGCATCAACACCATTGAGAAAATGTTGCCTTTGCTCGTGCGATAATCCGAAAAATGAACGATCAATTTCGCGGATTTCGCAATCGTGAACCTGATAGGGAAATATTATGTCGGAAGTTCCAATTCCCAATTGCCGGGACAATATTTCAAAATTTCGGTGCACATTTTCTTCTTCATCACCCACATAGGGACTAAGATTGAACGAAGCGTATTCACCACCGCTTACCCCACCATGCCGGGTTGTGAAGAAATGTGTTATTTCTTCGAAAGGCTGCAGTATTTCTGATTGAATAAACAAACGCATTGAAAATCGATTTATAATAAGTAAATTATCTCTCAGAGAAGAAAGAAAAATTTGATTTTACGCCAGAAAGACAATTTAATTTTGCTGAATAATTATATAAAATATGCGAAAATTCGGTAAATTCATTGCTCCTATTCATCTTTATCACTAATCAAAAGTTCAGACTTTATAAACTATCCCTTTGGCAAAATTATAAAAAATATTCATTCCCTTCACAAAATCCCAAGCCTGTAAGAATGATGGTGTGAAAGTTATGCTTATCAGAAAAAAGTTTCTCATTATCAAGCTGACAAACAGGTTTTAATTGTTGATTAAAAAAACAAAAAATTAATTGACTTTAAACATGATAATTCTTATTAAATTTTATAAATTTGTACCAATTAAAATTCTACAAGTCAATTTTTTCTGAATTATTCTTTCAGAATTCAACCTTTTTTAATTACTAATAACATGAAAAACACTCGATTAATGTTAATTAGGTTTGAAAACAGCATTCAGCAACAAGAAATTGAATATTTTCGAGGTGCTGTGATTCATTTAATCCCATCGTCCGAAATTCTTTTTCACAATCATCTTCAAGATGGCTTTCGTTTTTCTTATCCACTGATTCAATATAAGAGAATTGCCAACAAAGCAGCAATCATGTGTTTTAACGAAGGCACGGAATCCATTGGCTCTCTGTTGGCAAATCATAATCACGATATTCAAATTGGCGATCGTATCGAAAAGCTTGAAATAGCAAAAGTACAAGCTTTCGATTATCAAATTCAGATATGGGAACCAATGTTTCGGTATCACATTCGTAAATGGTTGCCGTTCAATCAAAAAAATTTTGAGGATTACAATCGATTGGAAAGTATAGCCGAAAAATGTCTTTTTCTCGAGAATATTTTGACAGGCAATCTTTTATCTTTTGCAAAAGGTCTTCATATTTTTTTCGACAAGCAAGTCGTTTGTAAAATTTTGCAATTGGAGAATTCGACACTTACCACTTACAAAGGAATAAAGATGAACCAGTTTGACGCTGTGTTTTCCTGTAATGTTTCTATTCCCGATTTTACTGGTCTTGGTAAGGGTGTTAGTATTGGTTACGGTATGGTTACAAAATATAAAAACAACACAAAAAATTAAGTCTATGGATTTTGAAAGGGAACAAGTTTATCTGGCTGCTTTACTGCACGATATTGGTAAATTTTACCAGCGTGCTGATACGGGCAGCGTTGCTGGCAGCAAATACCTGAAAGAGTATAGTAAGATTGAAAGTACTTTCCTACCGCTTTCAGTGAATGGGAAGTATTCCCACAAGCATTGTTTGTGGACAGCTCAGTTTATTGAAGATTTTCAAGAAGTTTTCAGAAAACTTGTCGGTGCCGATTCCGCCAATCTCACCGACAAAAATAATTTGATGTTTTTGGCTGCTGCTCATCATTTGAAAAATGAACAGCTTTCACCGTTAGGGCAAATCATTAAAAAAGCCGATTGTCTCTCGTCTGGAATGGATAGGAATAGCCTCGAAGCGTTAGAAGATGATCAGGATGAATCAAAGTGGAATTCTTTCAAAACAAAACGAATGGTTTCTATTTTTGATATTTTGAATAAGAATAAGGAAGAATTAAAACAACAAAAAAACTGGCATCATTTACCCATTGACGCACTTAATCTATCAAAAAATTATTTTCCAAGAAGCGAATTTAATGAAAATCCCGATTACGAAAAATTGTGGGAAAATTTTCTGATAGAGTTCAAATTTATTCAGGCAAATACCTATCGTGCTTTTAGCGAAACATTGTTGAATCTGTTGTTTAAATACACTTCTTGCATTTCTTCGAGTACGATTGTCTTTCCGGATGTCTCCCTTTACGACCATTCAAAAACCACTGCAGCATTAGCAGTTTGTCTTTATGATTATCAACATGGAACCGCCGCAAGCAAAGATCCTTTTCTCCTGATCGGAGGTGATATGAGTGGTATTCAAATGTATATTTATCAAATTGTTTCGAAATATGCTGGCAAAAATCTAAAAGGGAGATCTTTTTACATTCAAATCCTTTCCGATGCAGTGGTACGTTTTTTATTGAAAAAGCTTCATCTCTTTCGTGCTAACATCATTTATGATTCAGGTGGAAGTTTTTATCTGATTGCTCCAAATACTACATTTGTAAACCAACAACTCACAGATGCCATTCTGTTTATTGAACAGCAAATGTTCGAAAAACATGGTATTCAACTTTATATGGCAATTGATGCAGTAACGGTTTCTGAAGATGCTTTAATGCATAAAGGAGAAGAGCATTTGGGCGATATATGGAATAAACTTTTCGAGAAACGTAACAAAAAGAAAAATAATAAATACTTATCGCTCATCACAAATAGTTACGACAAATTGTTTACTCCCTTTATGCAAGGTGGATTAACCAAGCGCGACCGTATTTCGGGGGAAGAATTTTTTCCCAATGAAAAACCTTTCTATTCGCCAGAGATAAGTGAGGAATTTAATGAAGAAAACCCAATTAAGGAAATTACCGGTAAACAGATATTAATGGGAAAATACTTGCGGGAAACAGATTTTTTGGTCGTTTCCGAACAGAAAATTCCTTACTGGGATGATAAAATTTTTATTGCTCCGATTGAACTTGGATTTTATTATTATTTTTTGAAGACAGCTGAAATCGAAAAAATGAAGGAAAGATTGCAAGCTTCTGCCGATAAAATTACCCTCGTTACTTTGAACGGTAAAAATGGCAATTGCGATTTTATGGGAGATATAAAAATTCGAGGATTAAATAATATTTATGAGCTTAAATTTTATGGAGGTAATGAATTTAACGGAAAAACATTTGACAAAATGTGTGATAGTGAATCATTGTCTCGTCTCGGAATTTTGCGAATGGATGTGGACAATCTGGGCAATATATTTCAAACCGGTATTTTACCCGAAATGTCCACCTTGTCGCGTTTCTCCGCTTTAAGCCGTTCCTTTGATTTTTACTTTTCGGGTTATCTCAATATGCTTCAGCAAGAGATTGCTCCCGATTCGTCATTTATCATTTACAGTGGTGGAGACGACTTGTTTATTGTTGGTGACTGGCGGGCAACTATTGAATTAGCAAAGAAAATAAAAGCCGATTTTAAAGAATTTTCCTGCCACAATCCGTCCTTACATATTTCGGGAGGAATTGCCATTGTAGAGCCAACCTTCCCGATCATGAAATCAGCTGAAGAAAGTCAGAAGGAAGAAAAAGCAGCCAAAGAACATACGTGCAAAGAGGCAGTGAAAAATTCTATTTCTTTTATGGATATGCCCTTACATTGGGAAAAAGAGTTTCCTACTGTTGAATTGTTGAAAAATACATTTGTGGAAATTATAAAAAAGGGTTCTCCTAAATCGTTGTTGGGGAAAATCATGCAGCATACAGCTAATGCCGATATCAGAAATCATAAAGTGCATAGGAACAAGACATATTGGATGCTTACATACGATTTGAGTCGAATGAAAGAACGAAACAAGGATCATTCGTTATTGAACGATTTGATTGACAACTGCCTGAAAGAAGTGTGTGGCAATGTGCAAACTTCACTCAATGGACTTTCTATCACTACTGAATATCATCCGTTGGAGCTCTGGGCTTTTGCTGCCCGTTGGGCGGAATTGGAACTGCGTTCCTGAATTAAAAAGTAATTTACATTAATATAAAACTCTTAAAATCAATAAATTATGAACAATTATCAAAAGAATCCTCAACAGGGAGGAAACTGGCCACAAAAGAATAGTCAAAACTATGACCAGCCAAAAGAGACGCCGGAAGAATTTTTAAATCATCATGCTATCGATTCGAAATGGATAACCCAAAATACGGATAAGTCGATGGTGGATTTTGCAGAAGAAGCAGGAAAATATATGGCCAAACAAAAATTAACCAAATCGAAAATCAGAAGTATTTACGGGGAAATCAAACGCATTCAGATTAATGGTTTCGATAAAGAAAAAGCATCTTTTTATTTACTTCGTCCAAAAATGGCCTACGCTCTTGGTCGTGACAGTAGTAACTACGGACTGAAACTTTTTAAATTGATTTTTGACAAATCTTCAGAGTTGGTTCAAAATAGCAATCAATACGAGAATTTTTGCAATCTGTTTGAAGCCATTCTGGCTTACCACAAAGCTTTTGGAGGTAAAGATTAAAAGTAGATTAGAATTTATTAAAAAACACTTTCAATTTCATTAAAAATCTAAAAATCATGTCAACAATAAAATTAAACAAAAAAATCAATTATACCGGTACTATCGTTTTGAAAACCGGATTGCATATTGGTGGGACAAATGCAGCTTTGAATATAGGCGGACCCGATAACTTTGTAGTAAGAAATCCATTAACCAACGTTCCCTATATTCCGGGAAGCTCGCTGAAGGGAAAAATGAGAGCTTTGATTGAAATTTCAACAGGAGATGTAAGTTCCAAAGGGGAAGCGTCGGAAAATCCCAATGGAGTTGCCGGAAAGCTGTTTGGTGTTGGTGCAAATAAAGGTGGTCATCCTTCCCGTTTGATCGTGAGAGATGCAGAACTGATAATTGATGACCCTGAAGTCGATTTCAGCAGAACGGATTTACTCTATGCCGAAAGCAAAACGGAAGTAACTATCAATCGAGTAACCGCTGAAGCCAATCCTCGTACTTTTGAACGTGTGCCGGCAGTGGCCAAATTCAATCTGAACATGGTACTCAATATTTTTGAAGGTGAAAACGAAGATGAATTGAAAAGAACTTTGGAGAAAGCCATGCAATTACTCGAAAATGACTATTTGGGCGGACAAGGGTCACGGGGCTATGGGCAGGTTAAATTTGAAAATATTGAAATTACAGAATCGAAGTACTAAATTTCAGTAATATGTCGGAATATAAAATAATAAAATTCACCCAATTTACGCCTTTGCATGTAGGAACGGGGAAAGAAGATTACGATTCCTCAGCAGGAATGCTTCAAAGCGACACTTTGTCGGCTGCCCTTGCTGCAATTCGGGCTCAAATGGGTAAAACGGACGATGTGCTGGAATTTATGCAGTCGTTTACCATCAGTTCTGCTTTTCCTTATTGGAAAGAGCTCTATTTCATGCCAGCAATGAAAGGAGAACTTCAAGTAGCAGTAAAAGGAAAAGAAGAATATGAATATCGAAAATGGCTGAAAAAAATTAAATTTATCGAAATAGGCTTGTGGAACGAATTGGTTTCCGGAAAAAGCATTGTTGTTGAGCAGCAACAGTTGCAAAACGAATTTTTGATTCCAAAAATTTCTTTTCAAAAAGTCATCAAAAATCAAGTGAATCAAAGGGTACAAGTTCCACGAATAGATGGAACGAAGAACAAACTTTTTTCTTTTGATTGGCAATTTTTTGACAAAGAAGCCGGACTTTACGGCTTGATAGATGCTGATGAGAAGGTGTTTGCCGAAGTGAAAGAACTTTTCAAACTGTTGGGCGAAACAGGAATAGGTACCGATAAAAACGTAGGCGGAGGAAAATTTGTTCCGGAATGCGGAGCAATTCAAATTCCTGAAATTCCGGATGCGAATGCAACACTTTTGTTGTCGCTTTTTTTACCGGAAGAAGCCGAACTCTCTCAGTTGAAACTGGAAGATGCCGTCTTTGAATTGATTTTACGGGGAGGATTTTTGGCTGGTAGTACCGAAGAAAAATTTCGTCACTTGAGGAAAAAATCGGTTTATATGTTTAATGCAGGTTCATTATTCCCAACCGTTCAAGAAATAAAAGGAAAAATTGTGGATTTATCGCCAGCATGGAATGATGAAAAAATGCATCCTGCTTATCGAAGCGGAAAACCATTTTGTATCAACATTAAAGTACCATCATTATGAGTAATATTCAATTAACGACTTTGACACCTGTCCACGTAGGTTCGGGAGAGTTATTGCAATACAATGCCGATTTTGTGGAAGATAAGGATGGATCGGATTCTTATATTTATGTAGTAGAACCTGCTAAAATTCTCCAATTGATTGGCATGGAAAATATAGACCGCTGGATTTCGATAATTGAAAATGCCGGAAACACCAAAGAATTTGTTCAGAAATTTTCACCCATCAAAAGTCCGGAAGCATTTTCTTCTCGAAAAATTTTGAATTTTGCCAAAAAAATTCAGAAAGGACAAATTTTGAATGAAACCATTCACAACGGTTTTGGATTTCCCTATATTCCGGGCAGTTCTTTGAAAGGCGCCATACGTACAGCAGTGCTTGCTTCGCTGGTAGGAAGGGTAAATGATAAAGAGGAAAAAATACTTTCGAAGGACAGAAAAGGAAAAACAATTATTTCCGATAAAAAAATTCAAAATGAATTGTTTGGCAATGATGCCAAAAACGATTTGTTCCGATTTGTGGAAGTGGGTGATGCTTATTTCGATAAAGGTTCGGAAGCTGCCTTTCGGATGATTCATTTGAATATTACCAACAAAAACTCACTGCTGGACGACAGTAAATCTCAAATCGTTGAAACCATTGATCAGGAAAAAAAATCCGTTTTTCGTTTAAATATCAATTTGAATAGATATCATTTTGCAAAAGAAAAATGGGATCAGGCTGTCAGTTACTCTAAAAACAAAGTAATAAATTCACCCGGCAAACTTCCTGAATGTTTACAGTCGGTCGAAAATCTTTTCCAAACCATTAATGCCCACACATTGAAATTGGTCAACGACGAAATAAAATTTTGGAAAGAAATTGATCAAAAAAAGGCGGGAGCTGACAATTATTTGGACGTCATGAAGTCGATTCAAGGGGAAATCATCAATTGTACAAAAGGAAAAGAATGTATCCTTCGATTGGGACATGCTTCGGGATGGCGTTTTATCACCGGTGCATGGGCAGAAAATCTGAATAATTTTTACTCCGAAGTAGTGCCCGCTGCCCGACCGAATAATGACAAATATCCAGATGACGTTTTCCCGAAAACCCGAAGAGTAGAAGAAGAATATCAAGATTTGCTGGGATTTGTAAAACTAACACTCATTCATTAAATAAATGTTTATACCTATTTTTATTGCTAAAATCTATGAAAAAACAAGTATTGGTAAGTATTATCTCCAAACAGACCATTCCTAATTATCTTTTTATCAAGGATAGGCAAGAACAAGACGATGAAATGCTTTTTATTGCCACACAGGAAATGAAAAATGAGGCTGATTGGCTTATTCAGACGCTGAAATGCACCGAGGAAGAGAAACAAGTGATTCTTCTCGAAAAAAATCAGGAAGAAAAATGGAACGAAATGACTGCGGCAATTGCCGAACATATTAGTAGCGATAAACATTACGTGGTAAACCTGACAGGTGGAACGAAATACATGACGCTTGCTGTTTATCACCTGTTCAGCAAATACGACAGCGAATTTTTCTATATTCCATTTCCGCGAAATGTAGTGCTAAAACCTTTTCTGGATGATGAAGAAGCCATTGACTATCGACTCAAAATCGACGAATATCTTTCTCTTTATGGTTTGGATTTTAATACATTAAAAAGGAATACCGTTAGAAAAAAAGAATTTACAGAGTCTTTTTTTCAACTTTTTATTCAATCATTTTCCGAAAAAGAATCAGCCATTTTGAATAAAATCAGAGAAGCCTATCGTGATAAGGGAATCAAAGATATCAGTAGGGTAGAAATGGGCTTCAACCTGAAGGGCAAGGAAATTCCGATTCCCGGATTGAATGATTTTCTGGAAAACATTCATTTTGGAAATAATGAGAACGAGCTTTCCAAGTATGAAACTCAATATCTCACCGGTGGTTGGTTCGAAGAATACATTTATCATAAAATTAAAGAAAGCATTTCGGTAGATGATATAGCTATTGGCGTTAAGTTGAAAAAAGAAGAAGGCGTTTTTAATAACGACTTGGATGTGGTATTTACCTATCAAAACCACTTGTTTGTTATCGAATGTAAAACCGGTTTTGACAGCAATCGAATGTTCAACGAAATTGTTTATAAAGCAGTTGCCATCAAGGAATCTATGTTCGGTTTGCCGGCGCATACCTACATTTTTGCACTAAATGAGGAAAACGAGCAATTGATAAAGGTTGCCAAAAGTATGAATATCACTTATTTTGGTAAGTCTTATTTTACTGAACCAGACAAGTGGAATGAAATAGTGGAACATATTAAACATATTACGAAAAGATGAAACTGCTATGCTGATAAATTTATCCAATCATCCTTATGAGTTGTGGTCTGTCAAGCAACAAGAAGCGGCAGCCGTTTACGGCTCGTGTGTGGATCTTCCTTTTCCGGCGGTTGATCCTGAAGGTGATGAAACTTATATTGAACAACTTGCCGAAAGTTATGCAGCTCAAGTACTGGCAATAGCCAAAGGAAAGGAAGAAACGACTGTTCATTTGATGGGTGAAATGACATTTACCTTCACGTTACTCCAAATGCTGTTGAAAGAAGATATTACTTGCATTGCTTCCACCAGCGAAAGAATTAGCGTAGATTTGGGAAGCGGACAAAAGGAAACCCGTTTCGATTTTGTTCGCTTTCGAAAATATATAAACTTGTAAGCAACTATGGAAAATAAAGAATCAATTGCACAATCATCAAAAAAAGCTTTTGAATTGACTTCGAATCAAAAAAAAGCATTTGAAAACTTTCGCAACTTTATCTCGAACGACCAAATAAAAGTTTTTATTCTGAAAGGCTATGCAGGAACCGGTAAAACTACGCTGATCCGATATTTTATCGACGAAATTACCCGGCATGACAATACCCAATACATTTTGATGGCCTCCACCGGACGTGCTGCAAAAATTCTGACCAATATGACCGGCAAAAAGGCACAAACCATCCATTCGGTCATCTATGTTTTCAACGATTTCAACCAAGATCTGGAGGAAGTTATTAAAACAGAAGATGAAGTAGGAGTTGATAAAACCGGCCAACTGTTCCTTACTTACATACTAACTCCCATTAAAGAAAAAAAAGACAAACAAATATATTATATTGTGGACGAAGCATCCATGATATCCGACACCGTCGAAGAGAATCCTGTACAAGCTCAATTTGGAAGTGGACGTACCCTGTCAGATCTGCTGGAATATGATCGCGGCGGTAAATTTATATTTGTGGGCGACGAATGTCAGCTTCCACCCATCGGACAGGATCTTTCCCCTGCTCTTTCGGTAGAATATTTTGAGCAGGTTCTCAACATTCGCGCTAAGGAATCGACGCTCACCGATATTGTCCGTCAACAACTGGACAATTCCATCATTCTGGCAGCTCAACGCATTCGACAGTTATGCGCCGAGCCACCTCAAGTAAAGTGGGGGAAACTTCCATTAGGTAATTACCAGCACATTCACTTGCATCACGATATCGCTTCGATGATCAATGACTATATCAAACTCATTGCCAACCACAATTTCGAAGCCGCTACACTTATATCTTTATCCAACACCAAGTGCAATAATCTGAATAAACTGATCCGATCAGCACTTGGTCATCGCAATCTGTTACAAGAAGGCGACTTGCTGTTGGTTACTCAAAACAATTCCATTTCGGGATTGATGAATGGCGACATGGTGATGGTAGAGCAAGTGAAAAATGTACGCTATCAACGTGCTCAACTCTCCTTTCTTCTTATCGAAGTCAGAGAATTAGTTACAGGAAGAAGATTTTCACAATATATTATCGAAGACATTCTTTACGGCAATGCACCTAATTTACTTCCGGGACAGCAAAAAGCACTTTTTATCGATTTTTATCGAAGAATGAAACAAAAGGGAATTAAACAAAAAACAACCGAATTTCATGAGCAACTAAAAAGTGATGAATTTCTAAATGCGCTTCGTTGTGTCTACGGATACGCCATCACCTGTCACAAAGCACAGGGGGGCGAGTGGGACAGTGTTTTTGTGGATATACCCCGTAATTTGACACTCGAAGCCCGATCGGCCGACTATCAATGGATTTATACTGCTGTAACTCGTGCCAGTAAACAACTGCACATTGTCAACGATTTTTTCATTTCAAAATAATTTTCTCAACATTTGTCTATTATGGATTTAATCATCAATTCTTTCGGAACTTCACTCAGTCGCGATAACAACTGCTTTGTCATTCTTCACAAAGACGGCAAACAACGTGTGCCCGTTCAAGGTATTGCTTCAATCCAAATCGGCAAAGGAGCACAAATCACCAGCGATGCCGTACTGCTTGCTATCGAAAATGAAATTGAAATTCTTTTTCTCAACAATGCCGGTGAACCCGTTGGAAGGATTTGGAGTCCTAAATACGGTTCGGTTTCAACCATACGTAAAGGACAGGTCAATTTCAGCTTATCGAAAGATGCTGTTGACTGGATAAAGGAAACCATTCTTCAAAAAATCGAAAATCAGCAAGCCTTGATTTTAGCCATGCAAATTAAGGATGACCTTACTCAGCGCCTTGTGGATAAAACCATCAATAAATTGGATGATTACAAATCAAAAATTCGATTACTGATGGGTGAAACGGTTTCCGATATTGCACCTGCTCTTCGTGGATGGGAAGGATTGGCTTCGAAAGTATATTTCGACACACTAAATCTTTTTATTCCCGAACAGTACCGCTTCGAGAATCGTTCCCAACATCCTGCAATGGATATAGTAAATGCTTTTTTAAATTATGGATACGGCATTTTATATGGCAAAATTGAGGGGTCGCTTATTAAAGCAGGAATTGATCCTTACATCGGAATTTTCCACAGAGACAACTACAACCGTCCTATTCTGGTTTACGATGTTATCGAACTTTACCGTATTTGGGTGGATTATGTAGTCTATACCTTGATGGCACAAAACGCCGTAACCGACGAATTCTATTCTGTCAAAGAAGATGGTTCTTACTGGCTCGAAAATCTTGGAAGAAGAATCATCATCCAGTCACTAAACGACTATCTTGACGAAAACATTTTCATGAACGGACTCAACCGTTCTCGTGAAACGCATATCTTTTTGTTCGCTCAAAATCTTGCACAACTATTTAAAAAATATTCGTAATGATTCAAGCTGGAAGAGACATAACGGCAATGGAAGATAGACTGCAAAAAATAACAATAGAACAACTCTATCATTCTATACAATACCCAAAACCGGATATTTTAAATCAAATCAGGTATTTACGCATTGTAAGGAATATTGATAAAAATCAATATTCTCTGTTAAAGAAAAAATTGCCTTATTTTGTTTGCGGTATTTTCAATCCAAATATCAGACGCTTGCAAAATTTTGCCTATACCGAATACTTTTTATTCGATATCGACCATATTTCCGAAAAGGGATTAGACCTGAATACACTGAAAAACGAACTGAAAAAAAATGAAAACGTTTTGCTCTGCTTCGTTTCTCCAAGCGAAGATGGACTGAAAGTATTATTCCAACTTTCTGATCGCTGTTATGATGCCTCGCTATACTCTATTTTTTATAAAACCTACCTGCGGATATTCTCTTCTCAATATCACTTGGAACAAGTAATAGATAAAGCTACCAGCGACGTTACCAGAGCTTGTTTTATCAGCTACGACAGGGAAGCATATTTTAACCCTGATGCAAAACCAGTAGATCTCAACAAATATATCGATCAGGAAAATACCTTCGAAATCTTGCAATTGAAGAAAAAGTACGAACTTCGGGAAAAAGAAGAAAATAAGGAACAAAAAAATTCTCAGGAAACTCAACAAAAAGAAGACGTACCGGATGAAATTGTTGACAAAATTAAAACCATTCTTAAACTTTCCACATCCAGAAAGAAGGAACCCACGATTTTCGTACCAGAAGAATTAAACCGAATTATGAATGCTCTGTTAGACTATTTAATGAATGTGGGAATTGTAATCAAAGAAGTCAGGAACATCAATTACGGGAAAAAAGTCAAAGCTTTTGTTGGGAACAAAGAAGCCGAAATCAATATTTTTTATGGTAAAAGAGGATTTTCTGTAGTACAATCACCACGTACCGGCACTTCTCCCGAAATGAACCAACTACTGGCTGAACTTATCGAAAACTTTTTACAATCGGTTTGACATGAAGAAAAAAAAGAAAGAAATAAGTTTTGTGGAAAAAATGAGAAAATTTCAGAAAGCAGGCATTCCGAATCCACTTTCTGCCAATCGAACTGCGAACGATTTGAACGATATGCCGACATTGGAAGAAAGAATTCAGTTTTTATTAAAATTAATCAATACACCCCAAAGACCCTCAAACGCCATGCTGTTTTTTATTATGTACGATATTGAAAGCAACCGTGTCAGAAATCAAATTGCAAAATATCTGATCAAAAACGGCTGTACGCGTATACAAAAATCTGTTTTTCTGGCTGATCTTCCCCATGAAAAATATGAACAAATTAAAAATGACTTAACCGAAGTTCAGGCTTGTTATGAAAATGAAGACAGCATATTAGTTGTTCCCATATCCACCGACTATTTGCAATCAATGAAAATTATTGGAAAAACCATAGATATTGATTTGATTATGCAATTAAAAAACACCCTGTTTTTTTGAATTTTTTTTAAGAGCTCTTTGACATATTGAAGAAAAAATATACTTTTGCACCCAATAAAATGGAAAGCTTTTTTGTGGTTATTACGCAAAAATACTTCTTTTTTTGAAGGATAAGTAACTAAAAAGCAAAAGATTATAAATTGTCCTCTCAAAAACCAAC
>Ga0255346_1004204_pt1 | contig 16017 bp, 20 predicted proteins | sample wastewater_treat_FD_194410 | JGI IMG/M metagenome (GOLD analysis project Ga0255346, IMG submission 194410) | Wastewater microbial communities from Lulu Island WWTP, Vancouver, Canada - plant22 | ecosystem: Engineered > WWTP > Wastewater > Unclassified | place: Canada: Vancouver, British Columbia... | reverse complement strand
ACGGTCACCTTCGAGAAAGTGAAATAGGTGTTTAGACTAACGGTGAAAGGATCATCAGGCACTTCAGCCGTGGAAATCGGGGAAGTCCAGTCAATCACACCATCGGTAACATTATACCCAGTGAGCTTCTCCATGACAAGGTCAAGAAGAGTATCACAATCAACTTCGGTGCAAGGATCTTCACCGCATTCGCAACAGGGGACCTGAACAGTAACACTGCGGGTTAACCCATTGAAATAGAGAGAATCAAGGTATGCAGAGTGAGCACGCAAAGTAATGGTGATTACATCCCCACACTTTGCAGTCCAGTCCTTAATCTGAATAATCTGATTGGTGGGAGTTCCACAACCACCAACTTTATACCATTCAGTAACATTAGAATTGCAAGGAGACGAAACACCACAACCCTTGATTTTGTCAGAACGTTTAGTGCCCTGAAGGTAAGTGTTTTCCCTACCTTGGGCAATGTAGAAATACTCTTCACTTCCGGGAGTCGTGGTGGCCTTGTAATCAGGCGCGAATATTCCCACTTGACCCGCAGTTAAGTCTTGCGTAGAGATACTGTCAGTTGCAGGCAAAGCTGTCTGACTTGTCGGCACTACGAAGAGTGTAGTCAAAGAAAAATCTGCCATTTTGTTTAAATTTTAAATTGTTAATTATTCATTTGTCTGTATTCTAAACTGTGCACTTTGCACAGCAGAAGCATTCTCAGTATACATAGCAAGGGATTGGACAGTCAAATCGAGGAGTTCATCTTCAAGGTAGAGGTTTAATTCACAGTCCTGATCGACGGAATCCGTCCCATCAAACTTAACATATCCTGCTTTATCAATGTAAAGCGGATACCTTAAGTACATGATATATAGTTTCGTAGGAGTGAATGTACCATCAGTGAATACACTCATACTATCAGATGACAAGATACTAAAAGTTTCTTGATATTCAAAGGATGGCTGATAATGTTTATTATTCAACAGAAACTGTAAATCGCCATGCTTTGTAAGCTCACTGTTTATCCATATTATCCTATCCTTGCATTTACCTTTATCAGCCAATATATAGCTGTCAAGATAGAACATATAGGTAGGATCAAGGGTAGTAAAATCAACAGACCACTGATTAATGTTACTATCAGTCTCCTCTGGAATGAGGGGATGATCTATATAGTTCTCAGCAAGTATCTGAAGATCCTCATAACGCTTCTTGAAAGCGTCATAACCAAGTCCACTTACAACACTTAAGCCGTTAACCTTCTGCTTTATCAGCTTCAGCTGGGCTTCATTCAGAGCAAGTATCTTATCTTCAAGTTGTATCCTTTGATGCTCGTTAGTAGATAATTTATTTAGTTTTTGGTCTATCTTATATAACAAGCTATCTACAGGTATCATACTTCAGCTAATTTCTTCGATTTCAATTTAGCCTCAAGAGTGAGGAGCATGTCCTGGTTATCGTCATCAATCAACATTTTCACGACCTCCTCCTCATCAGTTGCGACTTCATACTCTCCTTCATACACCTTGCCATTGGGTTTAACCCTGTATATGGAATAGGAGATGGCTTGTTTCACCAAATCTTTCACATGGAGCAAATCCTCCTTCATATCGGCAAACCTATTGAATACCTCAATCGTAGAAAGTCCCTGGTACTTACCTGACTTAAACTCTGTCTGTTTAAGAACATTGTCCACTTCATTATATACGACTTCATCCTTAGTGTTCTCCGTAATGGGGAGTCCAAGCAATCTCGCTACTTTCCTCTTCTTTGCAGGAGTCATGCTGTCAAACTTACTGATAGCCTTGTTTATCAACTGCTTCTTCTTGTATACTATTGCATTCTCAATTTCATCGTCAGCAACATAGAATTGTGTGTCAGCGGGATATTCCCCTCTTTCCCACGCCTGATAGCTGCTTGCGATGCTTGGATGAACCCTTAGCCAAGCGAATGTCAGTTCCTGAAAAGGAATGGACAGGTCAAAATGATTATCGCCATCCATCAATTTGTAAGGCTGAACGTGAAGAGTGTCTTCGGTGGAAGTGGATAGAGCATAGTTCCAGAACGGAGCCCTTGGTCCAAGATCAATGTCACCGAGTGCTGCCTGAAGCCTGTCTCTTAATTCTTTCACTCTGTTAATTTCCAACTCCCTTTCAGTAGGGTCCTGTATCCTTTTTATGTATGCGGCATCAGGATCAAGTCCTGTCCTATATTTGCCGTCCAATTCTTTATATGGATACTTGAACACCCCTGTGCCAGGGATTCTCGTCATTCCCTTACCTGCCAGTCCACCCTGCATTGTTTGCATCCCTGAACTGCTATACTCCTTCTTAATCGTAGAGATTTTGCCTAATTTGCCCATAATGTAGTTATTTAATTATTGTTGGTTTTGAGAAGGCTCCCCCCTTAAAGTAGGAGGGAGCTTCTTCTCTATATGTTAAAACTGAGGTATTTCCTCAATCAAAACAGTGCGGGAAAGGTCTTCAATGAAGACATCGCATCTGTCTTTCATCCAAAGCTGATAGCCCGGGAACTTATTGGCGGAACTCATACCCTGGCTCCTTGCAAAGCCCAGGTGATGAGCAGTACCATCAATATATCCCCAAGTCATCGAAGGACGTTCTTTCATCCTCACCTCACGGATATTATTGACCAGAGAACCATCGCTGCCAGGAGAAACATCAAACACGAAGAACACAGGAGTACTCTTCTTGTTCTGACCAAACTCAAGCTGGGTCTGCGGGAGGTCGAGTTCTTTCAGGTGAACCAGTTCAACCCTTCCGGTTTCACGGGTCACCATAGCATCAAACGCGAAGTTGTAGGTGATGTGCTGCCCTTCACCCTGCAAATAACGGTTTCCACTATCTGCCACGAAAGTCAGCCCAGAATTGAGGGCATCAGCCTTCAAAGCCTGCTGGAATACATCGAACCCCGCCTCATTGGTGTACATCTTCACCTTCCTGTCCTTCACGTCAACACGCCTGTAGAAGAGGTCACCAAATACCGAACGTACAAGATTGGCGGAGAATTCTCCCCTATTGTACTGGACAAGGTTTCCATGATTACGCATCCTGTGGTAGACACCAGCGGAGAGACGTTTCACTTCCTGCTTGCTTCCATTGGACTTGACAGTTCCAGGCTTACTCCATATCATACGTTTCACCTTCAGCTCAAGCATAGCCTTACGCATCCAGAATTCGATGAAGGGTTCCCACTTGACGTCATTCCTGGTGAGAGGAAGCTGGTTCCTGCGCTGGGGAGCATAGATAAGAAGGTCGAGAGGCTTGCCGTTGCTGTCTCTCAGCATTTTGGCGTCAGCCCAGTCGGTGATGAGATGTTCAAAACCATAGCCAGAGCCAAGGGTTTCAAACATGGTGATCTTCTCACCCATACGGGGAAGGCCAAGCAGATCCTGGTCAAATTCACCAATCGAACCATCAATCAGTTCGACATCAAGTCCAATCTGGAGGAAGGTGGAGCTAACGAAGTCCACAATAGGATTGTCACTGACAAGAGTGAAAGAATAGATGAATCCCCTGTTCCAAGGCAGAGGATCTTTCACAACATACCACCTGGGGCCATACTGACGGGAGCCAACAGATACAATGGAGTTCTTAGCAAACTCATTGGTATCAAGCACCACCTGAAACTCCTGACCGTCAATACCAGGCTTATCAAGAGCCTGAGTAGAGGCAGGAATGTCAATAATTTTCGGGAATTTGTAGGGGACCTGAACATCCCACTTCCAAGCATCACTCGCATTATCAATGTAATACGGAGTGCTTTTGTTGATCATGTCAAGGAAGTCGTTACTGTAGAGAGAACTCTGCGTGTAAAGACTGATGATCTTCTTGTCATAGTCAGCAGGTTCAGTCATGTGGAACGATTCCAAATGGTTAGCGTCGGTAAGCTTGCCAACAGCACGCTTATCCATCGACGAAACCCGAGCATACATAAAACCAGTTAACCCTGGTAAAGTTTGAATTGCCATCTTTTTTAAATTAAATTGTTATATAAACCATGAAGTTCTCTTAGGAGGAGTCGTTCCTCCTGCTTTTCCTTTACTTACCTGTCTTGCGACTTCCCCAAAGAGCTGATCGGTCTTTTTAGTTACCCCGCTCTTCTGGATGGTAGATAAAGTAGGATCTTTTTCCAACACTTTAAGTAAGAGAGCAATCTTAACTTTCATAGCATGATTCTCAGGTCTCTTAAGTTCAAGAATTGCGACATCGAAATCCGTAAGGGTTTCTCCTGCCTTGTTCTTGTACTTATCCACCAATAGGAAGTCTTGTAGTTCTGCGGCTAATTTTGGATTGATCGGTATGCCATCAAATTCCTTAGCCTTTACTTTTTCTTGTAGTACAGTACTGACGTTCTGAATGTACTGATTCTTTATGGCTGTCTTCACCTGCAACTCCCTCTCGGAAGCCTCTTCCATCTCCTTCAGCTTGGCCGCCTCCTTCTTAATAAGTACCTTATGATACTTGGTGGCCACGCTTTCAAGGTCAGCATAATTCTTCAGCCTTTCAATTTCAGTTGTAATGTCCTCAGGCTCAAATCCTTGATCACTCAGTGCACGCTTCATAACAGTCACCTGATTTTCTTCGTTAGTCATGTCCAACTCAGCAAAATTGACTATGTTATTGTAGGTGCCGAAATAATCCCTGGGATTAACGCCCTTGACAAATATGGCATCAAATGCATTTTGATAATCCTCGCCGAACTGGCCTATGAAATTATTAACAATTTCAATGGCACCCTTCTTCTTCTCAGCATTAAACCTCTCAAGAAATTCTTCTCCAGTAGTTATCTGCGGTTCCTCCTCATCTTCATCAAGGTTGAATACGCCAAGCTTGAACAAGTCTTTGGAGAGAGAGACAAAAGGACTTTCTTCTGCATCAATATTCTCTGCTGTTGCTGTCTGTGCACCAGACTGTTCTTCTTTCCCTTCTTCTCCTTCCTCCCCTTCTTCCTCTTCTTCTCCGCTCTGAAGGAAACTGGAGATAACTTGTTGAGGATTAGGAGTTCCACCTTCCTTATCAGTAGGAAGTACCTTGCCTTTTACAGGAGGTGTAGGCTTTTCTTCGTCTTTCACTTCTTTTATGATGGGTTCCAGATCATCGGGTGAACCTCCAGAGGACTCAGCTCCGAAAAAATCTTTGAGAAGTTCTTGACTTCCAACCCCCATCTCTATGGTATCCTCAATACCGAATCCACCAGGACTATCTAAATTTTCTGCCATAATGTAGTTATTAAGTTGATTTGAAGTAAAATTATAACAAAATTAATTATAAACCAGCCAATATTTATGTTACGTAGTCATTTTTCCAGTTAATATAGCATTGCTATTTTTTCTTTACACTTTTTCTGTTACTCGCATTGACTTTTGCAATCTGGAGGTCGTTCTTCATATTCTCCCTTTCCACCTTCAGTTTCTCTTTTTCAAGCTCCATCTTCTGAAGGGCCTGCGAGCTCTTGGATTGTATGTCAGCCATCTTGAGCTGGTAGTCCTTTGCAGCCCTACTCTCTTCAGCGGCCAGCTTGCTCACCTCCATCACATCAGACACCATATTCTGGTTGACATCTTCGCTTTCCACATTACCGAATCCAGTGGCCTGTATGATTGCGATCTCCTTCTTATTTATCCTATCAAGCTCCTTCTGATAGTTGTCATTGGCCATTTCCTCCTGCTTCTGCCTTGCCGCCTCCTCAATCTGAGCCTGAGCTATCTGCTGAGCCTGTTCAAGCTTCTGCTGTTCAAGCTTCTGTGCATCCTCCTGCTGTTTCCATATCCTGTCCCTCAAGTCCTTGAAAGTCTTCTTCATCTGTCTCATCGACTTGGTAGAGTAGAGTTCAATGACATCATAGAGGGTTCCTCCATTCTGGATGACAGCCTGTGCAAGCTGACGAAGCTCGTTGAACATCTGAGTATCCTCAGGACGATTGGTGGGGAATACTTTGAGGTCTCTGAACCTGAGGTCTGTTCCATTTACCTGTATGAAAGCAGATTCGCCTTCATTTGTTATATAGGAGAGGGTGGATTGCTCTTTGCTGCTTTCCACGTAGAGGGCAGCATCTATGATTGCCTGATAGAGCTGTCCAAGAACATACTCATGAGCGACAAACAGGGGTTCTGTCTGTGAGTAGCTCTGCTGTACGGCTGTATTGGTGGCTGTTGCCGTCTCTGATGCAGAGATTAACCCAAGCCTCTGCTTCGACATCCCTATTAGTTCCCAACACTCGTTTTTCATCTGTACAGCGAGATTGTACCTGCTCTGAATTTCGTTTGTCCTTGTAAGGTCAATATTCTTCGCTATACTGGTATTGGAAACAGGGGCCTTGGTGTTTTCAGGGCTGTCGTCGTCAAATACCACCCCTCTCTCCCTTGCTTCCATTTCCCACATGTCAATGGCATCCTGGTCATCCCCATCCTTCAACTTTGGAATGCGCCTTATGTTTATGGAAGCCACGTTACCTATTTCCTTCCTGAGCAACTCGAACAGCTGGTTCATACATATATTATATATGACCTGGAAAGGCTTCATCATATCCAGAAGACTCTTGGCCTCGGTGTTCTTCACCTCATACGTGGTGCCTATAAGAGGACAATAACTTAACAGCCTGAAAGGCTTTACGTGATAGATGTCAGGCCCTATCTTCTCCCCCTGATACCATTCGTTCACCCATCCCCATTCAAGGGAAATCTGAGTGGGAATAGTCCCATTCTTGTAATGCTCATCAACAAGCATGCTCTGCTCATTGCCCATTTCATCAAGGTAGACGAGCTTCCCGATTTTCCTCTTCGATATCCAATATGCCCTCACCACCACATACTTGTAGCCGAATGCAGAGACATTGGACGAGAGTCCCAGGAAGTCCACCAATGAGTCGTTGTTCTCCTTCATCTCGCTTTCTATGAGCATCCTCTCCTGAAGGACAAGCGGGTCATAGGTGTCATATTTAATACTGTCTATCCCCGATGTGATGTCAGGATTGCCAAGGTTGGACTCTCTTACGTTGATGAGTCCATAATCTTCCAAAGAGGAACGCAAATGGTCTATCTCCTCCTTTGTAATGTCAGGGCAGCTTTCTATTATTTCCGAAAGCTCCATTATCTGAACAGTCCCTGCTGCGTAAGCCCCTTTCGCCCTTCCAGAGGGGTCTGATGTATATTTCCTGTCAGGGACTGTCAGAAACCAGGCATTCTTCGGGTTTACCACTTCTGCATTGAATCCGAGCTTTGAATTGTCCTCATATATATGGTAGTACTCCCTTGCCGATATGCACAGGTCCCTGAAGGCGTCCTCAGACATCTCCTTTACATTGAAATCCATCTTCTGGCAGGTAAGCACATGATTGGCCCATTTTTCTGCAACAGAAGTATAACTGTCAAGCTGGTCCTTCACCTCCTCCATCGTCATCTGATCAAGCTCCTCATCAGGTATTTCTACGCCTTCCATTGCAGCTTTCTCCAGTATCCTCCGTTTAGCCTGGGAAATAACGAATTCCTGTAGCAGCTCCGTCTTATATTGCAACTCCTCAGACTGACTATCATCGTCAAATGCCTTCACCCTGTATGTATCAGGCCTTTTGGACATTTCCCCGACAAGTTCATTGATGGGAGTGGTGACAATCGAATAATGCTTCACATAGGCAGGGAGTTCGAGGTCTTCAGTGAGCATCTCCGTGAAACTCTTCACCTCCTCCTCCTCATAAAAGTCCTCCCTTCTCAATATGCCCTTCATCAGGTCATAGTTCTTGACAAAGGTGTTTCGGTTCTTGGTATATTCCGCATAAGCCTTGTTAGCGAAATAATCCATTGTGTTCTTTATCCAAGTTTCGTCCTGCTTCTGCTTCTCTGTCCTGAACTGGTCAGGGAAGATATTCAGGTAGGCATACTTGATGGTTGGGTCTTTTGAGTAACGTATGATAGCCATCTTGCTTATTTATTAAGTTTTTTCCTGTAAAATATCATTGTAGGGAACGCCTTCCACAACGGCAGTTCCTCCACCACCACTTCTGTCCATCTGATGGTGGGCTCCCCATACCTGTTTGAAGCATACTCCCCTATCACTATATCATCCCCCAGTTTTATGTCCTCCATGTCCGGCTCATAGTATCCAGGGTTCTTCAACAAATTCCTCAAATGAGGGGGGTTCATTTCGTTATCCATACCATTATATATATGTTATACAAATAATTTTCTCTTCCTTGCCGTAAATATGCTTTTGCTTCCGTTGAAAAGCTGCGGCTTTCCTCTTCCAGAATAGATGGCAGCCACCCTTGCATCCTTTGCCTGACTCACCCTACCGAATATGGGGTCCATCCTCATCGCCTGTGCAATTGCAAGCTCCGCCGCCACTACACGGTCATAGTTGCCCTCCTTATCGTTATACTGAATAACTTCCTCAAGAAGGAGGGGGTCCAATATTTTATACACACCTAATATTTGTTTTACTGTGTTTCCTTCCTCGTCCTTCTCCTCGTACACCTTCTCCTCCATGTACTTCTTGAAACATGCATGCAAGTAGTCCCTGATTTTATCGGCAGACCTATGTATTCCATAGTCCCTTTGCACGGTGGTGTTGGGAACTATTTCCTTCAGCCACTCAGGTTGTCTTTCCAGGTAATGTGCGTCCCCCTTCGCCTTCATATATTCTATAAAGGAGATGTCATCATTCTCGCAAAGGGTGCGTGCATTATAGTATTTAATGAGAAGCCTGGCCTGCTCTTCCCAGACCTCCTTCTTATCAGGCCTTGCTACATAGGAAGCCACAAACATGTCCTGGTATTTTTCACCAACTATATCATGCATCCTCTTGTATATGTAGACTGCACCCAATGAACTACTATACTGTGCTTTTCCCTGCCTGTAGGGGTCAACCCCTGCCACATACAGTCCGTAGGGAGGATTATCTACAGGAAATTCGTATATTATCACAGGAGCGTCCTTCGAGTCACCTGTCTGCAAGGGAAAATGTGAAATGGGGATCATATCCGTGAAGTCATGTTTCACCCCTCCTTCTTCATCCTGGTACAAGACAACGGGAGTTCCTGTTCTCTCTACCTGTGCAAGCCTATTCTTCTGCCTTTTCGCCCCCTCTATGTCGAAAATATTATCCGAAGAGGAAAGGAAGCATTCATCTACCGTGAGAGGATAGTACATTATCTGTTTCAGATAGAGAGTCCTGTCAGGATTACGCTTCATATTTTCCCTCTCACTCTCTATCGTGGCGAGAGCTTTCTCCTTATCAGAAACACGTATCTTAATTTTATCAAGCTCCGTTATGTCTTTTATATCCATTCCTCTTTCTTCCCTCAGCCATGAACCAAGAGAAGTCTCTTTCTTACAATCCATTCTATACAGCCCTGAAAGAAAGAGACCTGTCTTCCTTCCTGAAACTGCATCCTCTATGGCAAGAAAATTATTTGACTCAGGGTTGTAGAAGAAATTCTCAGCATCAGCCCCATTATCGAAGCTACCTCCAGTTCCGACCAATAGGGGAACGGTTCTCCATCCATTCTCCCCTTTAATGGTAGGTTCCCCAGCCTTGAATGCAGAAGCAAACGGGTATTTTCCTACCTCGTCCATTATGAACGTCTTTGCAGTAGCACCAGCTGCCACCTCGGTGACATTACCATCCCTGGCATTCCTTATTATGATGTAGCTCCATATTTCATCCTCCCCGTCAGGCTTCTTATATCCAAGCCTGATTTGATTGAGCCTCCATGTTTTATCAAGCCTTGGAATGGCCAATCCTTCCCACATGTGCCTCAGCCCGAAGTCCACCTTGTCCTTTATAAGGGACAAGTCATTGTCATTCCCGCATATTATCAGGTTTTGGGTGTTGCTGAACATTGTGGCATTCATTCCGAAATAGGAAGCCTCCATTTCACTTTTTCCCCCCTGCCTGGCCCCCACTTCAATATACCCCATTCTCTGCTTCCTGCATTCCTCCAGGATTTCCGCCCTTATCCACTCATTGTCCCTAAGATCGGGAAGGGCAGGCACCCTTATGTCATTCCCCCATTGGTCAGTACCGTCAACCCTGATATACCAATGGTTAAGATGCCAATAGAGCCACCCCGAAAAATACACTCCCCCGATGGTGACTCCCCCCAATATCTTTTGCGTCTCCCAATCAATGAGCTGCCTGAATTCCTCCGTTCCAGGAGGAGGCAGCTTTTTCATGTTCCTGAAAAACTCAGTGCTCTTTATTTCCATCTTCCCTGCTCTTTCTTTCCCATATACTGTTGGCCTCATGAATCACAGACCATCCATCACAACTGAATCCCTCGGTGAGGACCCTTTTCCATTCCCCCACCTCCTTCAGCCAAGCCAAGGCTTCGACATACCCTTTTCCCGTATATTCAAATCTCTGACTCATTTCCATTTCCCCTGCATTCTAGGAGGCACCGTTCCAGAGCCCCTTGCCTCCTTCTTGGCCTCCTCTTTCTCCCTCAGTTTATCCACAACTTCCAACAGTGCCAGGTAATTCTTCATAGTCTCCTGGATGAACTTCCCTTGAGCTTCGATAGAAGCAATCACCATCGGTATAGCCCCTCCGGTCTTGGTGGTTTTCCATTCAATCCTGTCCTTAAGTTCATTGATAGGGTTGTTATCAACATACTTCCTCCAGGTCTCGAGTTGCTTATTCGCCCAATCGAGCTCCGCATTAATGAAATTACTCCTAGCCATTATATCAACTTATTCAAATAATCCTCCGTAAGATCCTCCCTCAGGTATTCCTCCCTTACCTGTATGGCTATCTCATCCCTTCTCCCACTAAGACTGCCTATCAGGTCAACGTAATCTGCCCCATTGTCATACAGCTCACAGAGCATGTCAATGAAGTCCGCGAGGAATATCTTCCTCAGCATAATGTTGTCATTTTTTCTCATCTGTCATCTCCTCCTCTTCTTTTTCACTTACAACAGCCCTCCACTTCGACGGAGTGGCAGGGCATTCACATGAAAGACACTTGGTTTTGGCACTCAACGTACACCCGCATAACATGCAATGTATGTCAGGCCTGAAAGTCTTGTGAAACTTGGAATTATGCTCACACCCGTCACAAATATACCTCCTCCTGCGTGAGACATACCCAATCACCTTCTTCAGCTTCTCAGGGGGGAACAGGTTATTGCGCCACCCTTCATAAATCTTGTCAATCTCTATTTTCATAGCTTATTCCTCAACAATTTTATATCAGCCATATATATCTGCAACTTGAAATGAGAACTCACCCTCTTCTGCTCCGTTATATCGGGAGAACCAATAACCCCCTCCAAATACTCCTTACTTTTCACTATCTTCGCCAACTTCTTCTCAGCCTTCCTCTTATTGAAGATAAACTTCCCAAACCCAGAGAACTCTATTGAGTTGCACGTAAGAAGAGACTCCCCTGCCTCACTGAACTGGAAGTCGACAATAGTGGCGACCACACGCTCAGGAATGTTCAGGGAATCAGCAATCCCTTTTACAAGCCATTCCTTTATAGGGACGTTATCGGGCTTCAGCTCCATTCCTAAGGGTAATTTGTAAAACCAGGTCCCCTTTAAAGTTAGGGACAATGTGCGGGTTGACAATCACCTTTCCCCCAGCCTTAATGAAAATACTGGCCTTCTTAAGCTTTGACACCATATTATTAATCGTGGCCTCGCTAGTGCCATACTTCTCACAAAACTCCTGCCTATTCTCAGGCAAGCTAATATTTCCCTTTATAGAAGCGTATGACACCAGTTGCAGCTCCCTCTCCGTCAATGAGAGTCCATTAAGGACAGAGAGGAGCCCATAGTACTTCCTTGCAAGCTCATAGCTGTCGGAAGTCACCTTCTTCAATTTCTGATATGTAATTCTGTCTCCCATTTGAAAACATGTTGGTTTCTACAAATGTACATATAATTTTTTCAAAATTAATTAAAAAAATTAAAATTCATACGCCTCCCCAATATTGCTAGTCCCATCATAATTGTAAAGAAGCTCCTCCCCCTCCCCAATGCCCCTCAAAGCATAGAACACCTTCTCCCTGCGTTCTACGTCGTCATACCAATATACATTAGGAGAATAAGAATGGTAGACTCCCATATCCAAGGACAATACATGAGCCACCTCCATCAAAGGCAAACACATAATAACCAAGCTCCGTATTGGCTATCCTTTCATAGTCTGCGTCAGAAAGCACAATTACAGGACACCTTTCAACTATGTCCCCCCTCTCATAAGAACAATCAGCAAACACCCCCCTGTTCCTTTTGTTAGCCCCCGCCACCAAGGACTCCTTTACAACTACCCCCATGCCTTTTTTTTATAACAAATATACCCCTTGCCTTTCAAATATGGAAATCGTTTATGGGGGTGAGAGAGGAGCCTATTCCATCTCAAATCCCCCCATTGAATTTTGCAAGTTGCCATCATCCCCCGCATTTCAATCCACATTCTACTCATTCTCAGAATTAAAACCCTTTAATAAAATAAAAATCCTGTGGTTTAGCATAGTTCACACAGCACACAGGGTCTGGTGTAAGCAGAGCCAGACTACGCAAAAGAAGGGTGTTCTGCAAGCCTTCAAGTTTTGTTCAACCTTTTAAACTATTTCTTTCATGAAAAAAATCTTTGGGGATAATCTTGTCCTCTGGCGTCTCCAGTCAGAGGGCAAAACCGTAATCAGTGTGGAATACACTGGTTATGGCGTCTGCTGCTGGATAACATACCAGTAGCAGGCAGACCTGAACAAGTCATTAAACTGTTCACTTTATTATTCTCTTTCTTGAAACCCTTTATGCATGCTAATTTACTACTTAATCATATGAAGAAAATTTCATACTCTCTTTATTCCCACTCTCCATCTCAAAACCCTTTATAAGGGCTAATTTTCAATCAATTTTTAATTTTAATTTGTGCATTATGGAAACAACAAAAGTTACAATCGTAGCCTTACTCAGAGGACAATTCTCTGAGAAGGGCAATTTCAGCGGATACACTTCATCAGGTGTTCGTATTCACGTTCCAAGTCAGATGATGAAAGATCTGGGATACACGCCTGAAAGCGAAAAGGTGGACTTTCCACTCTATGCTTGCGTTGTGGAGCGTGAGTTCAATGTCCTGGCTGAAGATGGTGTCACTGAAACAGGCGAAAAGTTCAAACGCCTGCAAGCAGGATCAATCTTCAAAACCAAGAGGGAAGCCATTGACGCAAGAAATGCCGACGCTCTGTTGGAGGCAGAAGCGGAAAGCGAACTCTTCAAAAGCGCAAAGGAGTACGGTCTCACCGAACAGCAACTCACCGCACTTGCGGCAAGTTCGTTTTAAACAGACTACAGGGAAAGTCTCTCAGAAATGAGGGACTTTCCTTGTATTATATATACGGGTGGGCATACACCGTATGCTTGTGGGTGGGCTAATCACACTCTCTCTATCCTGTATATACTTGATATACACATTGTTAACAAAATGTCAAAAAATAAGGCATTTTGCTGACACTGATACTTTTTTTCCCCAGGGGTGTATAAAAAAAAGTAGCATATTGTCAATAAATAGGGTGATATGCTAACTATTTGTCAAATATGGAGAGGAAAAAGGGGGGAAAAGTGGGGGTAGGTGTATCACATAGCCTCATCCTATTAGATTGTCTTTTGAAGGCTGAAATAGCCGGACATTCTATATACAATAGCATTAACGCATCATTTCCAGTTCTCAAGGCTGGACAATCATTATTCTTATAATAGTTATGATTGAATGCAGAGAGGTGCTTGTTTGTCTCTTTATTTGTTAGGGAGTTTGTTTTATTCTTTTTTCCCTTTATATAGAGACTAATTCTTCGTTTGATTCACTGATATATGGAATAATGCTAATCTTTCGTAGGATCAGTATGTTCTGTATAAAGGGGAATTTTATTAAGTGGATAAATATGTGATAAGCGGGGGCAACTCAAGACTTGTCCAAATATATATGCATTAGGTGTTGAGAATAATATTCTCCAAGAAGACATGCACGTAGAGGTTGGAATAATGCACTGAAATCCTTGTTGAAGGGTTGCAATGAGTTGCCTAGCTTTTTTCTATTAAGAGGGTGATTAGGAGGTAAGAGGCCTGCGTTATATACTATGTATATAGGTTCACCAATTAATACTACCATGAGAAAGATTGAATTTGTAAGAATTAATGAGAACTTCGAGCCGTACATTACTGTAGATAACCTTGTAAAAGGTGAAGATAAGACTGTAAAGGCTCATGGAGGCACTTTCAGACTTACGTCTTATACCGATGAAGAGGGAAATGAATATTTCTCATTTGGCTACATGGTTGATGATGTCAAGCAAAGACCTGGACATGGTGGCGAATGGAGTTCAAACTCTAAAGCCATCAATGAGGTGTTTGGTATTGATCTGATTGAATGTGCAATCAAGGAATTGAAAGGCCAATATTCTAGCTTCTTTGCCATGGCCATAAAGAGAAGTAATGTGTCTCTTCCCTACAATCTGGAGTTGCGTGAGAACTACGGATTCAACAGTATAATGCTGAAACCTGGCTTTGAATATCCAAGTGGCACTGATTATTTCAGGTCTACCAAGCTGGATGCTGATGGGAATCTCATTTATCCTCTTGTTAAGAAGGAGGCATGAGTCATGTACAGCGACATTAACCATCAACATAAGAGTCCTTTCACATATGAGAGGACTCTTAATGGTGTCACCATTCCTTATAAAGACAAGGGATGGTTGAACAGTGGGGTTAAAATATGTTCTCATCCTAAGGAAGAGATTGAAAACAGTCTTTTTCGTTGGAGAGGCACTGATGTAATTTATATCTGTCATCAATGCAAGGTATTCTGGCATGTAGATATGTCTGATTAACCTGTAAATCAATAATATTATGAAAACATTAAGAAAGAGGGAAAGAGTAATTAAGGATAATGCTATATTAGCATTGTCTGGTGGAATTGCTGTTAAGAAAGTGCTGAGCTTTCTTGCTCTGTCAGGATACTTCGTCGCTGAAACCTCCCGTAAAGCTCTCATTGAGCAATTGCAGGAAGAATAATGACGAATATATGTTTCCCTTTATGTATGAGACTGACTCTTCGCAGAATTGGTATTGTACATAAAGGGAAACTTTTATTATTAGTGGGTGATTAGGGCGTATAAACCGTGCGGCTGTATAATATAGCGTTCACCAATTAAATTAACAAAAATGAACTTGACATTATTTTTCAGGCTCATTCTTATGAGCATTTTTCAGAAAAGGGTTACCCAAATGATGAAAACATTTAGAGGTGACGATAAATACAAAGAAATCTATTTCTTCTGCCCAAGGGTATATGCAATGGATGGATTCAGTGTGTCATTGCAGATACATAGTGGGAGTTATTGTAGCTCCGAAAAGGGTTACAGGCAGTTTGGTCATACTATGCAGGAAGTGGAGTTTGGATTTCCATCTGAAGACGAACTTATGCTCAGGGAATATGCCGAGGAGCCTGATAACATTAAAGGAACCGTAGGACGTATACCTGTTAATGTTCTTGAAGAAATCTTTGCTAAGCACGGTGGCATTGATTGGGACAAAACCATATCTGTTAAAGAATTTGAATCAATCACTTAAAACCACAATATCATGTGCTTGTATACGAACGAAGATTTGAAATTATCGGTTAATTGGTGAATCGAAAAGGACAGTACCCAAAGCATTGCGCTGAGGTGGATTAAATGGGGTTAATGCTCCAGCAGGAAGTTTTTATTATGCACACACTAATACCTGTATATATATGAAGATAATAGAGAGAGTCTTTGTTGCTGCTGCCGTTTATTGCTGTATGGGTGGCATATTTGCTGACAGCATTTTCATTCGATCCTAAATGGGTGTTTGTTCAGGAAGGTTTCTGGAGAATATCTATTGTATATTGGATGTTCTATTTATTTGCTTTATTGGTTGAATGGGCTGGTGATTGTAAATGAATATAGATAGTGCCAACACTGGCTGAGTGTTCTGGTTGGTTAAATGGTTGCTCTCTCAACCAGCTATCCTTTTATA
>Ga0255346_1004199_pt1 | contig 16039 bp, 19 predicted proteins | sample wastewater_treat_FD_194410 | JGI IMG/M metagenome (GOLD analysis project Ga0255346, IMG submission 194410) | Wastewater microbial communities from Lulu Island WWTP, Vancouver, Canada - plant22 | ecosystem: Engineered > WWTP > Wastewater > Unclassified | place: Canada: Vancouver, British Columbia... | reverse complement strand
TCACCCAGACCGTCGAGGCAGTACAGCAGTTGATAGCATATTTCAACCACGGCCAACAGCCGGAGGAGATGCCCTCATTCTATCGGCTCTCCGGTGAGCTGGTCCTGGCGCAGAGCAAAAAGGGCGACGCATACTATGTGACCACACCACACTCCTGCAGTTGTCCCGCCGCGACCTATAACCCTGGCAAGCCATGCAAGCATAGCCGCAAGTACTTTCCTCAGCCCAATAGGGAAGTAGCATCCACAGTTGACCTCAGAGCCGCCCTGCCAGGGTGGAGAGGGCCTGATGGACAGCGGGCCAATGGGCCAGTGGAGGCGATTTAAAATGGCCGCCTTTATAGTGGATGAGGCCCTTGTTGCCAAACTAAGGGACCGCTTGGTGAGGATGGATCAGGCTATGGGCATTCTGCAAGACCTTCGTAAAGAGTGCGTATTGCCTGATGAAGATATTTTTCTGGATAGGATCATAGAATTTATGCAGAGCCTTCGCGGGGATGTAGCGGGCCAAATCGAGGCTGAGATATCCGGAGAGGATGAGGGGGTGGCCTAAATGGCAATGAGCTCCCTCTTCAAGCTCTTCAACCTGGGGGTGGCTGGTGCCGCCCTTTACATCCTTTTGAGGGGGTGGTGGTGATGTCCGCCCTTGATATGGAGATGGCCGCCCACGTGCATGAGCGCCTGGCCAGGATGGATGAGGCCATAGAGCTTATGCAAGACCTCCGCAAAACGGCTGGAACAGGAAGCGAAAGAGAATCTAAAGACCAATTTAGAAAATCGCAATCAGGCGGTGCCTACTGCACCCGGTTCAGAAGGCATGTCTCGCGAAGAGCCGAACTCTTCCAGAAGGACCTATTCGCCTTTGAAGAGGTGGTATAGATGCCTCCCTGCATATTTTGGAAGGATCAGCCGGATGGATTTCATGGATATTGCCAGCATCCCGAAGCCCGGCCGGGGGAGCCTTGCATCCTCAATACTGAGGATACCTGCCTTCTGAGGGAAGAGGCCGGAGAGCTCGAAGCTGTCCACACTTGCGCCGTCTGTGGCCACACAATGAGCAGTGAGGAGTATGCGGAGAAGGGCTGCATATTCTGTGGTGCCGATTCGGAGGCCTAGACCATGATCAAGCAAATTGTGGACTTCTCCAGGGATGAGGCAGAGGGAGGAGCGGCAACCATCGAGCTATTTGTGCTGGCAGAAGATACTCGGACTCATGCAACGATCCTGCAGGAGCTTGCCCGAGATGGTGCTATCCTGCAGATTGTGGACTGTGACACCATCAGGGCGAAGTACAAAGGGGTCACTCAGGATAAGCTTCTCAGCTTGATTGATGAGGGCTGGAGCTTTTCCGGGCAGGATGATCCTGATGCTCTCCAATGCCAGGATCAAGCCGATTGTGGTGGCTGCCTGGAGCCGTGTGATTTCAGGGATGGGGTGGAGGAATGAGCACTCGATCCATGAGAAGGAGAGCCGAAGCCAATATGTGGAGACAAGCCCGGTTATGGGCCTCTCTCTCTTTTTGAGGCCCATCCATGCAGCTCTTAGCGGAGCCGATCGAGGCAGCCCCTCAGAGCCTCCAGGATCGCATTTCTCATCTGGAGAGCATAATAGTCCAACTGAAGGAAGAAAACGCTGCTATGGCCGCCACACAAGCCCATCTCATTGACAACCAGGAGATCCAGCTCCGGCTCATCCATGAGCTGAAGGAGAAGGCGAAAAGGAGCCCTGGCAAGACTGAGCTATCCAGAGCTGAGAAGATCGAGAGGTATCTGGCAGCCAGACCAGACCACAAAGCCACTTTTGAGACCTTAAGGGGCCATTTGGGGATTGACAAGGATCTGCTCAATGACGCGATCAAGACACTCATGGCCTCATCTCCTGGCAGATACGGCATAGCCAGGGCTCCAGGCGATAAGCGGAAGAGGGCCCTCATTATGCTTCCAAAATAGGAGAAATTCTCCTATTCCTATTATCGCTATCAGCTAGAGAACTAATCGGAGAAGAGCAAAATCTGAGGTGATTTCCTCGGGTTGATTGATATTGATTAGTCTGAGATAGAGATAGATTTTAAGTTATGTATATAAATGGATAGAAAAGAATCATCTTGGTCTCGATTTTGCCAGATAGGAGAAGGAGAAATTCTCCTATTTAGTTCTATGACAGAAAAGAGAATATTGCAATAGAACTACCTGCAATAATAACACTCTTCCAACAGTTTCATTCCCCTTTTTGTGTGATAGATCTTACCATGCTTGGTTTTTTAGCCACGATGGGACGCGCAACTCAACTTCAAACCTGTCCTTCACATCTTGGATAGTGGGCTCTTTCCCGGCTTTGAGTTCGTTGTACACAAACCTCATTGCTTTCGTTTGCCTTTGGGGGCTTCTAACGTATCGCTTCACCGGTTGGGCAGGTTCGGGGGTGCTGTCTGGCGCCACGGGTGTGCTATCTAAACACACACTTTCGATTGGTGCCGGGACACCGTTCATCCCTAGGGCTTCTGCCTTCATCTTCCGGGCCTTCTGCAGTGCTGTCTCATGGTCCACCTTCTTGCAGCTTCCCAGGTGCACATTTCGGACCTTATCGCCTTCCCGCCAGGACGCTATCCAATACTGATAGGTCTTGCTCCCTTTGACCTTCTCCATTATCCAGGGATGCACATCTTCCAGCCTCCGGGCCTTGTTGGTGGTTATGTGGTTCCATCGCTTCGTGCCGCAGTTGGGGCAGAAGCGGTCCTGCAAAAGTTCGGTTATAAATTTTGCACCACACTGATCACAGGTTCCACCGCCCAGACCGCAGCTTTCCCCTTCCATGCTCTCTATATCATCAGTGAGTGTCCTGACTTTTGGCATAGTTGATAGTTCTATGACATAATACTTAAGCTTTGTCATAGAACGCATTTCTATTACATTCTCGCGGTGGTGTCATAGAACTAATTGGGCCCTGGTCTCCGCCCCTGTCAAAGAGCATGTTCTTGGAGATGGGGCTCTCTGACCCCTTGGCCATCTGACCCAGGGGTTGTTGGCCGGAACCTTCCCCTCAGCTGGGGGGAAGGTTGGAAGTCGAAGAGCGTGTCTGCCAGGGTCCGATAACCCATCCAGGGAGATCAAAGTCGATTCTAGCGGCTCTCAGAAATTATTAAAATGTCGGGATTAATTCTCAGAGAGACCCAGGGCCCCAGCCTTCACCTTCCGTGCTTTCTGGAGTGCCGTCTCGCGATCCACCTTCCTGCAGCTCCCAAGGTGGACATGCCGCACCTTCCCGCCCTCTCTCCAGGAGGCCATCCAGTAGAGATAGCTCTGAGTCCCTTTCTTGGTGGTCTTCGCCTTCTCCATCTGCCAGAGGTGCAGATCTTCCAGCCTGGCAGCTCCCTTCAGGGTCTCGGCTTCAGCCATCAAGCTGTCTGCCTGGCCTTCCAGGGTGCGGGCCTTCTTCCTGGCCTCCGGCAGGGTCCTGGATGCCCTCATGGCGGCCTTAGCATCTCTGGCCAACTCTAGGGCTTCTGCCTTCAGGACCTTCCTCTTCTCTCCAGCAGATGTCTTGTGCATAGCAAATGGTTCTATGACATTTTACATAAATCTTTCGATAATGTCATAGAGCTAATCTGATAGGAACGGTAGGGTGGGTGCGAAACTTTTTTCTTCCCTCCTAACCTCCCGGATCAAATAGGAGCATAAACCGATCAATATCAATTATGAAGCCTCTATTTTGAGAAATAACTCATATTAGCCTTGCGTGGCGAAAGGTATTTATACTTTATGCGCCTACTTATATTGAGGCACATAATGAAACCCACTAGAAGAATCAAAGTGAAAAATGGTATCGAATATTGGTATGAAGAAACACCCTATTATGATAAGGAGAAGAAGCAGATCAGACATAGATCAAAATATTTAGGCAGAAATGTCGATGGCCAGCCGGTCCGGATGCGTTCCGCTCCATCTGAGATCAAAGAGAAGACAAAGAAGAAAACTGCAGAAGTCAAGTCATCTTTTGATTATGGTTCTATACTTGTGCTCCAGTCAATAATGGAAGAACTTAACTTAGATCGCTATCTAGAGAACCTATTACCCTCAACCGAGGCGTCCATGATTCGCGCATTGGCATTCAACCGAATCATAAGACCTACGGCAATGAAGAACGTCGATTCATGGTTCGAAGGGACCGCTCTTGCTCTTGAATCTCCTCAAATCGACCTTGCCAGCCAGCGAGTAAGTGAACTTCTCTGCCGGGTGGGTGAAAGCAATATCCCTGACCGCTTTATGTCCCAACTGATTGAAGGAACCAGCACCAAAAGCACTCTCATTTACGATATTACAAGCCTATCAAGTTACTCCCAACTTATCAACCTTCTTGAGTACGGATATAATCGCGATGGAGTGGATCTTCCGCAAATTAATATGTCCTTGATTATGGATAAGGACAAAGGAATCCCTGTGATGTATGACATCTTCCCTGGAAGCATTTCTGATGTCAGTACGCTTTCCGGCACTTTGAAAAAGATTAAGGCTCACGGAGTCCAAAACTATGTTGCTGTGATGGATCGGGGATTCTTTAGCTTGGGCAATCTCTGTGAGTTGTTGGACAATAAAATTTCGTTTGTCATGGCTGCTAAGTTGCAGTTGAATGATCTGAAGCAACTAATGACCGAAGCGCAAAAGGACATCGATGATGTAAAATACCTGCATAAGTTTAACAACGAGCCAATTTTTGCTAAGCCAATTACATATAATATTGATAATATGGAAGTCCGCGGGTACGTGTATTATGATCCTAAATTGGAGCAAAGCGAGAAGCAGACCCTTCTTAGCAGGTTGTACGATATTCGAGAAGAGCTGCTCAAGGTTCGCTTGAAGAAGAATAGCAGTCCTCAAGTGGCTTTTAAAGAGAAAGCGCGAGGATTCGGAAACTTCTTTGAATGGAATGTGGTAGATAATCGCTTTGATGTTTCGATTAAACAGAATGCTGTGACTCAAAGAATGAATAAAATGGGTAAGTATATCCTGTTCTACTCAGGGGACTTCGACTGGCTAAATTGTCTTTCTCTTTATCGGGAGCGCGATGAAATCGAAAAAAGCTTTAAGGCTCTGAAGAACGAAATCGATATCCTTCCGCTGAATACTCATAGTGAAAAGACAACAAGAGGCTTCATCTTCGTCGCTTTCCTGAGTCTAATCATTAGGACGAGGTTGATCAATATGATGAGAGAAGCGAAGCTACTGGATAAGTATTCTGTTGAACTCTTGCTTCTGCAATTGGAGAAATTGAGAAAAATCACTTTGGCGGACGGACAGATATTAGTCACCGAAATGACAAAAAAACAGAGGGAAATACTTCAGGCGCTTAACCTGTGCGCCTGAACTTTTCGGGAGGTTAGGTTCCCTATGTCATCCAGGCCCGCCGGATGGATCGCCGGGCAGGTCTAGGGATTCATCGGGCAGGGAGACCATGGCCTTAAAAATTAAAATAACGATTCATTATATTAATTATATGGCTTCGCCGGTTATTTTGATCCTGCTTTCTCTTCTCCTGGCTTTGGGGATAGGTGGTGGATGATTTGGGAGATCTGGGGCTATATGCCTTTAGAATTATCATGCTCCCCGTCCCCCCAACTTGGTGGATACTTCCATGCATAAGGAAGATTTTTACATTCCTGCTTCAAGGTTAGACAAAGAGAGTCCAGATCCTGAAATAATGTTACAGGCTTTATTCCTAAAGCAACAAGATCTTGAAATATATCTTCCTTATATCTACTTGGAATGATATATCGAACTAGATCTCGTTCATCTATAAGAAGCTCCTGTATTGGCATACAAGTATACGGATTTGGATGCATGGTAAATGCTCCAGATTGTGCAGCCATTCGCGGGAAAAACATATTAGGCTTTATTGCAATTTGCTGAAAGTAACAGTCTTTAGTTGGATTTAAACCAATCTTTCTCATTAAATTTTGTTTTTCACTTACTTTATAAAGAGGTTCTTCCGCAAGATAACGAACGAAAGGATGATCTAAAGAAGGTATGCCGTCTATAGAATTATGTGCGTTTAATGAGCTGGGATTTAACGCCCATAATTCACCATCGCTTTCAATATCGTCACAAACGGCAAAATATAGAGCTATCAATGCATTTTCAGTCCAATCCAGCAATTTTGTCGGCAATCCATGATGTTGCATGAGAAAAAGCCAACTGACATAATCATCATTGCCTGGGACTTTTTCAGTCAATAGTGGAGCATGTCGCATAAATTCTTCAATGAAGAATGCTTCGATATTCTTTCCAGATTCATAATAATAATTAGGGTAAATAGTCCTTCGGAATATGCCTGGATCGAGCATATTGAAACATCTACTATGTCCCCTAAACCAGCTCCGTCTGAGGGTCCTGGCCAAATCTACAGCGCATTCCATTCCTGACAATATTCTACGTCCAGTCACTTAAATTCACCTAATTCTATTCTGCTCGATACTGCACGAATTTTTCCCTAAGCTCTCCAAAATCCCTGCAACATCCGCCGTATCCTTGGATACCGCCCATTGCCAGACCCCAAAGCCGCCATGCTCATTGATCGCCCGAACCCATTCATCAAGATAGCTGCGCTTGGTCTTATCCTGCAATGTATCCCTTCCCTTCACCTCAAGAATTAGATTGATGCCATTGCTCAACCGAATTATAAAATCAGGCCAATATTTCTTTATGATTCCCTGATAGAAGTAGGCAATCTCGAAGCCAAGATGATCATTCTTCACCCATGCATCCACAAGGGGATTCCTATCCAGCTCAAAGGACTCGGTCATCTCCCATGCGCTATCATAAACGCAGAAATTGATATGGGATTTTGTTGTGTATTCGCAAGGCTTGCCTGTATACCAGGTTCGCATATCTCTTGTGGAGCGTATGGGCCGATCGCTATCGAAAACAGGAACAAGGGATTCTGCATTCTCATCGCTTATGGCATTTCTAACATGCTGGACAATTTTATTCATATTCAGGGTTATGTAGATCCGTCTCATTCCCTCATCCTGATCCAGCAGCGGGGGCGCGATCCGCAGTTTGTTTGAGGCTATGAAATCCTCAACCAACTTGATCAGTTGAGCCAGAAGATATTCCTTGCTGCCTTTCCAGCTCGGCCCCATCTGATCAAAGATCTCACTTGCGGCTATGAAGATGATCTTCTGCATCCGGAGTCTAAGTCCAAGAGTGGCTAAGTCTATTTGAGAAATGTCCGTTGTATCGGGCTTCCCTTCCAGGATCTTGGCCAACTCAGCTCTGGTCAGAGTGTCCCGGATCTTTATCTCTAAAGGCTCGACCTTGTTCAAATCCAGGCTAAGATTGGTTCGGTAGATGTGATCTATGCGAAGAACATTAGGCCAGCTAATTTCATACTTCTCTTTCTTTGAATCCGGCTCTATCTTGGTCTTTGGGGAAGGTGGTTGAGGGATATGTCCTTCCACAGATTCATGAGGTAAGAACGTGAAAGGAATCCCGAATATGTTCACGTATTCAGGTTGGAATTGACTATTCTCTGGATTGATCTCATAGGAAGTCCTTCTGAGGCCTCTCCCTACGACTTGCTCACAAAGGAGCTGGCTGGAAAAGGCTCTGAGGCCCATTATGTGGGTGACGGTCTTTGCATCCCAGCCTTCTGAGAGCATTCCTACAGAAATTATGTTCTGGAACATCTCGCCCGGCTTTCCAGCTTTGCCAATGGTATCAACCACCTGGCGAAGGTATTCTGCAGAGTCTCTTTTAGAGGGCTTTCTGGTGTTCTCGGAGTCCACATTGTTCCCATCTTCTGCATCCGTCAGATAGAGCTTGGCCTCATCCTGGGATTCCGCCTCTCCAAGAACCTTAGAATCTATGTGAAGCGTGCGATCCGGTGCGTAAAGCTCATCGATATGAATTCTCTTGTGATCGAAAGCATGCTTGATCCGGGCAGCCGTCTCAGTTCGATTGGCCACGCTGATCATCACAGGCGGGGTGGGGAAGTTGTTGGCCTTCCACAATTCTGCAGTCTCAAGCCAGTCTTTGCCGAGAAGATAATATGCATTGAGCACCAGATCGGGAAGAGGTTCGTGCGGCTCTGCCTTTCGGTTTAGATCATCTCGGACATGTTCATAAATGTGATAGAGCTTGGAGCGGTAGCTCTTGGAATCTGGAACGCCATCATCGCGAATGACCACCCTTGGAGTCTTTACTAGGCCTGATTCTATGGCATCATTAAGCCCAAAATCGCTTACTATCCAGGGGAAAAGGGCTTCTTCAGAGCTTTTCTTGCCCGATGGGACAAAAGGCGTGGCTGTAAAGTCATAGCAGGCCAGGATGCCTCTGGCTTTATGAATCCTGTCCAGACCACCTACCCATTTGGTGGCCTCTTCGATATCCTCTTTTTTTAGACCTTTGAACTTGGACTCGGCAGGGACCCGCCAGGCATGATGGGCTTCATCATTAATGACCAGGAGGTTCTTTGCGGTGGCCAGCTCGCCCAAGACCTCGCGGGCATAAGCCTCATCGCTCTTTGGGCCTCTCTTGTCCACGCTCTTCTTCTTGGCGAGCCGTTCATCTGTCTCCCAGTTTAAAGCCTGCCAGTTGCGGATGACTACCTTAGCTTGCCGGAGTTTATCAAGAAGGCCGGAGGGAACTATATTGAACTCCTCATAATAGTTGCCAGGCTGGGAGGGGATCAGGACTTGAAGGCGGCTCTTCACTGTGAGGCCTGGAGCCACAACGAAAACATACTTTGAGAATATTGGGTCCTGGGGATATGTGGCCTTGTTTAAAGCCTGCCAGGCTATGAGCATGGCCATTACTATGGTTTTGCCAGACCCGGTGGCCATCTTGGAGCAGAGACGCTGAAACGGCCCGCCGTCTGAGGGAACTTCGATGCCTACCCGGTCTGATGGCGGGGCCTCAGTGAGCCAGATAAGGGTCTCAATGGCCTCAAGCTGGCAGAAGAAGAGCCTCAGCTCCCTTTGATCGGGATCGTTCCAGTGTTCCAGAAGGCGCTTGGTAATCCCGGAGACTCCGGGATAGCCTGCCTCGCGCCAGGCTTTGACCCTCTTTCTTATCTGGTTGACCTGGGGCAGTTCCTTGAAGATACCTGGATCATCGAAGGACCGGGAAGCCTCAGAGGCGATGGTGTAGCCGGCTTTTCTTCGGCCATCTTTCAGCTCGAAAGAGCGGGTCTCGCGATCGTAATGCCAGTGCTGTTTTGGCTCCTCATAGGGCGAGGTGATGATCAGCCTATCCGGCTTGGTCCTTCTCATCATCCCACATCCATGAGCTTGAGGGATTCGATGCCGCGATCATCCACAATCTTAACCGCAATTCTCTCATGAGGGCCGGGCTCGAAGGGGAGGGAGACCCTGCCATGATAGGCCTGGATCAGATCCTCATCGATCTCCGCCTTGAGGTTTCGGGCCAGCTTGGACCAGCCGTCTTTGGGTCCGGACATGGGGAAGAAGATCTGCCGAGGGAAGAGGCTGCGGCCATCGTAGTCGGTGTCCAGCATCCACATGGCGATTCTTTCAGCACCGCCGGAGTCCACTGTGCCTGTGCGCGGATTATAGTAGTCGAATCCCAGCACCTCAACCCGGTATTTGCCCTTATTCTCGCCATTTTTGATTTTCTCCAGGAGGATATCCGGTTGGCCGATGAGCCAGAAGCTATCATTGCTGGCTCGCTTCTTCTTCAGGTCCTCGGTGAGAAGGTCCTCGCTCATCTTGGCCTTAAGCAGAGTCATGCCCGGCCAGTTGGTCTCATCTATGTCCTTGGCCGCTTCGGGATCGAATTCAAAGGCGGCAAAGATGATCACCTTGGGCTTGGGAACCAGGCTTAGGGACTCTTCTATGGCCAGTGCAACCTGGCGCTGTTCTAATGGTGCGTGCTCCGGGCCGAAGGATATGACTGCCTTCTGAGGGGTGTCTTCTCTGGTCTCGGCCTCGGCATGAAGCCAGTGCGTACCCTGTAGGGGCTCGACTCGGGAGAAGAGGATCTTCTCGCCGCTTCTGGCCCGGATGCCTGTCTTCAGAATTTCGTCTCGCCATTCGGCCTGCCTCAGAGTCTCGCCGGAACGGGATATGGATGCATCTGCCGGCTGATCAGATTCTATCTCCATCAGGGGCTTGACCACGGGAGCAGGGACCGCCTCAACTGTAAAGGGTCCGGTCACTCTGGCCTTGGAATTATCGATGAACGGCTGATCGTAGAGGGTTTCCTGATCGGCATATTTCTTGATGGCTGCATCGATCTCCTTGAGAGACATGCCCTCTTTTATCTCGGGATTGTTGGCGATGGACTTCAAGGTGATGTGGGGAACAGTCTTGTACCTAAAGCCGCTGCTCACTCCCTCTTCTGGATGGGCCAGCTCATAGTAATCAAAGAGAGCTGTCATAAGGCGCTGCTTGGCCAGGGTGATGGCTATGCGGGAGGTATCGCAGGTTATCCAGCGGCGGCCCCATTGCTCGGCCACATAGGCGGTGGTGCCGGAGCCACAAGTGGGATCAAGGACCAGATCGCCGGGATCAGTGGTCATGAGAAGGCAACGTTGAATAATCTTAGTATCCGTTTGTACAACGTAGTCCCTCTTCGCAAAAGAGTTCATAGTATCTGTCCAAACATTCAGCATCTCGGTTAAAGGAAAATCGTCCAAATATCTCTTGTAATTGAGTTGATTTCCCTTCTTTCCTAATCTACCAGATATCCCCAATTTATCAAGCCCTTTGGGACTTGTTTTCCATGTCATGCCCACTCCGGGAAGAAAATCATGACTTTCAAAACTGTATCGGAACTTTGCTGTCTCTGAAGATCCTTTTCTTCTAGGGTCCGCCCATCTAAATGGTCTGCAATTTCTTGGGAGAATGGTCGGATCTATCTTCTCATCACTGGTCATCGGTCTTGATACACCGTTAGTAACATCTACCCAATCAAAGCTAGTACCTTGGCCATATCCCAATTCTTTATTGAGAAAGAGTTTCCGGAACTTCAATGCGTGTTTATCTTTTGCATACCAAACCAAATAATCAAGACACGGTGGGAGATAATTGGTTGTATCTCCTGGCGAGGTTTTAAAACTTATCTGGCTTATAAAATTTCTCGCTCCGAACACCTCGTCCATTAACTCGCGCACATGATGTAAATTCTCGTCACCTATCTGCACGAACACACTTCCACTCTCGGTTAGAAGTTCTCTGGCTAGAAGTAATCTATCTCGAAGATATGCCAGATAAGAATGAATCCCCAACTCCCAGGTATCCCTGAAGGCCCGGATCTGCTCCGGCTCATGGGTCAGATCCTCATCCTTGCCGTCCTTGACATCCCTCTTATTCACAAAGGGCTGGAAATTGCTGCCGTAGCGTATGCCATAGGGCGGATCGATATAGATCATCTGCACCCGTCCGGCCATGCCCTCCTTCTCCAGAAGTGAGTTCATAACCAGCAGGGAGTCCCCGGTGATGAGGCGGTTGGACCAGTTATGCCTATGCTTATAAAAGTCGATGGCGCTTCTTATAGGCGGATTCTCATCCGAAAGCTCGAAGAGGGAGATCTGCCGGGTGCTTTGGCTCTGCTGCTGCACCGCCTTGATAATAGTCTTGGGATCTATCCTCTCATGGACATGGAGGGAGACGATGGGGACCTCAAAGGATGTGCGCTCTGCCTTCCCTGCCCAAATGAGTTGAGGATCGAGGTGAGGGTCGTACTGATAGGACTTCACGCCGCCATCTTTGTCTGTCTCGGGGGTTACCAGGCCCACGGGCGGGTTATTGCAGCGTTTCTTGTCCTTGTGGTCGTACTGCTCGATCTGCTTGGAATCTGGCTTTCTTGAGCGTGGCAATTTGGATCATCTCGATTAGCGGGGGGATGATCAAGATAAGGGACAATTGCTTTTAATTGTTGCCGTCAGTTCTTTGAAGGGCTGTCTAAAGGAACAGTCCAGTCCAGCCCAAGGAAGTAGTCTTTAGGCCTCAATGGCCTCTGGTCCATCGCGTTGTTAAATATAAGGATCTTCCTCTATGATGATATTCACAGATTCTGCCTGAGCCCTCAGCTTCTTCTTGTACTGCCGCAGTTCCGCCCATACCAATATGCCATGTATTTATGAGCATCCTCATGGGCCAGCTCTTCCATGTGGTTCTTTACCAACCATTCGCAGAATGAATCCGGCCTTAATGCCATGTAGATTTGAAGCTCTTTCTCCGCTCTCTGATTCCATATCGCTCCCTCAGGCGTGGTAGGCCCGAAGCTATCGTTCACTTCTCCATACAGCCCCACGGTCTTCAGTATATGGACGGCTGCAGTTATCGCTACCTTCTCATCTGTGGAGGAGAGGCCCCTGGTGAGCACATTGACCGCCTCGTGAGCCAGGGACTTGAGCCGGAGCTTGGCATCCACCCACAGCTCTTCCCTGCAGATGCTCAATTCAGCGCTGAAAAACGGGTTTTTGTGCCATTTTGTGACCGTCTCTCGCCTGACACCGACGGCCTCTGCTACCTCGCGGTCGGTCTTGCCCAGGATCGGAAGGTCAATGGCGTTTAACTGCTCCGGGGTCAGCTTGGGTGCCCTCTGACCGATCCTGCATCAGCTCGAAGGTCTTACTTATTTGCTCTTGAATTAATGTCATTCAACCTCTTGAGGCTCTTAATGGTCTGATTATGCCAAAGGAACGGGCCTTTTACCTTGTGCATTCATGAAATTCTACCTCTCGTTATTTTAAGTGCTTTTCCCATATTTCATATTTAACATTAATCAAATCTGTAAACTTTTTAAATGCGATCTCCGCCTCATTTGCATTCTTGGCATCTCGTTGCGTCATATATATCAGTCCCCACAAACCAGGCCGATTGGAATCCAAATCTAATGCATCTGCAAACCTCTGATTTGCCTCCTTGTATTCGCCGAAGATGGAACACTCTAATCCTTCAATTGTTAATCGCGGGACTTCCGGCAAGATAATTTGATTTTTAATTTGAATTTTTTTCTGGAACAAATCTCGGTCAGTTGCTTTTATCATTTTCTTGAACTCGTCTCGAATTGGGTCCAGAGATTCATTTATCAAATCCGTATATGCATACGTCATTAGATTAGCTGTCAACACCATCCTATTTTTTAATGGATCTGTATCATGATCATTAGTATCATTGATATTGTTTATCGCCCAAATATCATTTTGTAAATTTGATAGCAAATATTGATATATTTTGAGATCTATATATTTTAGTTTATCGATAATATCATTGAAAAGCTCTTCTATATTTGGATTATATAAGTATAAATCTTTGTATGCATGCGAAATTTGTTCGTCAATAATTCTCTCTAAGATTTCAGCTCTTTTTTCCGAAATGTGCGCCCAAATGATATTTCTTATTTTGTCTTTTTCTTCTTCGGTTACATATACGCCATCAATCTCTTTTTCGATCCCTTCTTGAATTTCTTTGAAAAAATGGAGATGCAACTCCTTCCATCGTTCCAAATTCACAACAACTCCAGTCGCTGAACTCCTAATTTTATCTGCGTATTCTCTCTGTTGAATAATCCCGCTACCTACGTATAGGGAGGCAATTATGCCTACAAAAATTGAGACGGCAGTCAGAATATCACTAACCTTAAATTCCGGATTTAGAATTAATTGCAGCATTAATCATGTAATTTCTGGCAAAGGAATATTAAGTTATCGGCTATTAGTAAAGGCATTCTTAGGAATTTAGGTCATCCGTGGGAAGTCATGTGATTTCAGTCCTGAAGTTCAATTGTAATTCTGTGATTATCAGCTAGGCTTACAGGCCTCTTCGACAAGCTCCTGCAGCTCCGGGCTGAGCTCGACCTCATCGTCCTCGCACATCATGAAATCGACCCAGGTAGATATCACCCTCGGCTTTGCTTTTGCTTCCAGAGCCGCAAGCCGCTTGGCGAGATAGCGCCTCGCCTCATTGCCCCATTGATGCCCTCGGTAGGGCTTCTTTCATGGCTGGGGTGAACTCAACATCTTCCTCGCAGCCATTCGCACACCAGATGACGAAATCTGCCAGCGACGCTATCATTCTGGGCTTCGTTCTCTCTTCCAGAACTGCCAGGCGGCATTCCAAGTTGGCCAGCTTCATCTTTCCCGCCATCTTGAGACAATTTGCTCGCTATCATATCCTTCCGCAGCCTCCAAGATACCAATGAGCCTGGCCAGCTCAGCATCAAGCTCCTCCTCGGACATACCCCCAAACCTCTGACAATGCGAGCATGAGGGGCTCGGCTCCGGCAAATCATCCATCATATGCTTACCGGAAATAAGGGCTTGGAAACGAGCATCAAGATCTTCTTCGCTCATAGCAGCCAATGCCCTGCAATGAGGACAGTTCTCCGACTCCAGGACCGCAAGCCTCCGGGAAATGATATCAAGCCTCATTCACCTAGCTTTCCGCCTGGCCTATATCTGGCCTCCAGATCGGCAAGGAATTGGATTTCCTCTTCGGTCAGATCTTCGTTCTTCCCTGTAATGGCTTCAAGCCTCCTAAGCTCATCATCGGTACACTTTTCAAGGATCTTTTTCGTATCGCTCTTTACAGGTGGCATTCGGTCCTCTAAGCCATCAATACGCCTTTTCAAATGATCAAGCTTCACGAGCCATTCCTCCTGGAAAAGATAATTGCCAGGATCGAGATTTGAGTGATGGAGAAATCCTGACTCATTTCTTGTCCTGGGCTCTCTCCAGGGCCTCAAGTCGCCTCTCGATGTCAGCCAGCTTATCCAGTTCCCAGGCCTTCATCCAGCAACCCATTAGCTGAGATATTCGGCCTGAATACTGTAGCTCCTCACCCTGCTGGAATGCCTTGGAGACTATCCGCTGGCAAACTCTGCGAACATCTTTTGGCTCACGAAGGGTTACGCCTCGTGTCTGTTTAGGAGTATTATTCTCGGACATTTATGTACCTTCTGTCATTGAATTTGGATTCGATCCCCGCCCCTCTTGTATCCATCACTACAGCTCCTGGTCGTCTGCCTTTCAAGAGACTTGATGCCGATCATCGGGGCTTCGGGTTCGGTCATGTCAACCTACCCATCAAGCTCTCCAGTGCGAGACGTTCACGATCTTCCGTTTCAAGGGTAGCTGCTAAAGCCGATAGGTTCATGTGGGCCTCGATTTCGGTCTTGATTCGATCCTTAAGCACATCTATTGGCATTGCGTCTAGTTCGACAGAAACATCGCCAAACTGGTCAACAAACTTTTTCCGTCTAGTGTCAGATTTTTTTGTATTATCAGGCGGTAAGTTGTATCTTTGGATATCATCGAGGTTTAGCGCGCACTTCCGTATTGAAGGATGACATCCAAAGAATCCTAGCCTATCCCTGAGGCTACGCACCATGTCTTCACCAGATGGATCAAAATCTCCAAAGTAAAGGATCGTGGTATTATCGCCATTCCCGTACCTGCTGGCAGCGTTCCTGATGCTATCCCATCCGTCATAGCCACGACCGACATTTAGAGCAACCCCATGGTGGTTTAGGATGTCTTCAAAGATGCCGCTTAGAGCATCCTTCTCTAGCCACACTTCTACATATCGGGGCTGTGATGCCCACACATCACGCCTGTATGCAGATAATATGGTAGTTCCGAAATCTCCCAAGTCTGACCACATACCAACTTGGCGAGGCCTTCTCAATCTGTCCTCAATCCAGTCCCAAGGAATAATACAGTTCTGGCGCCCATATACTAAGGCGTCACTCACTGACTGATATCGGCCTCGATTGTTTTCTATAACGTGTCGGGAAACAAGCTGATAATACACCTGCCTCACCGTCATGGGATGATTGGCCTCAAGGACCACATAAGCAGTGTCTATTAAGGCCTGGGTTTTTTTGTGAATGCTCATATCGAGGTCTCCAGCTTGGATTGAGCATCGGCCTTTTCAGGCCGCGGAGGTGGCCCATGCATTAGGCAGGTGGTGCACTCATAACCGCTCTTATCACCGTTTGCGTGGTAGGTCAGATCGTAGGGGAAAGTTCGCCCGCATAAGCAACAGGTTCTCTTTTTCATCTTACCCCTGAACTTCTGGA
>Ga0255346_1004188_pt1 | contig 16062 bp, 20 predicted proteins | sample wastewater_treat_FD_194410 | JGI IMG/M metagenome (GOLD analysis project Ga0255346, IMG submission 194410) | Wastewater microbial communities from Lulu Island WWTP, Vancouver, Canada - plant22 | ecosystem: Engineered > WWTP > Wastewater > Unclassified | place: Canada: Vancouver, British Columbia... | reverse complement strand
AATGGCATCGCTCACCTCGCTAATGCCCAAGCCAGCGCGATGGCGCAACCCCATCGAACGCTCTGGCAGGCTGTTGAGCACACCGCTGGCTGAAAGCGGCATCACACAGGCAGCTGCGACAACGCGGTTACCATCGATAATCACAGCGCCATCGTGTAACGGCGTATTGGGATAGAAGATCTGAAGGAGGAGCTCAGCGGTCACTTCAGCATCGAGCATCACGCCAGTTTTGTAATATTGTGTCAAGAGATCATTTCGCCGAATGACAATGAGAGCACCATGCCGGCGTTCAGACAGGCGCACAGCTGCTTTGGTGATCTCTTGCAGTGTTTTTTCGAGGGCTTCGCGATCTTTCGGGCTGACGCGTCGAGTGAGAAAGTTTATATTGCTAATCCGCCCCACTTGTTCTAAGGCGTGGCGAATCTCGGGGGCAAAGATGACCGGGATGGTAAATATTAGTGCTGGCGATATTACGTTGATCAACCAAGAAAAAGCCGGCAAATCAATAAACGTAGTGAGCAGGGTGATTAGCACGACCACTAAGAACACACCACGCAGGAGCGTAACGGCGCCCGTATCCCGCAGCATATAGAGCAGGACGGCAAAAAAGGCAGTTACCAACGCAATATCCAGCACGCTTGACCAATTAAAGCGCTGCAAAATAAAAAGGATATCGTTGATCAATTCTTGCATGATGGTTTGCTTTCAGCCTGTTATTAAGAGTTAAGTATAACTTGAATAATACCTATTATCGCACGAATACATTAAAGATCGTGTTTTACAAACACCTCCTCTGGCATTAAGCCGTACTTGCGTAGGAAATTGGTCACAGCAAAGGGGTTGAGCTCCGGTGGAAAGTAGTCGCCAGGCATATAACCAAGGGCTTTTGCTGCTGCAGGGTGAATTAATTCACGGGAAATATATAGAGCTTCACAAAGGTGAGCATGCGCAACCATAGCTAGCACCTCCAGGGTGTGCTTTGCCTCTTCTGATTTGGGCCCATAAGGGATAATATTATGGATCAGACTGAGAAAAAGCTCAGCTTTCCAAAAGGCGAGTGTGGTGATTTCGTTTTCATTGAAGCCTGCTAAGATTGTCTGGCGGCTAAGCGATCGGAATAAATCATCCTCAGTCCGCTCTCTTGAAAAGACCCGCGAAAACAATGCAGTAGAGTTGTCGAAATCCATTGGACGTAAGGGGCGAAAGACTTCACCCGTAAAGGAAACCACCTCTTCTGGCAAATCTGGATTGAGCATGGCTAAACCTTGCATGGTTTGCTCGTAAGTAGAGCGGAAGTCTTTATCGGTATAAATGACGTAATCGGAGCGGCGAATTTTCTCCTCTTCGGGGCTTTGGGAGCGGATGCGCCGCATGGCATCGGCTTCGGTTAAGCCGCGCGTATTTATGAGCCTTTCCTTGCGCACGTTTTCATTAGCAGCGACCGTCCAGACAGCATCGCACTTTTCGTGGATCCCTGCTTCGAATAATTTAATCGCCTCGACGACTACCAAACCAACCTCAGCTCGGGCAGTGATTGCTAATATTTGCTCCGTTACCAAAGGGTGGATGATAGCTTCCAACTTCTGCATAGCAGCTGGATCGGCGAAGACGATGCGACCTAAACGGGAGCGATTGATCTGCCCATCTCCGAAGCACAAATCATCCCCAAAAGTGTCCAATATAGGTTGATATGCTGGACCACCCGGGAAGTAAGTAGATTGCGCCAATAAATCAGCGTCAATAGTTAGGGCGCCTTCGTTTTCGAGGTATTGCCTGACAGCGCTCTTACCAGAGGCAATATTCCCAGTTATGCCAAGTAATATTGGGCGCGCGTTCATTTCTTCTTTTCTCTGTGCTTAGTATACATCAAATGCAAGTCGACTAAGGATAAGCCGTGACTATGTAAGAGCAAAGTGATAATGTCCTAAAGTAGCAAAATAGAAATGTCCTAATTAAGATTAGGAGCTATGAAATCGTCGTTCGATTACTCCGTGTCTTTTCAAACGAACGATAAAATCACGACGAACTATGTACGAGCAGCCTTTCCCCTCTTACTCCCCTTCCCAGCGGACTAATATTTATTATATTATCCTTGGCCTTACCCCGATTTAGTGGACACAGAAAAAGTACAGAATTACACTAAATAACAGGAGGCAGACATGGAGCGAAAAAATCGTATTTACCCAGAAGAGTTCAAATTAGAGGCCTTGGAGATGCTCAAGACGAGTGGGAAAAGTGCTGGCCAAATTGAACGAGAATTAGGGATTACGCCTGGGCTGTTGACCAAATGGCGAGCTCGTTTTCAGATTATTCAAAATGGGGTTGAGCCAGCGAAATTAGGACCGCAAGATTTAGATGCAGCCAAAGCTGAGATACGGCGTTTGCAGCGCGAGCTCGCAGCTGTAGAAGAGGAGCGCGAAATCCTAAAAAAAGTGCTCAGTATTTTCTCAAGGACAAGCACCTGATTTTTGCTTTTATTGCTGAGCATGAGCCAGAATTTTCAGTGTACCGGATGTGTAAAGTGTTGATGGTAAGCCGTAGTGGATATTATGCCTGGAAGAAAAGGTCCCCCAGTCGACGGGAACAGGCCAATAGGGTGCTCATCGAGCAGATCCAAGCCATCTTTATCCACAGTCGTGAGACTTATGGAGCTCTGCGCATACAGGCGGCTTTGCGCCATCAAGGGGTTAGCTGTGGGCATAATCGGGTAGCGCGTTTGATGCGAAAGCAGGGGATCGTAGCCTTATCCCGACGGAAATATCACCCTATGACTACCCAGCGTAAAGAAGGTGCATTTACAGCTCCCAACCTATTGGCTCAGGATTTTTCAGCTGAAAAACCTAACCAAAAATGGGTAGGGGATATTACCTACATTGATACTGCGGAAGGATGGTTGTATTTAGCTGCTGTGCTAGACCTGTTCTCACGGAAAGTCGTGGGTTGGTCTATGGGAAGGCATATCAATGCGCAACTAGCAATTTCAGCCTTACAGATGGCCCAGAAAACTCGACAGCCTATGGCAGGTCTCCTCCACCATACTGACCAAGGTAGACAATACACCAGCTTAGAATATCAGCAATTACTCACCAGCATGCAGGCTCAGCCTAGTATGAACCATTTAGGCAATTACTATGACAATGCTGCTATGGAAAGTTTCTTTTCCACCCTCAAGACAGAATGCGTCAATCATCAATTCACCACACAACAGGAGGCACGGCATGCAATTTTTGAGTACATTGAAGCTTGGTACAATAGAGAACGTCTCCATTCAACGCTGAACTATCTTAGCCCTATGGAGTTTGAAGCGTTGTATGGAAATTAATCGTGTCTACTTTTTCGGGGTAACCCCAGGCGGGCAGGTAAAATCTGGAAACCAGGCGCTGGGGAGGGGAATCAAAGGGGTGGGGCTTGTACTGCAGATTGCGGTACAGATTGCGACGATGTTTTATCAAAGATTAATTACTAGAGCAATCTTATTGCCCTATCTCGGTATTCGTCTTAATATCTACTCGGTTTTTCCTTGTTTTCTGGAAGCCTCTGTTATTTGATGCGGTGATCCAACACCCTTTGTAATTCAAATTTCCGGGTTAATTCCTTACTTGCTATTGCAATTACGCAATACACTTCGTGTGTCCATTTCATAGCTCCTAATCTTAATTAGGACTTTTCTATTTTGGTGCCTTATGACTTTTTCACTTTGCGCTTACATAAATGTTCCTGTGGGCAGTAATTATTCTTACCTGTGCTATACTGCTTAAGCATAAAGCAAAGGCTCTCAACATGAAAAGGTCCAAAGGCAAGTTTGCACTTCCCTTGCTAACAGTGCTTATAACGGTTTTTTTAACCACTAATTTTTATTTGCTGCCTGTATGGGCACGGGCTGCTGGGCAAGAGCAACAACCCAGCCCAACAACGGGCAGCAATCCCTTTGGTCTCACGCTTTCTACTCCAGCCCCAGATGGCAGTATTTCTCATACTGTCCAAGAAGGAGAGTTTCTGATCACCATTGCTGAGGCATACGGTATCACCTTAGATGAGCTGCTGGCGCTCAATGGGCTCACCGCCGAGAGCATTATTCAGCCCGGTCAGGTATTGGTTATCCGGCAAGCCACTTCCCCGAAACCCGCGCTAACCAGCGGCACAATACAGGTTCCGACGGCTACGCTGCGCCCTTCGCTCACCCCCCTGCCCACCTTGACGCCTTTCATCACTGCCACGCCAACCGTTACACCTACCCCAGGACCAGGCATTTTCGAGCGTATTTTTACAGGTCCAACACGTTATATCGGCTTTGGATTGGTAGGATTAGTGTTGGTTGGGGTGATTTTGCTTGTCATCAGCGCGCGCCGAATGCATTAGGTTTCTACATCTCACTGGCAAATTGATCTACTAAGTTTTGCTCTGCCTGGGCGATTAGGCTGGATTTGCCCGTGTGCTTCATCTTCTTGATTTCCGCCTCGCGCTTAAGCGCCGCTTTCCGATCTGGCACAGCCTCTACATAAACCAAACGCACAGGCCCATATAAACGGGTGTAACGTGCGCCTTTGCCGGCATTATGCTGCTTTATGCGCCTGGCAGGGTCAACTGTCCAGCCGGTGTAATAAGCTCCATTAGCGCATTCAACTAAATAACAATAATAGTTCATTGTTCGCGGTCATATACCAATCAGAAAGCGGGTGATATTCAACACAGGTATGCCAATCAAGTTCGTAAACAGATCGAAGCCCAATAAAGGCGTGATGTAGATCAGTGCCAAGAGGATAAATATGCCATAAGGTCGTATGCTCGCCAATGCTGGCTGCGCACTCTCTGGCAACAGATACTCGAGCACTTTTTCGCCATCCAAGGGAGCGAAAGGCAGCAAATTAAACAGCCATAGCGTTAGATTGAGGAAAATAAATTCTACTAAGAATTGCCCTAAGGTGGGGAAAATGTTCGTGGTGCTGCTGGCGAAAGGAGAAACCCCCAAAAAGCGCAAAGGAATGGCGCCAATCACTGCCAGTAAAAAATTCGAAAAAGGCCCTGCCAAGGAAACAACCATCACGCCAGACTTGCTTTTGCGGCGGATGACATCGGGGTTTATCGGCACAGGCTTCGCCCATCCAAAACCAAACAGCAAGAGCATTAAGCTGCCAATGGGATCAAGGTGGCTAAGCGGGTTGAGGGTAAGCCTGCCTGCCAAACGCGGAGTATCATCCCCATAAAGCTCTGCGATGCGGCCGTGTGCATATTCGTGGGTTGTAAAAGCAATCAGCAGGGTCAGGATGCGAGAAATAAGGACTGAGGTACTAAGGTCGAGCATGCTTTCACCTGGTACGGATTATAACATCAGCAAAAAATGCACATTGACCTTAGTGCAGAAGGTATAATGACTTTATGCTGCCAGAGATAAACCTTGGGGATCATGTCCGCCTGCGCAAAGCTCACCCTTGCGGCGGGTATGAGTGGGAAATCGTGCGCTTAGGCGCCGATATTGGCTTGGTGTGCCTCACTTGCGGGCATCGCGTCTTGCTCACGCGCCGGGAGTTAGCCCGCCGCATGAAGAATTACCTGCCAAAAGCCCAAGCACCGGAAAACCCCGTCACGAAGAACAGCTAAAACGCAACGAGCGGTTAACTTCCTATTAGTTCGCAAACCTGTTATTTGCTGATGTATAATCTAATTACATTAATCTAAGCGAAAAATATGCCAATTCTAAGCCCATACTCCTTTGAATTTTTCTCACACAGCCCCGAACAGACCCGGCGCGTGGGCATCCGTTTAGGCAGCCTACTCAAACCTGGGCATATCGTCTGCTTAGAAGGTGACCTGGGCTCGGGCAAGACCACTTTGGTACAGGGCATTGCGCAAGGATGGGGGTCGTCTGACCGCGTCTCCAGCCCCACTTTTGTCATCATGAATGATTACCGCCACCCCAACGGGCAGCACTTATACCACGCCGATGCTTACCGGCTTTCCGATTCCCCTGAGGACGTGGCGATATTGGATTTGCCTAACCTGCTCGTCAATGGCATCCTGGTTTTGGAATGGGCAGAGCGCATCAAATCCAACCTGCCAGAAGAGAATTTATGGATTCAAATGCGTTGGATCACCGAAGAACGCCGGAATCTGACCATCATTCCACAAGGTGAACCTTATCAAGAATTAGCGAAAAACTTGAAAATATTAGTCTTTGGAGCCTTTTGATGCTTTTGGCAATTGACACTTCCACTAATTGGATCGGGCTAGCCCTTTTTGACGGCACGCAGATCTTGAGCGAACAAACTTGGCGCAGCCAAAGCTACCACACCACAGAGCTTGTCCCTGCAATTGAGGAAATGCTCACCCGAACGCAAGTCCGTCGGAAAGATTTGAGCGGTTTGGGTATTGCACTCGGACCAGGGTCTTTTACCGGATTGCGCATTGGCATGAGCGTGTGCAAAGGCTTAGCCCTAGCCTTAGATATCCCCGTGGCTGGCTTCCCTTCGCTGGATATCCTAGCAGCGGGGCAGACCCTTTTGCGCCGCCCAATGATCGCTCTCTTGCAGGTTGGGCGCGGGCGTTTTGCGTGGGCGCGTTATATCAACCAAGACAAACAATGGGTGCAGGAAGGCTCCGTGCAGGTCTCCAGCCCAAGCGAAATCGCTGCAACGATTAAGTCCCCCGTTTACATTTGTGGTGAAATGGGCGTAGAAGAACGCCGCATCCTTGGGCGCAAATGGATAACCGCGCGCCTGTGCAGCCCAGCGCAAGGCTTGCGCCGGCCGGCAGTGCTCGCCGAGATGGCTTGGCAGCGCTTACAAGCCGGTCAGGCTGATGACGTGGTGACCCTTTCGCCCATTTACGTGCACACCCTTAGCAACGTCCCCGATTTATGAGCTCAAAAGCTCCTCAGGTGCATTTGCGCCGAATGAATATCGCTGATTTGCCCCAGGTGGAGGCGCTTGATCGCGCATGCTTCCGCACCCCTTGGCCGGAAGATTCGTTTCGCTATGAGTTGCGCCCCGATTCCAACAGTATCTGCTTGGTTGCGGAATCAGACGAAGCAGAAGCGGAGCCGCAAATCATTGGCATGGTGGTGGTTTGGATAATTGTCGACACAGCTGAGGTAGCCACATTAGCCGTCGCACCCCAAAAGCGCGGCAAGGGAATCGCCCGTCAGCTTTTAGCTTCAGCATTACGGTTGGCATGGCAGGCAGGCGCACGCAAATCAATCCTCGAGGTGCGCATCAGCAATACGGCAGCACTGTACCTATATTATGGATTAGGCTATCAGGCTGTGGGTTTGCGCCCCGGCTACTACGAAGATACCCACGAAGACGCCTTGCTGCTCACCCTCGACCCGCTTGATCCCTTAGCACTGCAAGCGTTAGAAAAATCTTAATTTCAACAAAAAGCCGATTATATGGGGTAAAATTCCACACCGGAGAGTTTTTATGGATGCTGAAGATACCTTACTGGCTATTCGTCGCCAGATTGAGCAATGCCAAGCTTGCCCCTTGGCTGCTGGGAGGCTAAACGTGGTGCCCGGTGAGGGACCCGCTAACAGCCAAATCATGTTCATTGGCGAAGGGCCAGGCTACAATGAAGACCAGCAAGGAAAACCTTTCGTTGGTCAAGCTGGTAAATTTTTGGACGAGCTGCTCGGCTATGCCGGGCTCAAGCGCTCGGAGGTGTTCATCACTAATGTGGTTAAGTGCCGCCCGCCAGAAAACCGTGACCCGCAACCCGAAGAGCTGTCAGCTTGCCGGCGGTACTTAGATGCCCAAATTGCAGCCATTAATCCGCGCATCATTGTCACCCTTGGGCGTTTTTCGATGGCACGCTTTATCGAGGATGGCAAGATCAGCCGCATTCACGGCTACCCCCATAAAGTTGAAGGCCGCATTGTGGTCACCATGTATCATCCTGCAGCTGCGCTGCACCAACCCGCATTGAAAGATGCCCTCATTGAGGATTTTTCTCACTTGCGGGATCTCATGAACCAACCAACGCCCAACCTTATGGAGCAAAAATATACCGATAGCGCAGAACCTTCCAACAAAGAAAATCCTCCGGAACAATTGAGTCTTTTTTAAAGTCAATATATAAAAGAATATCAGGTGAAACATGGTAAAAGACGATTTATTGGACCTAATCCAAAAGAAGAGAGCCAATATTGGCGTTCTCGGATTAGGATATGTTGGTCTTCCCTTAGCTGTAACCTTCGCCAACGCCGGCTTTAACGTCACCGGGATCGACCCCAACCATGAAAAGGTTGAGATGGTCAACCGCGGCGAGAGCTACATTCAGGATGTGCCCAATGCGCAGCTGCGCAAGCACCTCGAACGCGGCTTGCTGCGTGCAACTGATGATTACGACGTCCTCAAGGAAATTGATGCTGTTTCAATCTGCGTGCCTACGCCCTTGCGTAAGACCCGCGACCCAGATATGTCTTTTATTGTCAACGCGAGCAGTTCTTTAGCCCCTTACCTGCACCGCAGCATGATCATCGTGCTCGAGTCGAGCACCTACCCAGGCACCACACGCGAATTGGTGCTGCCCACGCTCACTCAGAACTCCGACCTCAAGGTCGGTGAGGATTTCTTTTTAGCTTTCTCGCCGGAGCGCGTTGACCCTGGCCGCACCGATTGGACCACCTACAATACCCCCAAGGTGCTCGGCGGCGTGACGCCCAATTGCACCGAGGTCGGTACAGCATGGTATAGCATGGCACTGGAAACCGTGGTGCCTGTCTCTACCAGTGAGGTGGCGGAAATGACCAAGCTGCTAGAGAATACCTTCCGCATGGTCAATATCTCCATGGTTAACGAGCTAGCTCAAATGTGCGACCGCCTCGGCATTGACGTCTGGGAAGTGATTGATGCCGCCGCCACAAAACCCTTTGGCTTTATGAAATTTACCCCAGGACCTGGTATGGGCGGGCACTGTATCCCGGTGGACCCGCTGTACCTCTCTTGGAAGATGAAAACCATCAACTACACCGCGCGCTTCATCGAGTTAGCCTCAGAAATTGACTCTAACATGCCCCGCTATGTCGTGGGTAAAATTCAGGATGCGCTCAACCGCTATAAAAAGCCCCTCAACGGCAGCAAGGTGCTCATCTTAGGAGTGGCTTATAAACCCAATATCAATGATTTACGTGAATCCCCGGCTTTCGACATCATCCACTTGCTTCAGGAGAAAGGCGCTGAGGTCTCTTACTACGATCCTTACGTGCCAGAAGTGAACCATGAATTTTTCCATCTCTTCTCGGAGAAAGACCTCGCTAGCGCGGTGGAAAAAGCGGATTGTGTTGCAATCATCACCAACCACAGCAAGGTCGACTACGCTATGGTGCATGAGAAAGCTGCGTTGATTTTTGACGCCCGCAATGCCCTCAAGGACATTGCCAAAAAGAGCACAAAGGTCGTAAAGCTCTGATGTCTGCTTACCTGCTCACCGGTGCAGCTGGTTTTATTGGCGCACGCCTGGCAGAGTTCCTCTTACAGGATGGTCATGAGGTTTTCGGGGTAGATAACCTCAGCCCAGCCTATGACGTGCGCATGAAGGAATACCGCTTAGCGCGCCTGCAGCAGAATCCAGACTTTCACTTTTTACGCGAGGATATTACTGATAAGGCGCTCATTGATCAGCTGCAGGCAGAACTTCCGCTGGTGGAAGCAGTGATCAACTTAGCCGCCATTGCCGGCGTGCGTGCCAGCACCAAAGACCCTTGGAGCTACCTTTATACCAATACCTTAGGCACGCTCAACATGCTCGAATTCTGCGCCCGCGCCGGCGTGAAAAAGTTCATCTTGGCTTCCACCTCCAGCCTGTATGGTAACGAAGGCAAGCCCCCGCATGCTGAAACCGCCCCCACCGATCACCCATTAGCGCCCTATGCTGCCAGCAAGAAAGGCGCCGAAGCCTTTGGATACGCCTACCATCACCTATATGACATCGACGTCACCGTCTTGCGCTATTTCACAGTATATGGGCCAGCGGGACGCCCGGATATGGTCATGTTCCGCTTCTGTCAGTGGATCGCGGAGGGCAAGCCAGTGCTCGTGACCGGCGATGGCGAGCAGTCGCGCGGGTTTACCTATGTGGATGATATTGCCCGCGGGACGATCCTCGCTCTGCGCCCGGTGGGTTATGATGTTTTTAACTTAGGCGGGCACGAGGTCATCACCATTAACCAGCTCATCCATATGTTAGAGGAACGCTTGGGCAAGAAGGCCCAGGTGGAGTACATCCCTATGCACCCAGCGGATGTTTTGGAGAACGTGGCTGACGTGAGCAAGGCACGCAGAGTTTTGGGCTGGCAGCCCCAGGTGAGCTTAGAGGAGGGCGTGGACCGCCTGGTAGCATGGTACTTGCAAGAGCGCGCCTGGGTCAAGGACGTGGAAACGTCGTAGTTCCATTTTGAACTCCGAAATGTAGCTCAGACTACATTGTTTAATGAAAAAAGACTTTTCAGGTCGAAAAGTGAAACATCACCTCGGTTCTGCATGCTCTCGTACAGCTGCGGCGTGAAACCGGAACGCGCACATAAGGCATAATTTAATTGACGGTCACCCAATTCCGGTCGAACCAGCTTGGCTTTGCGCTCCAGCTCCGCCAAGATATTGGTGCCCACAGGCTGGCTGCTCCACTTACACTCCACCAGAATGGCTTGATCCGCATTCATGGCGATTAAGTCAATTTCCTCGTTAGCATTCCACCAGCGACCAATGCGCTCAGGCACGAAAGGCAGCTCACCGGCTAAGCCTTTTTGCCATAAGATTTGCGCACAAATTTCCTCATAGGCTAAGCTGCTAAAGTGATCAAGCTCAGGTAACACCTGGCTCTCCAAGACGAGACGTGCTGCTCCACGCTCGAGTTGGGAGCGGTTAGGGTGAACATAGCGGAACCAAAAGCGCAGGTAATGGTCTTTCAGCCTGTAGAGCCCACGCCGGCTTTTTTGTGGCTGGGTCTCGGTGATGGGCACAATCCTTTCCACCAACTTCAGTTGCTCTAAGGTCTCCAAATAAACAGATGGACCTTCGATGCCAGTTGCGAGTTTGATCTCATTCAACTTCGTCCTGCCCGCGGCAATTGCTTGGAGGATAGCGAAATAATTTTTCGGTTCGCGCAGCTCCTGCTGCAAAACAAAGTGCACCTCATCATACAAAAATGATCCGCGGCTAAGGATACCTTCCAGTATATTTTGTGCAAGTGGGATCTGCGCATCGATTGTTTGGAGATATGCCGGAGTTCCGCCAAAGACGGCATACGTCCGCACTTGATCATCCAACGCGTATGACGGGTAAAACAACCGCGCATCCCGAAAAAGCAGCGGCTCCAGCAGATATTGCCCGGTGCGCCGGCCATAGAGCGGTGCTTGGTAACCCAAAACAGTCTCTTCCATCATGCCAATATACGATCCGCACAAGATCAGCATGAGTTGGGTGTTTTTGAGCATCTGGTCCCAAACTTTTTGTAGGATGGTAGCTAAAGGCGGATAAGCGCTCACTAGATAGGGAAATTCATCCAGAACAAGTACTAAACGCTCGTCTTGGGCTGCTTGACCAACTGCCTGGAATAAAGCCTCCCAGCTGGTATACACTGCTTCCAATTGCCCTGGCCCAAAAAGAACGGCGTTGACCGCTCGGGAAAGCGCCGTGCGCAAGGAAACCTCGGAGCCTAAATCAGAAACAAAAAAGATGGAACGTTTACCCTCACAGAAATGCGCTAAAAGCTCGGTTTTCCCCACTCTCCTCCGCCCATAGAGGACAAAAAACTCAGCTTTTCCGGAAGCGAACCGTTTTTCAAGCAATTCCAATTCTGATGTGCGATTGATAAACATTTTGTCCTCCTTTTACGATCTATATAAGGAAATCAGGATTATCATAATCTGGATTTCCTTATTTATTATAATTCTGTTTTTATTTTGAGAGACAAAATCAAAAACACGACCCCCTAACCTTTACACACTTTTCCGCCTAAACCAAAGGATTTAAATTTTATATATGCTTATCTCTTCCATTCAATATGGTCATTTATATGATGTTTCTCGAAAGTTTCTAAAATTTCTTCGCAAAATTGCATCGTATTTTTATCCCCTAGTTCTTTTGATAATTCATATAAATGGATAAACATCTTTTTACCTGTTTCGGTTTGTTTATAGTTCTTTTTCCTAAAATTATGGATGGAGCAAAGCGTTTGTCCGTTACTGATTTCTGCTTTTCCACCTAAATCTTTTGGAATAATATGGTCTGCATGTATTTCATATCCATTTTGTGGACCACGGCCACAAATTACGCATCGATAATTATCTCTTCTAAAGATTTCTTCTTTTTGCTCTGGAGTAAAATCTTCCAATTCTCTTTGGTTGACGGAAGCAGGATCATATCTGTAAACACCCTTTTTAACTTTGATAAGAAAACCCTGCTGATGCAATGCTCGGATTGCGCGCCATGGATCTCGGGGCGGCGATTTATGGGTTTTTAACCATTCTTCTGTAACCCAATCAACGATCGGCCCGTGCTTGAGATCTTCATTTGGATGTGCATAAAAATATTCCTTGATTAATTGGCTAACTGTCTTATCACTCATGGAGCTCTCCTATTGGTAACTCCTGTTGTTGCATATTAGGGAGATCGTTTATTCGCTTTTTTGCTAAGGCACAATACTGAGGATCAATCTCTATTCCTATCCCTTTTCTATTAAGCATTTTTGTAGCAACTAATGTAGTACCACTTCCAAGAAATGGATCTAAAACAGTGTCATCCACAAAACTAAAAAGTTTTATGCACCGTCGGGGTAATTCAATAGGAAATGGAGCAGGATGGCCAATTTTCTTTTTACTTTCCCCACTAAATGTCCATACCCCATTGGTCCAATTCATGAATTCTTCCTTGGTTATATCTGAAATTTTGCTTCCACTTGTCTTTCGCCATCGCTTCTTATATAAGATGACAATTAGTTCAACGGGCGCAATGACATAGGGAGCTGTTGCACTCATCCAAGATCCCCATGCGGTCCTTCGGGATATGTTACCTTCATTCCAAACGATTGTAGAGTGATATTTAAAGCCAATTTGTTTTGCGATGATTGTAAGATCTGCACCAACACTCTGCTGTCCCCCTTTATTCTTGTCTAGTGGAATATTCAGACAAAACCTTCCATCATCTTTCATGAAATCATAGCATCTTGAAAGCCAAGAACGCGAGAATTTCAAGTAATCTGCATATGAAATATCATCGTTATGAGAGTTGTATTGAATGTCAACATTATAGGGAGGCGACGTCACAATAAGGTCAATGCTATTCGACTCAATAGTGTCTGTTGTTAATATATTATCATTTATAATTTGTATACCTTTATATGAGTAATATGTTTTAGAATTTTCCAAAGTCGCTCCTTCTACTAACTAAATTATACATCATCAATTTTTTCCTTGAACATACTTTCTAAACTCTAATAAATCATTAGTATACTTTTTGCTCCCCTTGACGCCATCCAATTCCCGTCTATAATTCAGGCGTTGAATATATGAGCAACCAAGAAAACACCCTCTCCACAACGCGCGAGCTGGACTTACTCACACGCATTGAGGAAAATCCGGATATCTCCCAAGCGAACCTTGCCAGCGAGCTCGGCGTTGCCGTCGGTACCATCAACTGGTACCTCAAGCGTTTGATCTCCAAGGGTTACGTCAAGGTGAAGCGCGCCCAACGCAAGAAGCTGCGCTACATCATCACCCCCGAGGGCATTGCCTTGCGTACACGCCTGACCGTGGATTACATCCAGTCCTCTTTCGAGCTTTACCGGCATACGCGCCAAAAGACGCTCACTGCCATTCGACAGCTGCGCGAAAGCGGCTACGAGCAGGTTAGAATTGAGGGCGATGGCGAAATCGCTGAAGTCTGCCGCTTAACTTGCATGGAAAATAACCTGCCGGTCACAGAGGATCTCTCTGCGCCTTGCATCGTCATTGATGGTATACATATATCTTTAGCACTCCCCGCGGAGCCGCTCCAATCTAAGGACTCCGCTATACTGGAACCTCGAGGTAAATATGGATCAACCGATTGATCTTTCTACCAAGCGCATTTGCGTCACGGGCGGCGCCGGCTTTTTGGGCCAGCACCTCGTGCGCAACCTGCAAAGCAAGGGCGCCCGTGATATTTTCATCCCGCGCTACCCAGAATATGACCTGGTGAAGGGCGAGGATATCGCTCGCATGCTCGAGGTTTCCCAGCCCGATATCATCATTCACTTGGCGGCGCATGTGGGCGGGATCGGCGCTAATATGGCTCGGCCAGCGGAGTTCTTCTACGATAACCTGATGATGGGCGTGCAGCTGATGCACCAAGCTTGGCAGCGCGGCGTAGAAAAGGTCGTGGCTCTCGGCACGATCTGCGCTTACCCCAAGTTCACCCCGATCCCTTTCAAAGAAGAGCGCCTATGGGATGGCTACCCCGAAGAGACCAATGCGCCTTACGGCTTAGCCAAAAAGATGCTGTTGGTGCAGTCGCAGGCTTACCGCCAGCAATATGGCTTCAACTCCATCTTCCTGCTGCCGGTCAACCTTTACGGACCGGGCGATAACTTTGATCCCGCCAGTTCGCACGTCATCCCAGCGCTCATCCGCAAATGCGTGGAGGCCAAAGAGCAAGGCGCTGACGAAATCGTCGCCTGGGGTGATGGCTCCCCCACACGGGAGTTTATTTACGTGGAAGATGCCGCTGAAGGCATTGCCTTAGCCACGCAATATTACAACCGCTCTGATCCTGTCAATATCGGCTCGAGCTTCGAGATCAGCATTAAAGACCTGACGGAGCTGATTGCCCGCCTGACCGGTTTTGAGGGCTGGGTGCGCTGGGATACCAGCAAACCTAACGGGCAGCCGCGCCGCAAGCTGGATACCACCCGCGCCAAGGAATATTTTGGTTTTAGCGCCAAGACTAACTTCGAAGATGGCTTGCGCCAGACCATCGATTGGTACTTAGCCAATAGGAGTAAGATCGCGTGAGCCAAGCCACAAGCGCTGAACAAATCGTAGTGCTCAAGCCTTCCAAGGGCTGGCTGGGCATCGACTTTGCCGAGCTCTGGAAGTACCGTGAGCTGATTTATTTCCTCACTTGGCGGGATATCAAGGTGCGCTATAAGCAAGCCGTGCTTGGCTTGTCTTGGGCAGTCTTACAACCGCTGCTCACTACCGCCATCACCTCTTTGGTGTTCGGTGTGCTGCTTCACGTGGATTCCGACGGGCTGCCTTACCCTGTGTTTGTGCTCTCAGCACTGCTGCCCTGGCACCTTTTCCAGCTTTCACTGCAAAAATCGAGCATCAGTCTGGTGGGCAACGCCAACCTGATCACCAAAGTCTACTTCCCGCGCGTGATCATTCCGCTTTCCTCTGTATTGGCAGTGCTCGTGGATTTCTTTATCTCGCTGATTTTGCTGTTTATCGCCATGGGGGTCTACCACATGGCTTTCAGCTGGAAGATCTTGTGGCTCATCCCGCTTACGCTCCTGACGGTTTTGGCAGCTTTGGCGGTGGGCTTGTGGCTTTCGGCGCTCAACGTGCAATACCGCGATGTGCAGCAAATGGTGCCATTCCTGGAGCAGATGTGGATGTACGCCACGCCGATTGTCTACCCCATCAGCATCATTCCCGCCGGCACGCTGCGCAGCCTTTACAGCTTGAACCCGATGGTGGGCGTGGTGCAAGGCTTCCGCTGGGCGCTTTTTGGCGGGACGCCGCCGGATATCACCCTGATCATCTCCAGCGCAATGGTGCTGGTGCTGTTAGCTTCTGGCTTGTTCTACTTCCGGCGCATGGAAAAAACTTTTGCGGATGTGGTGTGAGATGGATGCTGATACCTCAATCCAAGTGAGGGGCATTTCTAAGCGCTACAAAATCGGCGCAGCCCAAGACCGCGCCGATACTTTGCGCGATGTAATCACCAGCCGCATTCAGCGTATCGGGCACAGGCGCGAGCGGCGCGCCGATGATATCATCTGGGCGCTCAAGGATGTGTCTTTCGACGTCAAAAAGGGGCAAGCTTTAGGCATCATCGGGCGCAATGGCGCCGGCAAGAGCACCTTGCTAAA